>WNFC01001444.1_pt1 | contig 26636 bp, 29 predicted proteins | sample 5400541 | NCBI WGS metagenome assembly WNFC01 (sample SAMN13153342, study PRJNA577476) | soil metagenome | isolation source: 120 cm saprolite under Douglas fir tree site 2 hole 2 replicate 1 | place: USA:California | collected 2015-04-18 | reverse complement strand
CAGTAGACACCTCGGGTGATCCGCGCCTCGGCGCCGAACGGGCCGAGGCATTAGAGTTTGCCGTCCTGCTGTTACTGGAGAAGCTCTCTCCCACAGAACGCGCCGCATATATTCTGAGAGAAGCGTTTGACTATTCCTACGATCAGATCGCTCACATCATTCGATCGACAGAAGCGAACGCTCGACAACTTGTGAGTCGCGCGCGCAAACACATTAGCGATGGGCGTCGCCGGGCGGTTAGCGCTAATGAACAAAAACGGCTGCTCAATGCGTTTGTCGAAGCCTCACAGAAAGGCGATCTTCCGGCTCTGGAAAGACTCTTTGCGTCTGAAGTTGTCTCGTACACGGATGGCGGCGGCGCGATACACGTAGCACGGCAACCCATTTCTGGACGTGAGCGCGTTGCTAAGTACACCGCCGCAGTCTGGCCTATTGCCTGGTCGGGTGTCACGGGTGAGTGGGTCGAAGCAAATGGCCAGGCCAGCGTACTTATGTTGCGCAATGAAGCCCCTATCGCCTTCGTAACGGTCGAGGCCTCGGACGAAGGGATCGTCAGCATCTGGTTCGTTGGGAGACCCAGCAAGCTGACAGCGATCTCGCGATCAGCCTAGCCGGGATCTCGATGAGGTTTTCACTCTTGAAGTAGTTCGTGCCGCTGCTGCTTACCGTTGATCGGACGCGCGCGTCGAAGTGGAGGAATTTGATGCGAGAAGATCTTGCCGCACTCAACGTCACCCGAACGTATACGCTTGCCGCATCGAACATCGCGATCTTCACCTTCATGCTGTTCTTTCTGTACCCGAGATTTGAGAGCGGCAGGATCAATCCCGTGTTGTTCCAGGCCACACTGATTGCGATGGGTGTCGCGACCTTCTCACTCGTGTTCGCGACGTTGCACTACTACCGGTGCTCACTTGGCGGAGGGATGAGCGACACCGACAGGGCGTTGCACGCCCGGCGAGCCGATCGCCTCTGGCTTCTCGGTTATACCACAATGTTCCTCGCGCCAAGTCTGGTCCTCTTCTTGATTGGGCTTCCTATCGTCGCATCTGTCTGGCTCGCCTTCTGGCTCGTGTACTTGTTCTTCGTGGCCCGATACTTCCCGAGGATTCAGACGCCGCCGGGAGTCCAATAGAATGAGGAGCGCGACATGAAGATCGTCGTATCCGCGGCACCGGCTGATCGCCGTCACAAATTCATTGCTAAAGAATGATGTCACAAATGAGAAAGCTGTTCAGTCTTAGCGAGTACGGGAAACAGTAACTGGTGGTTGCGAAGGCTTCCGCCGCAAAACAGAGAGGAGTCGACATGAAGATCGTGGTGATCGGTGGCACGGGTCTAATTGGATCGGGGCTGGTGACAAAACTGAAAGCTCTCGGACATGAGGCTGTCGCAGCGGCACCTAACACAGGTGTCAACACCCTGACGGGCGAAGGACTGGCGGAGGTGCTTAAGAAGGCCCAGGTTGTTGTCGATGTCTCGAATTCACCGTCTTTTGAAGATGCGGCGGTCATGAATTTCTTTCAGACGTCGACAGGCAATCTCCTGGCTTACGAGGCGGCTGCCGGCGTCGGTCATCACGTCGCGCTCTCGATAGTTGGAAGTGAGCGCATTTCTGACAGCGGTTACATGCGAGCGATTATTCCAGCCAATTGCCGCAGACGATGTTGTTAGTGCGGTCGCTAAAGTGGCGATAAGTTCACCACTGAACGGCTCAATTGAAATCGCTGGACCCGAACAATTCCGTTTCGACGAACTCATCCGGCAACGACTTAGCGACCTGAATGATTCACGCGAGGTCATCGCCGATCCGCACGCGCGCTACTTCGGTGCGGAAATGAGCGAGGATTCGCTGGTTCCGATCGGTGAGGCGCAACTCGGCGAGACGCGGTTCGAAGACTGGCTTAATTCGTCAACAAGTCAGACCGCAAAAAAGGCCTCGCAGGTCGCGTGATGCTCGAACGCAGTCGGAGCGAAGCGCCGCCGCAATATGCCGGAGCACATTGAAGAAAAACTTGAGTTACGAGAACCACAAAAAGGAGAGTGTCATGAGTACTATCACAACGAAAGACGGAACACAGATTTACTACAAGGACTGGGGTACGGGACAGCCGATATTCTTTCACCATGGCTGGCCTTTATCGGCTGACGACTGGGATGCCCAGATGATGTTCTTTTTTGAGCGTGGTTATCGCGTCATTGCGCACGACCGTAGAGGCCATGGGCGTTCCACCCAGACCGTAACCGGCAACGAGATGGATACGTACGCGGCTGATGTTAACGAGCTGGTCGAAAAGCTCGACCTGCGTGACGTTATTCACATCGGCCATTCCACGGGTGGCGGAGAAGTCGCGCGTTATGTCGCTCGATATGGCAAAGGAAGGGTCGCTAAAGCGGTGCTGATCAGCGCCGTCCCACCAATCATGGTCAAGTCCGACAAGAATCCGGGCGGCACTCCACTCGAAGTTTTCGATCAGATTCGCGAGAGCACGGCAAAAAACCGCCCCCAGTATTACCAGGATTTTACGCTTGCCTTTTTTGGTTACAATCGGCCTGGCGCCGACATCAAGCAAGGAGTTAGAGATAACTGGTGGCGGCAGGCGATGATGGGCGGGGTCAAAGCGCAGTACGACTGCATCAAGGCATTTTCGGAAACCGACTTCACCGAGGATCTCAAACAGATCGATGTGCCGACACTAGTGATGCACGGAGAGGATGACCAGATCGTGCCCTTCGCCGACGCCGGACCTCTTTCCGCTAAGCTGCTCAAGAATGTCACAACGAAATTCTATCCCGGTTTTCCGCATGGCATGCCGACCACGCATCAGGATCAGATCAACGCTGATCTGCTTGCCTTCATCGCAGGGCAAAAGTCGGCGGCGGCGTGACGGATCGAATTATTCGCTCGCGGAAGATATGACGAGCCCGTGATTGCGTTTGCGGCGCGGGCCCCGTCCTTGAAGGCAACGCCCAAACGACAGAGGAGAGCATGGAATGACTGCCATTGCCCTGAAAACACAACCCGACGTCGCGACACGTTTGCTGGCCGGTGTCTTGGTGCCTGACACGCCGTTGATTAGTCGGGCCATAGACCTCGCACGCGAGCGGTCCGAACCTTACCTGTTTAATCATGCCATGCGATCGTGGCTCTTTGCCGCGCTGATCGCGCAACGCAAGCTGACTGTGCATGACGGCGAGGTTTTAGCAGTGACCACGATTCTGCACGACGTAGGTTTAGCGGAAGCCTTCGATGGGCCGCTGCGATTTGAAGTAGAGGGAGCGAATGCCGCGCGCGCCTTTGCGCGCAAAGAGGGTATCGATGATCGTCGGGCACAGTTGATCTGGGACGGAGTTGCGCTCAACTCGACGCCTTCGATCGCACTTTACAAAGAGGCTGAGATTGCCTTGGCTACGATGGGCATCGGGCTCGATTGGGGTGGGTTTGGTTACGAGGCGCTGACCGGTGCGGAGGTCGTTGAAATCGTCAAAACGTTTCCCCGGCTGGGAATGAAGGAGCGATTCACGCAAGCAGTCTGCCGCATAGTCGAGACACGCCCAACGACGACGTACGACAATTTCGCCCGCGATTTTGGCGAGCGCTTTGTGCCTGGTTACAAGGCGGCATCGACGGTGGATTATCTGCTGAACTCCCCATTCAAGGAGTAAGCGTACGTCCGCGCGGCTTGGTTGGGCGCCAACGCGGGAGGAATTATGACAACGCGCGCAGAATTAAGCGCCGCCGAACAATACGGCCATGGCCACACATCTCTGATGCAAGCAGCGCTCGATGGAGACACTGAGAGCGTAAGAGAACTAATCAATCAAGGGGCGGACATAAACCGGAGAGACGATAACGGCCGGACGGCGTTGATGTTTGCCGTCATCAACAGGCACGACGAGACAATGAAAGTGTTGCTGGAACACGGGGCCGACGTCAATGCTAAGAGTAATGAGGGAGGAACGGCCTTGATGGGGGCTGCGATGGCCGGTGAACTCAGCATGGTTCAAGCTCTACTAGATAAAGGAGCTGACTTAGACGCTAGACTGCGTGAGACAAGTGACAGTGCCGCGACATTAGCGGCGAGCCACGGCTATGACGACATCGCTCGCCTGTTGAGTCAAATCGATTGAGAAGTACTGACAGCTGCCTCCGCGCGGCGATTAACGAAGGAGCTACGATGAACAAGACATTGTCCTTGGTTCTGCTGTTTCTCATAACGGGCACGCTGATCGCTCAACAGCCCACCGGCAGTCAGGCGCCACACGCCTCGGTGACACCGCTCACTTCGAAAGATCTGCCGGAGTTTCCCGGAAAAGAGGTCTTAATGATCACAGTGGAATATCCACCGGGCAGCATAGATCCCATCCACCGGCACAACGCACATGCGTTCATCTACGTGTTGGAGGGCTCGATCATCATGCAGGTGAAAGGCGGAAAGGAAGTGGCGCTGACCCCGGGCCAGACTTTCTATGAAGGCCCCGACGATGTTCATGTCGTGGGTCGGAACGCAAGCAGTACCAAACCGGCAAAGTTCGTCGTGTTCTTCATTAAGGACAAGGGCGCTCCGGTGGTCGTGCCGGCGCCAGAATGAAATCAACCGAAACCAACTCCGAGTCTGTATCGGAGATCACCAGTTCGAACTATGGAGGTTTAAGAAATGAGGGAATCAACTTTCGAAGGAGTCGGCGGACTGAAAATTTTTATCCGCTCGTGGCAGCCCGAAGGGAAAACACGCGGGGTGGTCGTTATCGTTCCCGGATTCAATTCGCATAGCGGGCAATATCTGTGGGTCGGCGAGCAATTCGCGGCGAAAGATTTCGCGGCTTATGCGATCGATTTGCGCGGGCGCGGGCGCTCCGAAGGCGAGCGTTGGTACGTTGAAAAGATGGAAGATTATACCGACGATGTGGCGGCGCTGGTCAGAACCGCGAAATCGGAAAATCCCGGTTTACCGGTGTTCGTTCTCGGTCACAGCGCGGGCGGTGTCGTTTCGTGCGTTTATGCCCTCGACCATCAATCAGAGATCGACGGATTAATCTGCGAGAGCTTCGCATACGATCTGCCGGTGCCCGGGTTCATTCTTACGTTACTCAAGGGATTCGATTACATCGCGCCGCACCTCCACGTCTACACGTTAAAGAACGAACACTTCTCCCGAGATCAGCTGGTCGTCGATTCAATGAATAATGACCCGCTGATTAAGGGCGAGTCTGAGCCAACGCAGACCGCGAAGGTGATGATAGATGCCGCCACGCGGCTGCATCGAGAATTTCCTCTCATCAAACTTCCCGTGCTCATTCTGCACGGCACGGAGGACAAGGCGACGAACCCGAGCGGTAGCCAGTTCTTTTACGATAACGCCGGCTCAACGGACAAAACTCTGAAACTTTATGAGGGGCACTATCACGATTTGCTAAATGACGTTGATAAGGACGTCGTGATGGCGGACATTAACGACTGGATCGACGCGCGTGTTCCCGCAATGCAGACCAAATCCGCGGCACTCTGATGAGTTTCGCTTTCACTAACATCAGGAGAACTTCAATATGAACTGCTGTGCGCACCTGTTTGAAATTGGCGAGGTTACTCCGAAAACCCCGAACGGCTGTGAAGAGTGTTTGAAATTAGGTGACCGATGGCTTCACTTGCGGCTTTGCGTCACTTGCGGTCACGTGGGTTGTTGCGACGACTCAAAGAACAAGCACGCCGCAAAGCATTTTCATTCAACCAATCACCCGTTGATCAAATCCTTTGAACCGGATGAAGAGTGGGGCTGGTGTTATGTTGATGAATTACTTTTGGAGTCAGTTCCGGGATCGTTGACGACCGAGTGGTGCGGGGCGCTCGGAGCGACGTCCTGAGAGATCACCCTTGACTGCCTGTATGGCGACGGCTGACCGGCCATCCGTCGTCATTCGGGAAGCACAAAACTTTGGCGAAAGCGGCGAGTATGTAACGCTAAGGCAGTGGTAGGAGGTTCAAATGAGCCAAGAGGACCTGGAATTACTGATAACAATGGATGACCCGGGTGAGGATGCCCTCGAAGAGGATACCTTCCATCTTCAGTCGGACAATATGACTGCGAGTCGGTCCGGTCAGCCTCAACAAGGCGGCGACTCCACGAGCAAACAGAAGTAATGGTTGATAATGATCTCTCCCTTGGATGGGCGGCGAATTGGTGACGACCTTTGGTCCTTAGCTATCGTGGCCCGACCATGGGTAAGCGACGATGGGAAGTCCGATTCGTATATTGCTGCAAACAACAATTCCGGCGATCGCAGACGATTGGAACATCGATCGATTTTCATTGTTGCGTGATCATCTTGCCTCACTCACCGATGAAAGCGGGGAGCCGCTCTGCAACGTGACGGCTCGCAATCGCGAAGTGAATACTGACGGTAACGATGCGGTGTTAAGTGTGCTTGACACTACCGACTTCGATGAGCTTTGGTTGTTCGCTGTCGATTCGGGCAACGGCTTAACGGTTGCAGATTGTCAGGGCATTACGCAGTTTCGACAAAGAGGCGGTGGGATTTTGACTGCCCGGGATCATCAGGATCTCGGATCGTCGCTTTGCACTTTGGGTGGAGTCGGTCGTGCTCATTTTTTCATTCTCGCCATCCTGATCCCGACGAATCTCGTCATGTGCGTGACGACCAGGACACGAAGGACATCTCCTGGCCCAACTATCACTCTGGGAGCAATGGCGACTATCAGAAGATCAATTCAATCGCGCCAGTCCACGAAGTGTTGTTGAACTCGAAGAATCAATCCGGCGTGATCAAATACTTTTCCGCACACCCTCACGAAGGCGCGGTAGGCGTTCCCGATGGTGAAGAGCATGCGAACGTAATCGCCACAGGTACTAGTCAGGTCACTGGTCGGCCCTTCAATCTAATCGTCGCTTTTGAAAAAGCACGCGACGGTCACGGCAACATGCTTGGACGCGCGATTGCGGAATCGAGCTTTCATCATTTCGTGGATTACAACTGGAACACGTCGAAAAGTTGCCCCAGCTTTCTCGAAGAGCCGCCGGGTGAGCAGATTAAGCGAGAGCCGGAGAAGCTTGAAGACGTAAAGACCTATGTCGGAAATCTAGCGCGGTGGCTCGCTGAGTGATGTTAGAGACGTTGAAGCGGATAAGGAATTGATGCCGAGGGCGTATTCAATCCATCCCTTTTACCTACGAATCTGCAATGAACATGGAGCCGTTCTCCTTTAGTGAGGCCGCTCGACTTATTCGGTCGGGAACAGCATGAAAGCTAATGTCGGTGCTCACTGTCGATTGGCAATCCGGCATCGATCCAATCAGACTTGCCTTCAGCATAGTCGCGCACATTCGTATAGCCCAGCGCCGCCAGTTCACGGGCGGCGTGCTCGGAGGCATGTCAAGTAGGCGACGCGCAATAAACCACGATATCGGCACTCTTGTTTGGGATCAGTTTCGCCGCGTCTGAAGTGACCTGGTCCGGCGGCAGGTTGATCGCGCCCGGCAAGTGGGCGTGATGATATGCAGTCGCTGGAAGAGTCTCGACCAGGAAAAAGTCATCCTTGCGATCGATCCTCTGTTTCAGTTCATCTCTGCTGATTGTGTTTGCCATGACCATTCCCTCTCTCGAACAACTTAACTCTAGCCCATCCCCGAGGCCGCTTGAAAGAAGACTTTACCTACGCGAAATGTCCGGCACGATGAATTCCTCCTCGACGAGCTGCTTCATCGTCCGCAGTCCGCCCGGATGTACCCGCAGCGGAGGATTTTGTACTTCTTTGACCGGTACGATGGGGGCTACTCTATCACTCAAGGTTGAAGATATTCTCAACAAATTCAGTCGAAATAAGCGATGCAACGGACTAAACTCCGTAGTGAGAATTCAGGCTCACTCGACGACTGTTTGTAAGTTATTGAAAAGATTGGTGCCGAGGGTGGGAGTCGAACCCACACGACCTTACGGTCAACGGATTTTAAGTCCGTAGCGTCTGCCATTTCGCCACCCCGGCGTTGCGACAAAAGATAGCATAAAGAAGTGGGCAGTGAGCAGTGAGCGGTGGGCAGCAACCACAAAGCAGAAGGCAGTAGGCACAGGCAAAATCCCTCATTTAAGCTCACTCTTGCAACGACTCACAGAAGCTCATTTCTTTTGAGCCGAGAGCAGGGTGTAGAATGCCGTCGTCTTCTCGAGAGATCTATCGCTGATCAAACATTGATGACCGAAGAGCAGGAAGTTTTCATCAAACATCTTCGCGGACAGGGCCTTAAGCGAACCGCGCAGCGTGACCTGATCCTGGAAGTATTTCTGGGCACCGAAGGACACGTAACCGGCGAAGATCTCTATCGCCTGGTGCGCAAACAGGATGCGAGCGTCGGGCAGACCACCGTTTATCGCACGCTGAAGCTCTTGACTGATTCGGGCTTGGCCCGCGAAGCGCGATTCGGCGATGGCCGCGCCCATTACGAGCATAATTACAAGCACGAGCATCACGATCACATGATCTGCTCGGCTTGCGGAAAGGTCATCGAGTTCTACTCGCCTGAGTTGGAAGCTATTCAGGACAAGATGGCCGCCAAGCACCGATTTGAGCTTACTTCGCATCTATTGCGAATGATCGGCGTTTGTTCGGCGTGCCGACGGCAAACGGAGCGCAAGATAAACCGCAAGGGCCTGCGCGAGAAAAAGCACGTCAAGCGACCGGCGTTGCGCGCCGCGGCGCGAGGGCCGCAGCAATAGGAGATAAGTAAATGAAAACCAAAGAAAAGAAAGCAACTGATCTGCGAAAAGAATTCAGCGATTTACCCCTCGATCGAAAGTTCGCTACCTTGGCCGATCTGGAAGTGATCACGGCGACTGAAGCGATTGATAAGTTCGCCGATCTTTCGATCTCATTTGGTAAGAAGCTATTCGAGAGCATCTTTCCCGATTGCGAGTCGGCAGATCAGCAAAAACCGAAGAGTGCTACGGAATAGTATGCCTTCATCAACAGAGTCGACGCGGGGTTCATCTCGTTACCTGGCCCTCGCCCTGGTATTGTTCGTCCCATTCATTCTGCTTGGCTGTCCGGGCGGCGAGAACAAACCCGCAGACGCGACGTCGACGAACGCTTCTTCTTCTCCGCCGGCCAGGGCCACTTCCGATTTTGACGGCGAGCGAGCCTTCGAGCATGTGCGCAAGCAGGTCGAGTTCGGTCCGCGGCCTCCCGGCTCACCCGAACTTGAGAAGACCCGTGGCTACCTGATCGATCAGCTGAAATCCTACGGCTTGAATGTGACGACCGACGAGTTTCATCCAGTCACGCCGGTCGGTAACCGGAAAATGGTCAACGTCACGGCCGAGCTGCCCGGCGAATCAAGCGACGTAATCATCATCTCAAGTCATTACGACACGAAGCTGGTCAAGCAATTTAAGTTTGTCGGCGCGAACGATGGCGGCGCTTCGACCGGCGAGTTGCTTGAAATCGCGCGCGTAATGGCGGCAAGCAAGACTAAACTGAAGCTGACTTACTGGTTTGTCTTTTTCGACGGGGAAGAATCTATCTGCTTTGACTGGGAAGAGTGCAAGAACCCGAATCCAGCTGACCCGAGCGCGAAATTACCGGACAATACTTACGGCAGCCGGCGATACGTGGCCCAGCTTACCGAGAAGAACGAGTTGAAACGCGTGCGCGCGATGATCCTGTTTGACTTGATGGGTTACAAAGATTTGCGTTTGGGCCGCGACGACATGAGCACAATTTGGCTGCAGGACATTGTCTGGCAAAATGCGAAACAGATTGGTCGTGAGTCGATCTTTGTCGATGCTCACGAAGGCGTCGGCGGCGACGATCATGAACCGTTCCTGCGCGCGGGCATCGACTCGCTCGACATCATTCAGCTCAGCACTTATCCGTACTGGCACAGAAAGGAAGACACGCTCGACAAAATCTCGGCGAAGAGTTTGAAGATAGTGGGCGATGTGGTCCTGACGAGCCTGCCGAAGATCGAAGAGCGGCTGGTGAGCAAACCCAAATAGCGCCGCGGCTTTGCCGCTTGATGTGCGGAAGGCCTCCGGCCTTCCGGCACGATGCAAATCTATTCCTCTCGCTTTGACGAGGCGGGAGCCTCGTCAAAGCGAGACTCCTTTTTTGATTTCGAAATCGGAAAGGCAGAGCCTTTCCGCACATCAGGCGGCAGAGCCGCGACGCTAATTACGCCATCATCCGCAGCTTCTCTTCGACTGCGGCGCCTACTTCGCTGCAGCGGGCCGCCTTCGCTTCTCCGATCAAGTCGTAGGTCAGGGTCTTACCTTCGCTGAGGAGCGCCGCCACCGCCGCTTCCACTTGCTGCGCGGCCCGGTGCAAACGCGAATCTTCATGTCGCGTGCCCAGCCAGTCCAACATCATCTGCACCGCCAGAATTGCCGCCAGCGGATTCGCCTTGTCCTTGCCGGCATGCTTTGGCGCACTGCCGTGAATCGGCTCAAACATCGCGTGTTCATCACCGATGTTGCCGCCAACCGCCAGTCCCAGTCCACCCGCCGTGGTCGCTCCGTTGTCGCTGATGATGTCCCCGACAAGATTCGGACCAACGACCACGTCGTACCGTTCAGGATTGCGAATCTGCCATTGACAGAAGGCATCTACGTAAGCGTAATCGAGCTCTAGATCGGGGAATTCGCGCGCCCCGACCTCGCGGAACACTTCGCGGAAGAAACGGTGGGCGCCGATGATGTTTGACTTGTCCACGCACGTCACTTTGTGTTGCTTGCCGCGGCGTCGCGCCAGATTGAAAGCGTAACGGACGACGCGTTCAGTCGCGGTGCGCGTGATTCGGATCGGCGTGACCTGACCATCGGGAATCGAATTGGTCTCGCCGGTGTAAGCATCTTCCGTGTTTTCGCGAATGACGACATAGTCGACTTTGTCCGCGTCCCAAACCTGTTTTAAAAGCCCGTGAATCTTGTGCTTGACTCCCGGATACAGTTTCACCGGGCGGACATTGGCGTACAGACCGAGCTTCTGGCGGTTAAGAATCACCTGTGCGAATCCGGCCAACTGTGGTTCAGGATAGGGCTTACCTGGCTTGGTGAAAACCGTCTTGCCGCCCACCTCATGGCCAACTGCGCCCAGCAAAATCGCGTCGGCCTGCTCACACTTTTCAAAGGAACCCGCGGGCCATTCGCTCTCATGCTCAACGTAGTAATGACCGCCGCACGGAATTTCTTCGACCTGAAAATCAATTTGAAATAACTGGCCTGCGGTGCTCAAGACTTTAAGGGCGCACGACAAGACCTCGGGCCCGATTCCATCACCCGGCAGGGCTACGATGCTATAGGATTGTTTTGGCGGCATTGTTCCTTTTCGATTCAACCCGTGAGATAGGCACCAGGAGCATCTGGAGATTTGTGATTCAGAAATATCTCGCGGGTTGAAGGTTGACTATAAGCGAGCTGGCGAGAGATCGACAAGAACAGGGCACTACGTCATGTCCCTGGTACAGAACCGGGAGCGGTAGCGACCGGGATAAAAACTCCACGCGGCCGCAATTAAGATCGCTGGCTAACCAAAAGGAAGATTTGCTAACACGAGCTTTCCAATCGCGACGATGAGTTGAGTCTTTATCCCGGTCGCTACCGCTCCCGGTTCTGTACCGATCCTTCCTTTACGTTTCTTCCTCTGTGTCCTCTGTGGTAATAATCATCGTCGATGCTCACCGCTGAAATCATCGCCATCGGCTCTGAACTCCTCGCCCCTGATCGCACCGACACCAACAGTCTCTGGCTCACCGAACAACTCAATCGCATCGGGATCGACGTCAAGCTCAAGACAATCGTCGGTGATGACGACGCGCGGCTGGAAGAATTGATCAAAGACGCAGTCAAGCGTTCGCGCGTGGTGATTACCACCGGTGGACTCGGCCCGACTGAGGACGACATCACGCGCAAAGTTGTGGCGCGGGCGCTCGGACGACGTTTGGCGCTTGACGAAAAGGTGCTGGCCGAAATTCGCGAACGCTTTCAGAGTTTCGGGATGACGATGCCTGAGCGAAATTCGCGCCAGGCTATGGTGATCGATGGCGCGGAAGTCTTGCCGAATCCGAATGGTTCGGCGCCGGGTCTTTATCTCGAACAGGCGGAGTGCTCGGTGGCGCTGTTGCCGGGCCCGCCGCGCGAAAACCAGCCGATGTACCAGAATCACGTGCAGGCGCGCTTCGAAAAACTCGCGGGCGACATTCATTTTGCGCGCCGCGTAATGCGCGTCTCGGGTATGGGTGAATCGGCGGTGGATGAAAGGATCGCCCCCATTTATTCGCAGTACGAAAACCCTCTGACGACGATTCTATTCAACAGCAGCGAAATCGAAATCCATCTGCGCGCGCACGGCCGCACAGAAGACGAAGCTGAGGCGTTGCTCGACGACTTGTCATTGAAGATTGAAAAGCAACTCGGCAACTCGGTGTTTTCCTTTCGCGGCGAGACGATGGAAGAAGTTGTCGGACGGCGGCTGGCGATTACCGGATTCACGCTCGCCGTGGCCGAAAGCTGCACGGGCGGCTTGATCGCTCAGCGGCTGACGAGCGTGCCCGGCTCGTCCGCTTATTTCACCGAAGGCCTGGTTACTTATTCGAATGAATCAAAGACGCGCTTGCTGGGGGTCGACAAGAAGCTCATCAAAGAACACGGCGCCGTGAGCAAAGAAGTCGCGCGCGATATGGCGCGCGGCGTACGTCATCGCGCCAGGACTGATTTTGGATTGGCTGTGACCGGAATCGCCGGGCCCGATGGCGGCACGGAGGAAAAACCTGTCGGTCTGGTTTACATAGCGCTCGCCGACGACGCGCACACTGAGCACAAGCGCCTGAAACTTCCCGGCGATCGCGAATTGATTCGCTGGCGCGCGTCACAAGCGGCGCTGGATATGTTAAGAAAACGGCTGATTTGACCGCAGTCCCCGGACTAGCGAAGTAACCGGGATTTTTCTTGACGCTCCTACCCGTAAGGTATAGCCTACCGACACGTTTCACATCAGTGGGTTAAGCGACCAAGAGCGCGGCCTCCCAGATTTCCTTTGGCCCTCCGACTTGGTCTCACGAATCACCGCTACCGATGAGTTCATCGCATCGCCAGATGCCGGAAAACGGAGTGTCTATCATGTTTAAGAGCAAAAAAAGAAGATTGATAATCGTCGCGATCGCTATGGCTGTGATTACGCTGGCCTCGATTGCCGCGAGCCAGGTAAATCGATTGCCGCAAGTTGAGAAGGTGCCGACAACGAAAGAGCCAGCCGGGCCAAATCCCAGCCGGATCAACGAATCGCGGCAGCGTCCGGTGCCGCCAATCGTAGCGCCAAATAGAGATCCGCGTACCAGTGTGCTGGAGTTTGTAGCTTTTGCCGGCATGTCAGGCACGGGCCAGCGTGAAGAGATACGCACAGCGCTCGGCGCCGCACGCGAAAACAGAGAGGTCGCGAATGTACTCTGCGATGAGGCCTTCAAGGCCCAGAAGGAAGATCACAGCCGGGCGCTCCTGATCCTGTCGCTTCTGGGCGAGTTGCGAAATCCTTTGGGCGCACAATGCTTAAACCGCTTTCTCAATCTGCCATTTCCGCAAACCGGCGCCAGGGTTGACGGTGAGGTTGCCGAGCAGACGGCATTGGCAGAGTTGCAAGCGAAGGCTATTGACGGTCTCGCGTACTTCAACACTAAAGCGACGGACGAGTTTGTTTTTCGGGCCGTGCGCGCGCATCCCTCAATCATCGTCCGCGCCGAAGCGATTGAAGCGTATCTCTGGAATCATCGCGATCAGGGTGCGGAAGCACGTCGTACTCTGAATCAATATGTCCGCAAAGGCGAAGCGATTTATCTCGATCGAGTGCGGCGAGAGACGGGCGAGAATGCCGAGTCGTTCAACCGTAAGTTGGAGGCTTTCTTGAAGGCGCACCCAGAAGCGGCGCCACAGAAGCCTGAACGCGAAACAAAACCGCAGACTGAGAAGCACCAGGATACTAATCCGCGCTACACCAAACCGCCAGTCTGGTAGCTGCAACTCTCGAAAGGAGGATCTGTATGTTTACGAAAATCAAATGTCTAGTGGCTTCTCTGTTGCTCGTCGCGTCAGCGGCCAGCGTCTACGCGGTCTGCAACCAGTCAAGTGCCAGCACAGCCGACGCGAATCTCTGGTCCACGCATGGCTGCTGGCGGGATTTCTATCTGTGGTCATATCAAGCACACGATCAGCGCCAGTCTGACTGGAACAATCGCGGTTGGAACGACTCGTGCAACGTCAATTTCGAGTGGCCCAAACACTGGAACGCAGCCTACCTGGTAACGTATGGTCTGCTTGACAACAACAGCCAATCGTTTCACGGCACGGTCGACTATCGGGCCACCAGTGAAGCCGCTAGCAGCAACTTTCACAGTAGTCTCTATCACACGGCCAGCGACGACTCGTGCTGCTTCGGCGCGTTTCAATATCACGTCTTTGGCGCGAACGAGGTCCAGACCATGTGCTTGCTGTACAACTCCTCATCGGCCAACGCGAACCCGGCTTCGCGCGGCGGCGATTTTATGCATGAGGGATGGCACGCGTGGTTGAGTAAGTACGGATGGAGCAATGGTTCGTGCAGTGGTCACCGCTGCGGACCAACGGGAAGTTGCACCGTGGGTAACTGTGACTACTTTTACTTTCACGGCATCGGCGCGTACGCCTTCGGCGCGCTCTATCAAACCGACGGCACCGCCAATCGATTCCACTCGCCGAATCAGATTCAGGTGGAATATCTATGCGATGTGGCGGATCAATCGAAGGGTTGGGTGCCCGCGAGCGTGCGGCTCTCTGGCAAAGCTGATGCCGATCAGCGGGCGGTTCAACGCTTCATCAACGGTCCCGGCTACAAGTGCGGTGACCCGCGCCCCTGGTAAGAACTGGAAGACGATCTAGCGATTTCGTCGGGGCTTGCGATCTCCATTTATGGGATCGCGAGCCTCTATTTGTGTCCGGTTCCCTGGCATCCTACGGGGTTGGTCGTGGTCGGTAAAGCCAAATGTTCGTCCTCAGGAATTCGGTATGGCTGTTCATCACCGGCTCGAAAGGCCCGATGCGATCTCCGTATTCGCCCCACGGAAAAAGTCTCACCGAAGTCGAATCCTGATTGCTCACGAATACCAGATACTCGACCTTCTTCTCGTTCAGAAAGGCCAGAAAGGCTTGGCGATCGCGTGGCGCGTCGAAGGAAGTCAGAAACTTGTCGGGCGGAATTCCGGACAGAGCCTGCACCGTTCCTTCATCACAGAAGATGCGCGCGTCCGAGTTAGGTTGGAAGTGGGCGTGAAGATAAACGGCGACAGCGCGCTGAGCGGAGATTTGGTTGAGCAGCCCGACAGAACCAACAAGTTCGACGCTCGCATCGAAGGCGAGGATCGCGATCACTGAAATCAAGAGCCGGCGCGCCAATTGTGGTCTGCGCTTTCTCAACGTCAGAGTTGTCCACGCCAGAATCGGAATTCCCAGTGTGAACAGAATCAGGCCATAGCGCGGAAAAATTATCGGCATCGCGCCGCTCAGATAGGCCAGAACGATCATGCCCAAAGTGGCGAAGAAGAAAATGAGCGCCGGGACAATCGCGCGCACGTTTTCCTGAAGGCGTGCGCGACTAACCAGGGGCTGGCTGACAAACCAGCCGGCAACGAAGCCGCCCATCAGCACCGTGATGTCTGCGGAAACCAGTAGCGTCGCGCCGTCACGAAGAATATGCGGCAGAGAAAAATGGGCGAGGGTGGGATTCGCGGCGAACAGCCAATCGTGATATTCCCGGCGCGCCGCGAAACACGCGAGCCAGTTTCCCGTGGCTTTCCGCGAAACGTAGAGCCAGAACAGCGGTGGGATTGCGAGGATCGCTACCGCCGCGAGTGAGATGCGGCGCTCTCTGAAAAACTGAATCGCGGGAATCAGCGCGAAGAACATCCAGCTCTCCATCCGCGTCAGTCCTGCGAGCGCGGCGAAAACCGCGGCGAGCACCCAACGCTTCTGCAAACAGAAATAAAGACTCGCGAGAAGAAAGAAAGCATGCGGCACGTCGGTCATCGCTGAGGCCGAATAGAAGATATGCAGCGGATTCAAAGCGATGACCAGAAAAGCCAGCAACGCGGCGGTGCGGTGCGCGGTTAGCTTCAGCGTCACGCTGTAAATCAGTACGCAAACTCCGACTCCAAACCCTGCCGACACCAGTTTTCCCGCATAGAATCCGTTCCCGATAAAGACATTGATGAGTGCAGATAAGAATTGATACAGCGGGAGCCAGAAGCCGTAGAGATCCGTGATCGCGAATGTGCCCGCGCGCATCTTCGCGCTCATCACGCCGATGTCGCGAATGTAAACGTAAGCGTCGCCAAAAGCGTTGGGCAGAAAGAAGGCGCCGAGAATTCTCGGGACGGCGGCAACCAAGAAGAGAGTTAGCCACGGAGAGCGTTGTTTGGTTGAATGATGCGCGGATTCGAGCAAGCATCGAGGATACCAGCAAAAATCGGTCGACCGAAGTGAGGCGCGCTTGTTCCGCGCTCGCCGGCTTGTTATAGTCGGAATTCGCTTAAAGCAACTCGATGGCAGAAGCTAAGGAAGAAAAGATCCTGGCGACCAACCGCGCGGCTTTTCACAACTATCACATCTCGACGAAGTACGAAGCCGGCGCGGCGCTGACTGGAACCGAAGTGAAAAGCGTGCTCGACGGCCGGATCCAGCTAAAGGAGTCGTACGTCGCGGTTCGTGATGGCGAAGCGTGGCTTTTCAACGCGCACATCTCGCCCTACACCCACGGCAACCGCGCGAATCATGATCCATTGAGGACACGCAAACTCCTGCTGCATCGTCGGGAGATCGATAAGCTCGACCAGGCGACGTCGGCGCAGGGCATGACCCTGGTGATCACTCGGGTCTATGCAAAGAATCGGAAAATCAAGTTTGAAGTCGGAGTCGCTAAAGGGAAAAAGTTGTACGACAAGCGCGAGACCGAATTGCGCCGCATAGTCGAGCGCGAGACGCGCGCGCAACTAAAAGAACGCAATCGATAAGACTGAGAGGACAAGGTTATGGACGTTCGTGGAAGCTCAAAATCGTGTAGACAAATTGATGTGCAGGCACTGGCCGTCGCCGTTTTCAAGGGCGAGAAGCCGAACAGTGGTTTTCTGAAAGATCTGGACAAGCAAGTCGGCGGCTTGATCAGCAACGTGATTCAAACGGAAGAGTTCGCGGCCAAAGAAGGCGAGACGGCGTATTTCCATCTCACGAACAGCGGACTGAAAGCAAAGCGATTGCTGCTAATCGGCTGCGGCGAGCGGGATGACTACAAGGCGGCGCAGGTTTCTCAGTTTGGGGGAACGGCGGCGCGTTTTCTGCGAGGCAAGAACGCCAGGACGATCGCCCTAGCGCCGCGGGTCGAGGGCGATGCCCAGAGCGTGGCCCAGATGGCAATTCAATCCGCTGTGATGGGATTGTTCGAGCCGGACAAGTATCGAACCAAGGATAAAGAAAAGCGCGAGCTGAAAGAGATCGTGGTCGTCATTGAAGGCGCCGACGAGAAGGCTGTGCAGCGCGGCGCCGAACGAGGCGGCATCGTAGGCGAAGCCGTGAACTACACGCGCGATCTCGCGAACGAACCCGGCGGTTACATGACGCCGACGATACTTGCGGCGCGGGCGAAGGAGACCTCCCGGAAATTTGGTCTCACGTTTGATGTGCTCGATCAGAAGCAGATGGAAAAACTCGGCATGGGCTCGCTGCTCGGCGTTTCGCGCGGATCGGACGAGCCGCCGAAGCTCATCGTCATGAAGTACGAACCGAAGCGCGGGAAGCGCGGCAAGAAGTTGCTGGCGCTGGTCGGGAAGGGAATTACGTTCGACTCGGGCGGTATTTCTTTGAAGCCGGGTGAGAACATGGAGCTGATGAAATACGATATGACCGGCGCGGCCACGGTGATTGGCACGATGCGGGCGATCGCGCAATTGAAGCCTTCGATTCCAGTGCTGGGAGTGGCGCCGTGCTCAGAGAATTTGCCTTCAGGAAAGGCGACTAAGCCCGGAGATGTTTTGAGAGCCATGACCGGCAAGACGATCGAGGTCATCAACACCGACGCCGAAGGTCGCCTGGTCCTCGCCGACGCGATCGCGTATGCGAAGAAACTCGGCGCGACGCAGATCATCGACATGGCAACGCTCACCGGCGCGGTTTCGGTCGCGCTTGGGGACGTGAACACTGGAATCCTTGGAACTGATCAGGCTCTGATCGACGGAGTCATCGATGCGGGCAAAGGAGTTGGCGAAAAGTTTTGGCAATTGCCGCTGGACAAGGAATACTCGGCCCAGATCAAATCGGACATTGCCGACATCAAAAACGTCGGCGGCCGAAAGGCCGGCACGATTACCGCGGCCGCTTTTCTCAAAGAGTTTGCCGATGGAGTTTCCTGGGCGCACCTGGACATCGCCGGCACAGCATGGGGCGACGACGCGAAGCCTTACCGCGCGAAAGGCCCAACCGGCATCGCAGTGCGAACGCTGATCGAATTCGTCGAGCGTTCGGCGCGCGATCAGACGAGCTAGATGGGGCTATCGCGCATCCCCTCAGAGTGATAAAATCATCGAGCGAAGGCTCGGGATGACCGAGTCCTATCACGTTCTTGATGACCGACTACTATCACGTTCTTGGCGTCAAGCGAACCGCGACCGCCACTGAGATCAAATCCGCGTATCGGAAACTGGCGCGCAAGCGTCACCCCGACGTTAATCGCGGCTCAGAAAAGGCGGCGCGGGAATTCGCCTTGCTGTCGTTGGCGTATCACACGCTGGTCGATCCCCAGGAGCGCGCCTTCCACGATCGGCAACTTAATCAGGGCGAGCGTGGCGCTTCGATCCTCGACTCTGACAACCCGCACGCACAACGCGCGCGCACGATTGCGGCGCAGGCGCGTTGGGATCGGGTCGTCAACCAGATTCTGGAAAACGATCGGCGAGAGATTCGCGAGCGCCAGCGGGCCGTCTTTACCACCGTGTCGCTTTTTCTCTCGACGTTTTTCGTGGCGATGATCAAGCCTCCGCTGTGGCAGTCGTTCGGCTTGCTGGGCAAAGTAATTCTGGGGACGCTGTTCATGGTCGGCATCTGGCACCTGGCCAGGCGGCTGCGGGAATACTTTCGGCACTATACTTACAGTCCCGACGAGATTCATTATTCGGTCACGCGCGAAGAGCCGACGCCGGAGCAACCGTTCACGCGCCTAACGGCATACGCATTCCTGGCGGGCGGCTACGTCGTAAGTCTGGGCATCGGTCTTTTTATCGGTTGGCATGCGCAGGATTTCTTTTCGGATCTCAGTCTGCTGTTTCGTCACACTGTGCCGACCGCGATCGAATCATATTCACCGACTGCGCTGGTGATTTCGGATCTGCTTTTCTATCCGCCGATCGCGGTCTTGATTATCGACACGATGCACGCCGTGGCTTCGCGGATTGATACAGGTTGAATTAATGACAAAGCCTAAACTGAGTCGAATGATGCCCGGGCTGACTATGTTCCCCCGCGGCTTGCCGGCGGTGACGTGCATCCTTGTCGCCATTGCGGGCGCGGCGCCGTCTGGCGTCGCTCAGAGCGCCGGCCAACCAACGTCAATTCAGAGAGAGATCGAGCGGCAGCGACAGCGCTTGAGTTCTTCGGAGATTGAAGAACGCCGCGACGCGCTGATGCGACTCGGCAACATGAAACGCCCGGACGCTTCGCGGGTCGCGGCCGCCGGATTGAACGATCCAGAGGTTCAGGTTCGCGCCGCCGCGGCGCACGCGGTGGTGTTTCTGCCGCCGGCGGAGGCGGCCGGGTTGATCGTCCCGCTCTTGCAGGATCGAGCTGAGTTCATCCGTCGCGAAGCCGCCTACGCTCTCGGCGAAACACACAGCCGCAGTGCGGTGGCGCGCCTGTCGGAACTGCTATCGGGCGATAAGGAAGCTGCTGTTCGCAGCGCTGCGGCCGTGGCGCTGGGACAGATCGGAGACGAGACGGCAGTTAACGCGCTATCGCAGGCGCTCTCCGGGATGAAGAAGATGAAGAAGAAGAAAGCGGCGCCGGCTGATGAATTCTTGATGCGCTCGGCCGCGCATTCGCTGGGCCAGATTCGCAGTCGCGCCGGACTGCCTGCCTTAATTGCCGCGCTTTCTGATGATCAGAATGTGCTCGACGTGCGCCGCGAAGCGGCGGCGGCGTTGGGGCTGATTGGCGATCCGTCGGCGGCGCCTGCGCTGCGCGCCGTGCTGGACTCGAGCGACCCCTATCTCGCCGAAGCCGCGCGCCAGGCTTTGCGAAGACTTGCGACTGCCAGAAACTGAAGAGGCGTCGAAGCTTGTTAAGCTCCGACGCCTTAAACCTACCTCGGCTCACGAGATACTTATCCCTCGCTTTTTTCGCCTCGTCCCTGTCCCTTGCGCGCGGCCTTGCCCTCTTTAACCTGCGGTATCGGCAAGCCTACGCTGCCAGAACGCGCCGCCACATGCTCTTCGTCGGGAATCGCCGCGGTTATTTCGGGTATCAAAGCCCCACCCGACTGCTTCGAGAAAAGCAGCTTCCGGGTGCCCAGATTGAGGTCGACATGCACCAGATCACCCAAAGCGATCTGTCCGGTCGCCACCAGGTTCGACAATGGATAAACCAAAAAGCGCTCGATGGATCGCTTCAAATGCCGGGCGCCGTACTTATAGTCGATGCCCTCGTGCAGGAGCATGTCCTTCGCTGTATCCGAGCACTGAAAGACAAACTTGGTGCCGGCGGACAGCATGATGCGGTCCTGCACACCCTGCAGTTCGAGATCGAGAATCTTGCGCAGGTGATGTTCCTTGAGCGAACGAAACACCACAACTTTGTCGATGCGGTTCATGAACTCTGGCGAGAACTTTCGCCGCGCGGCTTCGACTGCCGTGCGATAAATTTTCTGATCGACTTCGTTGTCGGGGTTCTTGACGCCTTTGCCCGGGGCAAAGCCGATGCCGCCGGAAATCAACTCGGACATTTCGCGCGCGCCGAGGTTCGAAGTCATGATCACCATGCACTTCGAAAAGTCCACGCGGCGATTGTCGCCGAGCGTCAAAGTCGCTTTGTCCAGAATGCCGAGCAGGAGTTGCCACAGCGCGTCCGACGCTTTTTCGATCTCGTCAAAGAGCACCAGCGTCAGCTTCAACTCGTCGTTGTGCATCCGATCCAAGTTTTCCTGGGTCAGCATCGGCGAAGTTTCGCGATGACCGAGGTATCCCGGCGGCGAGCCGATCAGCTTGGCAATTTCGTGCGAATGCTGAAATTCAGCACAGTCGATCTTCAGCACGGCGTTAGGATCCGCGAAGAGTACTTCCGCGGCCGCTTCGATCACGCGCGTCTTGCCTGAGCCGGTCGGGCCGAGAAACAACATCGTGCCGATCGGCCGGTTGAGCGGATTCATGCCCGCCAGAAAAATCTGGTAAAGGCCGCTCATGCGGCGCACGGCGCGCTCCTGACCGACAATGCGCCCGCTCAGGCGCTCTTCGAAATCCTGCGCGCGCGGGCTTTTCTGTTCAGGGTCAAGAAAGACCTTTTCGTCAATCTGTTTTGCTGGGGCTTCCATCTCTGTTCTCTTTAGTTCGGCAATCATGGCTGTTGTCCGAGCCGCGGCAATCCCGAAATCCTCCTGCGCCGTGGCTTTGGGATCCTCCCGCTTGGCCTCATGCAAAGAACGATCCGCTGCGACGATTGATGCGCGGCGGCCTTACGGAGTTTGCCCGGTGCAAAAGCCCAACGATTCTGCCACGCGGCCCGACGCATACGCTATATATACGACTCCGGAAAAAATGTCACCCAAAATATTAGGGGCCTTAACTTGATTTGGCGTGTCTGGGACTCAAGTAATATCTGCCCATGTGCCGTTTCGCGGCACAAACCGGGTGACATTTCCTGTTGTGACTTTGCGGTCGTTCGAGAGGGAGGTTGCAGGACTGCACCGAAAGGTCGGCAACTGGCTCAAAGCGTGTTCGAGTGCCGATCAGCCGTGCCGTGGCGCGGCTCAGTCGTAATATTCAAGGCCCAGATGCGTGATCAAGTCTTCACCGCGCAGGTGGCGCAGAGTGTTCTTGAGCTTCATTAGTTGGATGAAGACGTCGTGTTCGGGATAGAGGGTGGGCGCGGTCATCGGGGACTTGAAATAGAACGACAGCCACTCCTGGACGCCTTTCATCCCGGTGCGCTGCGCCAGGTCGAGAAGGAGCGCGAGGTCGAGCACAATCGGCGCGGCCAGGATCGAATCGCGGCAGAGAAAATCGATTTTTATCTGCATCTTGTAGCCAAGCCAGCCGAAGATGTCGATATTGTCCCAGCCTTCTTTGTTGTCGCCACGTGGCGGATAGTAATTGATACGAACGACGTGCGAAAAATCCTTGTAGAGTTGCGGATAGACGTCGGGTTGCAGAATGTATTCGAGTACGGACAGCTTCGACTCTTCTTTTGTCTTGAACGATTCGGGATCGTCGAGCACCTCGCCGTCGCGATTGCCGAGAATATTCGTCGAATACCAGCCGTGCAGACCCAGCATGCGCGCCTTTAGACCGGGCGCGATGATCGTTTTCATCAGCGTCTGGCCGGTCTTGAAATCCTTGCCGCACACCGCCAAACCATTTTGGTTTGCCAAATCCATCATCGCCGGAATATCCACGGTCAGGTTCGGCGCCCCATTGGCGAACGGGATCCCGGATTTCAAAGCGGCGTAGGCATAAATCATCGAAGGCGCAATCGCTTTATGATTGTCGCGCATCGCTTGTTCGAACAATTTCAAGTTGCGGTGCACGGCGTGAGGTTCCATGAAAATCTCGGTCGAGGCCGCCCAGATCATCACCAGGCGCGCGCACTTATTCTTTCGCTTGAACTCGGCGATCTCGGCGATCAGTTGATTAGCCAGCTCAAGCTTGTTCTTGCCCTTCTTAACATTTGTCCCGCTGAGGCGTTTCACGTAATTCTGATCAAAGACGGCCTTCATCGGCTTGACCTTCTGCAAAGGTTTACGCAGCTTTCCGAGCAATTCCTTTTCCAGCACGCCGGCGTGCGTGGCGGCTTCATAAGCAGAATCCGGGAAGATGTCCCAGGCGCCGAAGACGAGGTCTTTCAGGTCGGCGAGCGGCAGGAAGTCTTTGATTTTGGGGACGCGGTTGTCGGTGCGCTTGCCCAGACGAATCGTGCCCATCTGGGTCAGGCTGCCGATGGGTTCGGCCAGACCTTCTTTGATCGCCTCGACGCCCGCGATGAACGTCGTACTGACTGCACCCAGTCCAACCAGCAACACTCCCAACTTACCTTTGGCTGGCGCGATTTGCGCGCCTTTCTTTACCGGCATTCTGCGAATCTACCTCCGCGATCGAAACAACAGGATTAACGAGACGGACGATGATACATGAGACGTTCCGGATTCGCACGTCGAGGCGCGGGAAGCGTCACGGTTCTGTTCAGAGTTCAAGCGTTAGCTTGCGCCCGGCCGGAGGCAACCTGAAGGTTGAACTCTAAACCTGTCTTGCACCAGCATTTTCGCGGGATCGTTCGTGATCAGCGCATGGATTCCCAGACGGTGTGCCCGGCCAACCCATTTTGGATGGTCAACGGTCCAGACGACGACGGGCAGGTCGCCTTGAATAGCCAGCCGGACGACGCCGCGAGTGGCGATCGAGCGATGCAGCAGGATTTCGTTTGCAGCGTGATCGATCGCCGCCTCGATCATGCGCCGTTTACGGACGATTGTGGATAAGTCGATCTTCGGCTCGAATAAAGCTCCGGTGCGGATAGCAGAGTCGATCTGCTTGATTTGAGCGATGGCGGCCAGATCGAAACTGACGACGACCGTGCGCGAGTGCAGTTTCTGTTCTTTGATTAACTGCCCAACGGCTCGTGTCAAATCGGCGAAACCTTCGTCAGCGCCGACCTTCATCTCAACATAAAGCCGGGCATCGCTATCCCGGAAGAGCCGGAAGACTTGATCAAGTGTAGGCACGCACTCACGCGTGTATTCTTCGCGCGCACGGCGCGGATGCGCGCGGTTGAACCAACTGCCGGCGTCAACTTTGCCCAGTTGTTTTGCGGTCATCCCGGCGACGGCCTCTTGACGAAGTCCCGTGCGCTGCAACGTAGCATCGTGGATGACAACGGGCGCCCCATCGCGCGACAAGCGCACATCGAGTTCGATTCCGTCGGCGCCCGACTCCATCGCCAGCGCGAACGCGGCAAAGGTGTTTTCAGGAGCGATGACGGAAGCGCCCCGATGCGCGATGATTAGCGGATTGTTTGTTGGCGCGGTGCCGGGCTTTTCCAAGAAAGGGCCTTGGCTGGTCTCAGCGTTCACCGGCGGTGTTCTGATAGGTGATTCGCTTTAGTTTGATGTCAACCGTGCCGACATTCAGTTTCAGTTGCGCCCAGACGGGAAGATGGCGGCTGTCCTCAGTAATCCAGATGGACATTTTGCCTTCGCCGCGCAACATGCGGCCCTCGCCGAACATGGCCGGCTCAATGCGTATGGCGTTGACACGTCCCAGCACGCATTTGATGCGCTTGCGTTCGACGACCGCCACGGACATGCGAAACACCTGACCGGAATCGCTGACCGGAATCTCAAACGACTTTCCCACCTCGAGCTTCTGCGTGCGCACAAAATAAATCATGGACAGCACGTCCTGTATTGGTTCCGAGAAATCCAGCGACGTAATTCGCGGCGGTTGGTTCTGATTGGGGTCGCGCTCGGTCCAGGTAACTTTCCGCTTTTCGTGGTCGAAAATGGCGTCGCTAACCCGCACGCGTTTGCCTTGTTCGTCGAGCTTGTTGGTTCGCATAACCATGAATTGATTAGGTTCGACAATCGATTCGACATGCTCGTGAAAGTGAATCCCGGCAAGCTTGGGGAAAAAACCTTTGCTGACAACATCGGCGACCAGGCGCAGGGGATCGCCGGCTGAGGTTTGTTCAGGACGCGCGCTAAACCGGAACTCGCCGATGTTCGCCCCGCGCAGCAAACCCTTCTTAAACTCGGCTTCATAATAAAGCTCTTCGCGGCGGACAAACGAAAGTTGGTTGACGGCGGGCTGTTGCGCGCGCGCGAAACTGCCGGTCGCCGCCAACAGCAAAAGGAGCAGGGAAGTGCGGGCGAAGATCGAAAAAGCTCTTTTCATGCGATTTCTAACTCAACATTTCGCTTATCTGAACCAGTACCACTTGATGGCCAGCAACAACCACGCGACGACCAGCCCAATTGCGGCCTGATACTCGCGATAGCGCCGGTAAAGTGCCGGATCGAATTTCGCTTTGGCCGCCCCGGCTCGATAAGCAGTAACTCGCGGTATAAACAGCGGCACCGCGGCCGCGTAGTCCTGATAATCCTTCCCGAACAACTCGTCCAGCGTCTTCGTTTCGACGCGCATCACCGGAACATAGATGCCCAGGAACAGTAGCGCGAAAAGCAATCCCAGTATCAGCCTGCCGGCCGCGATCGTGAATCCCAGGCCGATCACAAAGCTGCCGAGATAAAGCGGATTGCGGGTGTAAGCGTAAGGCCCGGTGGTGGCGAGCGCGTCATTCTTTCTAAGATGACCAGTAGCCCAAGCGCGCAACGCGAGACCCGGCAACGCGACGAGAACCCCGACGATGAGCGTCAATGGCCGGGCCTGCGCCAGCAAAAAGAAAAGCGCCGCGCAGGCAAAGCCCAGCGGCACGCGCCATCGCTGCATCCATGTTCCGCCTCTAGCCAATCGTCACAAGTTCCGCGCCCGCGATGAAGCCTGCGCGCCGCAAACGATCCGTCACCGCGTGCAGCACGCGCTCGACATCGATGTCCATGCAAATCCATTTTGAGCACGCGCGGCGGTGACAATCCACGCGACAATCAATGTCGTTACGTTCGACGCAGACGTCGTCTGAATAAGGACTGCCATTCCGCCACCACTCGGTTGGTCCGAACAACCCGACAATCGGAGTGCGGGCTGCAACTGCCAGATGAGTCGGCCCAGTGTCGCCACCGACGTAAACCTGCGCGCCTTTCGCGAGCACATGAAAGCCTTTCAGCGAAAGACTAACTGCCCGGGCCTTGCCGGATTTTGCCGCCGACAACACGACGTTCGCCAGCTCTTCTTCACCGGGGCCGTAACTTACCAAAGAGTGCAAGCCGAAATGATTCCATAGTTCGTCCGCCAGCGCGCCAAACTTTTCCGCGCTCCAGAGCTTCGTCGGCCAGCCGCCGGCAGGATTCAGGATCGCGTACCGCCCGTCTGTTCCACGTGCCGCTTCGTGAGCTTCTTGTTCGTGATCCTGGGTGATGGCGATGGGGAACTCGAAATCGTTTTCGTCATCCGAACCCGAGATGTCGAGCGCGGCCCTGGCCAGCGTCAGATTCTTGCGGATGACGTGCAGACCGGGCGGAATGGAAACCTTTTTGTGAAGCAGGAATCGGCTGGCCGGCTCGCGGAGCCCATCGCTGTCAAAGCCAAAAATGCGGCGCGCGCCCGAAAGGCGCGCAACCGTGGCCGACTTTAATAATCCCTGAAAATCTAAGGCGAGATCGAAGGCCGAGGCGCGTAGCAGACGTAACTGCTGGCGCGGTGCCCGCAGCGTCTCCCCAGACATCAGCCCGCGCCTCAGGGCCTTCGTCT
>WNFC01005490.1_pt1 | contig 26655 bp, 23 predicted proteins | sample 5400541 | NCBI WGS metagenome assembly WNFC01 (sample SAMN13153342, study PRJNA577476) | soil metagenome | isolation source: 120 cm saprolite under Douglas fir tree site 2 hole 2 replicate 1 | place: USA:California | collected 2015-04-18 | reverse complement strand
TCACCAGCCACGACCGCTGGTTCCTTGACCGCATCGCCACCCACATCCTGGCCTGGGAAGGCAGTTCGAGCTGGTTCTGGTTCGAGGGCAACTTCGAGGCGTATGAGAAGAACAAGATCGACCGGCTGGGCGCCGAGGCAGCGCGGCCGCACCGAGTCACGCACCGCAAGCTCACCCGCTAGGTCGTCTGGGGAACCGAGATGGACGAGGACGGCACAGCTGTGATTCGCCAGGCAGAGCGCATCATCAATCAGGCAAGCTGGCGGATACTCGAGGAAACCTGCCTGGAAGCCCTAGTCGGCACCAGTGGGCTTCGGTGGGCTCGGCTTGAGCCGCGGTCCGACGTCATCCATCTCGTTACGTACAATGGCGAACATATCGGGCATATACGGCGCGAACGATCAACGAGACCCGGCGAGAACTGGGTGGCCGTGATGCACCTGTCCGGCCGGACAATCGGCGCTTACGACAGTGCACGAGACGCCGCAGAGGCAATAGCGCACGCATGCGGCATAGAGATCCCGAAGCACCTTTGACACGCTTCCTGGCCCGTCGCATCTGGTCAGGCACAGCGCACGACGAGTGATCGACCCGGGCCCGGAGAGGCTTTACCCATGGTGGGAAACAATGCCAAGAAGCTGATCTTGCTTCGGCATGCCAAATCGGCGTGGCCCGCTGTGCCCGACCATGAGCGTCCGCTGGCCGGCCGCGGTCGGCGGGATGCGCCCGCCATGGGCCGCTGGTTGCGTGATGCGGGCCATGCACCTGACCATGTCGTGTGTTCCACAGCTCGTCGTGCCCGGGAAACATGGGAGCTCGTGCGCGATGGACTTCAGGCAACGCCATCGGTCACATTCGACGACCGCGTGTATCAGGCATCGCCAGCAGAGCTGCTAGGACTCGTTCGCTCTGCGGCCGCCGCAACGAGAACGCTTCTGATCGTGGGGCATGATCCGGCGATCCCGGAATTGGCAGTAACGCTTGCCGATGCGGCAGCCAACAGCGACGCCGAACGATCCGCTGCTGTCAACCGAATGACGGCCAAGTTTCCCACCGCAGCGGTCGCGATCTTGCAGGGGACCGGGAGCTGGGGTCGTCTCCGCCCGGGATCAATGCGGCTGACCTGGTTTGTCACCCCGCGGGACCTCAGAACCTCCGGGACCCCCGGCAGCAAGGCGAAATGACCATCGCTTCCGGTGGCGGTGACAGCCTGGGCCTTTGCAGCCCAGCTCGCGGTGATCCCGTTCATCGCCACCGTCGCTGTTATGCCCGCGCCGCCGGGGACCGTAGAGTGAAGGGAGGCGATGGGGCCCGTCCGTGAAACCGCCTTCAGGCTGATGGCTCCTGTTGACCGCCATGTGGCGAGGACAGGAGCCGGTGATGGTGGAGCAGCGTACTCCGGATCTGCTGGATGAGCCCCCAACGGCTGATCGGTCTCAGAGATTCAGGAGCTTGCTGTCAGAGGAGCCAGCCGGAGAACTGGACCGACGACCGGAGACCGAAGACCCCGCGTTCGTTAACCTGCGCCTGGATCAGGTCATCGAGGCCGTGGCGGGCAAGCGGGCTGAAGGCGACCTGATCGTCGGGTTGCTACGCCAGCGGGTCCGCGACATCGGCACCTTGACGTACCGGCATGAAGTCTTCCGGGACCTGGATGACCCCGTCCTGTTCGACGCGATCCGGGCTTTCTCCAGGCAGATGCGGGAAGTGCACGCGCACCTGGAGCAGCTGGCCAAGATGCGCTCCGCCCAGCAGCGAGAAGGCTGGTTCCTGGACGCTGCGATGATCTACCTCGATGCCGTCCGGTCGCTGAGCGCCTGCCTGGCCACCCGACCGGTTGCATCGCGCGGCCTGCTGGCCTTCCGTGACTACCTTGCCGCCCATGTCGACTCGCCGGAGTTTGATCGGCTCGCCACCGACGCTGCGGACCGCAGGAACGAGCTGGCCCGGGTCGCGTACCTGGTCAGGATCAAGGGACTGCGGGTCGAGGTCAGCAGGTACGACGGCGAGCCGGATTACAGCGCGGAGATCGAGCAGACATTCGATCGGTTCCGGCAGGGCGCGGTGAAGGACTACCGGATCAAGTACCGCGGCTGGCCGGGCATGAACCATGTCGGCGAGCACATCCTCGAGCTGGTGGCAGGCCTGTTCAGCGACGAGTTCTCCGCGCTTGAGGACTTCTGCCGCCGCCATTCCGCCTTCCTGGATCCGAAGATCGGGAAGTTCAGCCGCGAGGCCCAGTTTTATCTGGCGTACCTGGACTACATCAGGCCGATGCGTTCGGCCGGGCTCAGCTTCTGCCTCCCGGAAGTCACCGCCGACTCCAAGGAGATCTTCGCCAGCGACACCTTCGACCTCGCGCTAGCGGCCAAGCTCGTCGCCGCCGGCACGCCGGTCGTTCCCAACGACTTCGAGCTGCGCGATCCCGAACGCGTCATCGTCGTCTCCGGCCCCAATCAGGGCGGCAAAACTACCTTCGCGCGGACGTTCGGCCAGCTGCACCACGTGGCGAGCACGGGCTGTCCCGTGCCGGGCAGCGCTGCCAGGCTCTACCTGTTTGACCAGATTTACACCCATTTCGAGCGGGAAGAAGACATCGCCGACCTCACCGGGAAACTGGAAGACGACCTGCTGCGGATCCAGAAGGCGCTGCAGGCAGCCACGCCCAGCAGCATCGTCATCATGAACGAGATCTTCACGTCCACCACGCTCGGGGACGCCCGGTTCCTGGGCCGGAAGGTGCTGGCGAAGGTTGTCGAGCTCGACCTGCTCTGCGTCTATGTCACCTTCATCGACGAGCTGGCCTCTTTCGGCGACACCGTCGTCAGCATGGCCGGCACGATCGTCCCGGACAACCCGGCCGAACGGACGTACAAGGTGATCCGCAAGCCGGCGGACGGCCTGGCCTACGCGCTGGCCATCGCCGACAAGCACCGCGTCAGCTACGAGCAGCTGCGGGGGCGGATCACTTCATGAAGGCCTACCTGCTGTATCACGATCAGGACTTCGACTTCGGACGTGAGCTCCCGGCCAACAAGGACGACCTGGTCCAGGACCTTGAGCTGAGGACCTTGCTGGGCGTTATGGCGGCCGGCGATAAGTTCCTCTACGAGATCTCCACGAAGGTGCTGCTGACCAGCCTCGGCGACCCGGAGGCGATCCGCTACCGCCAGCGCATTCTAGCTGACTGCATCGCCGTGCCAGACCTCGTCCGCGAGCTGTACGGCATAGCCGTCGGCGCGCTGGAAGACAAGCGCCGACTGTGGGGGTTCTTCTCGTCGCAGAACCCCTCTTCCACGCTCTCGTCGGCGGTCAGCCAGCTCGAGGTCCTGATCGCCCGGCTCAGGCAGCTGCGGCAGATCGCCGACGACCACGGCAGCAAGTTCCAGTCCGACGGCCTCACGACGTTCTTCCGCACCGTGCAGCGGGAACTGGATGACGACTATTTCGAGACACTGAACGGCCACCTGAAGCAGCTGCGGTTCCGGGATGGCGAGCTGATGAGCGCCCAGCTCGGCCGCGACAACAGCGGGATCAACTACGTGCTCCGCTTGGGGCAGGCCAAGCGGAGCTGGCGGGAACGGGTCGGGATCGCGCCGCGGACCGTCTACTCCTTCACGATCCCGCCGCGCGACGAGGCCGGAGCCCAGGCGATCGGCGACATGACTGCTAGAGGAATCAGCCTGGTCGCCAACGCGGCAGCCCAGTCAGCCGACCATATCTCCAGCTACTTCACCATGCTGCGGGCGGAACTAGGGTTCTATGTCAGTTGCCTCAACCTGCGACAGCAGCTCGTGGCCAAGTCTCTGCCCGTGACGTTTCCCGATCCGACGACGCCGACCACGCGGGACCTGACATGCACCGACCTCCGTGACGCCTGCCTGGCCTTGCGGATCGACCGTGTGGTCGGCAACGACGTCGACGCAGACGATACACCGCTAGTTATCATCACCGGCGCCAACTCCGGCGGCAAGTCCACCTTCCTGCGCAGCCTTGGCCTGGCTCAGCTCATGATGCAGTGCGGCATGTTCGTGACCGCCAGGGCCTTCCGGGCCAGCGTCTGCCAGGGGATCTTCACGCACTTCATCCGGGAAGAGGACCCCGACATGATCAGCGGGCGCCTCGATGAGGAGCTCGCCAGGATGAGCGTCATCGCCGACCAGATCGGACCCGGCTGCCTCATGCTGTTTAACGAATCGTTCGCGGCTACCAACGAGCGGGAAGGCTCAGAAATAGGCCGGCAAGTCGTGACCGCGCTCCGGGAAGCCGACATCAGGGTTTGCTTCGTCACCCACCACTTCGACCTCGCCGATGGCTTCCGCAGCCACGCGGCGCACCCGGTCCTCTTCCTCAGAGCGCCGCGGCAGCCTGACGGGAGCCGAGACTTCAAGCTCATCGTCGCCGAGCCGCTGCCCACCAGCTACGGCGTGGACATCTACTTCCGCATCGGCGGATGGCTCGACGACGGCGACGGCGCCGGGGTCAAGGCTTCGCAGGAGCCAGGCTCGCCGGCGGACCGGCAGGCAGATTAGGTGCGAGGAACAGCCACGACTAGCTATCTCTGGACCTGATCCTCGGCGAGCAGCCTGGAACAGATGCCGAACTGCCGGAGATTGGCTGAGGCCGAGGCCTGGCGCGCGAACGATGCGGTGTCGCCCTTCGATAGCGAATCCCAGCACATGCGGTCCGCCAGCGTGAGCGCACGCCGCACTGCCGCGGCGAGCCAGGTCAGCGGGCGCGATTCCACCTGATGGCGCAGCTGAGCCACCTGAGCCTCGCCCTTCGCCGATGTTGCAGCCTGCAGTTGCTCCAGCCGCACCGACAGCTCGCCGACCAGGTACTCCTGCGTCATCCCGATCGCCGCACCGATGCTTGGGCGGCCTTCTGGCCGGCAGGGCTGGCTGGTGCCGGATCTAGAACCACCTTCTGGGCGAGCCCAAGCCACGCCGCGGCGAACAACGAGCCGGCGAGGATATCAGTTGGCCAGTGCACGCCCAGGTAGACGCGGCTCGCACCGACACCAGCGCCGGTCAGGAACGGGACCGCGTGCCGGCGCAGGCCCTTCCCGCCGGCGGCAGCAGTAAGTGCGCCCGCCGTCAGCGCCGCCAGCGTCGTATGCCTCGACGGCAAGCTGAAGCCCTCCGGTTCGGCAAGCCAGACTGCGGCCGGTGGCCGCGGCCGGGCGATCACTTCTGACAGCAGCCAGCGCGCGACGACGCCGGCCGGAACTGCCAGCGCAGGCACAGCGGCTGCCCGCAAGCCGTTCCGCCGCGCGGCCAACACGGCCGCCACCGCGAGGAGAGGGCCCGCAAACGCAGGCTCGGCCATCGCGCTGACCGCTCGGGCGGCGGCGATACCGCGAGGGTTCCGCCAGGCTGGCAGAGCTGCGATCACTGCCCGATCAGCCCGTGCGAGCCGTTCTCCTCCATCGCGAGCACGCGCAAGTGCCAGAGCTGTGATCGCTGAGGCAGCCCGCCAGGCTTGGACTGTCGTACCTATCGCCGCGGGGCTGATCCGATGCGGCGGCCATGACCCGGGGACTGCAGGTCCGCTCCTGCTTGCGGCCCGCGCCCGCGCTGCCATGTCCGGTCTCCTCGCTCATCTCATGGACAGGACCCATTGGCCATCCGGCAGGAGGCTCGCGCCAGGCGGCGCTGGCACGTTACGGCGGGATCCACCACCGAGCGGCACCTGCCGCTATCAGGAATCGTAGGACGCCGGGCGTCTCCGCGACAGCCCGCCAGCCTGCCCTTCGCTCAACTCCCCGCAGTCAGAGGGTCGCCGCGGCGGCGGTGCTGCTGCTGACATCACCAGCAAAGGCTGGGGGTTCACGCAGGCACCACGGCCGAGCCGAGCAGCGCGAGCAAGCTGTCGATCGCCGCCAGGCGGCTCATGAGTTCGGCGTCGCGCGTCGCGACCTCCTCCGCCGTCGCGCTTCGCAAGCCGTTGGCGTCCGCGAGTGCCTTCTCCAGCCTGGCGGTCCCCTCGCGGTAGCGGGCATCGATGGCGCGCTTGAGCCGCCGGGTTGCTTCCGCGAGCCGGTACTGCAGGTCAGCGCGGGCACGGCCGATCTGCTGCGGGACCAGGTCAGCGGCTTCGCGACGGACGTGCTCCCTGGCCCGGGTCCGCCCAGTCTCGCCAGGGAGATGACGGCGGATCGCTCCGGCAAGGAGCTCGGTCTGGCCAGCCAGTTCCGCCACCTGATAGAAGAACCGCAGGTCTGGTACCAGGTGCTGGGCCGGCACCGCGATGGCCAGCTCGAGTCCGAGCAGGTCAGCCGCTGCCTGCCGGACCGCATCGAGTTCCGCGCGGAGGATCTCAGTTAGTCGTTCGTCGAGCCGCGTGAGGCTTGTTTCGAGTTTGCCGGTGCGCTCGCCGCGCCAGGCCTCAGCTTCGGCGACCGCGAGTTCGGCTAGTTTCGCGCGGCCAGCGCGCTCGATCTCGGCAGCTGGGGACGAGCGCAAGGCGCCGTCGAGGAATACCGCGAGCTGCTGGCTCACCGCACGAGAGCCTTCGCGCCCGGCCCGCCCTGCCGCCTCGTTCAGGTCATCGAGCAGACGCCTCGCCTCCGCCGTCGCAAGATCAGCCGCATCCTGGCGGCGGTCCTGCACGGCCGCCAGGCGGGATGCGAACGCCTGCACCCGCTGCGAAGCCTCAGTGCTGCGCATCTCAGCCGCGCGCCGGGCGAGGACTACCTCGTCTCGCAGCGAGCTGGCGATCCGCCGCGCGTGCGCTTGTACAGAGCGGCGGAGGTCGGCCGCTCCGCCGTGGTCAAGATAGGCACCGAAGTCCGCGGCGAATTCTGCGAACCCCGGGTCGCCCGTGCCGTTCAGCGCTGCCCGTGCCGACAGCGGGTAGATCCGCACGACCCGCCCGGCGGCGTCGTTGATGATCGCTGCTGTGAACGCGAGCACCTCCGCCAGTTCTGTTCCGCGCAGGTGGTCCGCCTTGTTCAGCACGACGAAAGTCTGGACCGAGAGCTCGGCCACCTTCGCGATCAGCTCACGCTCGCTGGCCGACACGGGCGGATCGGCCGTCAGCACGAAGATCGCCGCGTCCATCGTCGCCAGCGCGGCCTCGGCCTCGTTCGTGTTGTGCCCGTGGACAGAGCCGGTCCCTGGCGTGTCCACCAGCTCAGCCCCGCGCGCGAGCAGCGGAGCGTCAGCCAGGACGGTGACCGACTGCAGCCGGCGGCGGTTGCCGGGATTGCCACGTTCGGTCACCAGGTCATCCAGCGCGCTGACCGGGAACTCCTCGGTCGTGCCGTCCAGAAACCGGGCCATCACGGCATCGCCGGTGCCATACCGGACCGTCGTGGCGAGCGCTGTCAGCGGCAGCACGCCGGTCGGCAGCATCGGCCTGCCGAGCAGGGCGTTCACCAGCGTGCTCTTGCCGCGCTTGGCTTCACCGGCGACCAGCACGCGCAGTCGCCGGCCGGCGAGGCGGTCGCGAAGGCTGCCGATCGCTTCGCGGTCCTGTGCCGAGCCGAGCCGCGACAACTCGTCCAGCGCCGCTGCCAGCGAATCCTCTTGACCAAGCGCACGCATGCGGCCTCCTACCTGCAACAGGTAGGGACCATCGGCGGCTACGCCGCGGTTACCGGCGGGTCCCACCGCCATCCGCAGCCTCCAGCGTACCCAGGACGTCAGGCCGCCGACGGTCACAGGCCAGGCGGCCGGCCAAATCTCACGCGCCAGCTCCAGGCCGAGAACCCGGTCGGCGCACACGAACGTCTCGAACTTCGCGCCAGGTGGCAATGCTGTCTCGTTTGCCAGGTCGTGCAGCAACGCGAGGGCCGAGACTGTGTCAAGCGCCACCCGGACCGCCGACATCAACGTGGTCGCCGAAGGCGTCCGGGCGGAGCAGGTAGGCATCGACTTCTTCGGAATCGGCGAGCACGTCGCCGCCGACCTCGACATATGCGGCTGCGCGGGCCGCAGCCGAGCTGTCCGCAACGCGGTGCTCGCGGTTTTGGGACACTGGTGACACAAACCCTGCGGCGATTGGTGCGGCGGCAAGAGCAGCGGGTAGTGCAAGGGCAATATCGGCGATGCGAGAGCGCGACGAGAATCGCCTTCAGCTCTCTATGGCCCGACCGAGTGAGACTGTTAGAGGCGAGTCGGTCCTCGACACAGATTCGATCTAGAATGTGCGGCGACCAGTCAGGCATCGCACCAGAAGCGTGCTAGAAGCTTGCGATCAAGTCTGTCGTTGAATGTTGGGCACCCGAAGGTCAGGTATAGGCACCGCTCACAAGCTCGCGGCGAACGCTGGTGGCAGAGCGGGTCGTTTTCACACCGAAGGACGCTCCCGGCGGCCTTATCCAGCCACTGAAGGGTCCGGTTATTGAGTAGGGTCCATAGCGCACCTAGCGTGTAGCTCTTGAGGTTGTTGGCATAGAGGGCGAACGTGAGCGTCTCAGGAACGACCCACTCAGCCAACGATGCCTCTGCGAAACCAACCTGTCCGTCTTCAAGTGCCCTCAGCAGCGCGTGCGACATTGTGTGGACAAGCGTCTCGACCGCCGCCGCAGGTTCCGGATTCCCCTCTCTGTTCGCGAAGACCTTCAAGATGGCCCGACGCATATCACCCGCTTCCGTGGGACTCGGGCCAGCCCATAGTGAGGCCTCGCTCAGCCACCTGAGAACCGCAGATGGCGTCAACGTGACCAGGAGCGCCTCTGTATCGCTGGCAACTGCAAATATCGGGAATTTGCCGTCATAGGCCCCGGTACGCGCGAACCCCTGAAAGACTCCCTCTCCCACGCTGTTGACACAACGCGTGTAGCCGAAAGCCGCCATCGCAATCGGAAACGACCACGTCACGGCGATTTCCTCGATGCCCAGAGAAAAGCCGCGGGCGATTGCCTCTGAGATAGTCGCCGACTCAGCCGTCTCCCCACGGTCTCTCAAGCTGCTACGTGCCTCGTCCAGCGCGATTCGCTGCATCTCAGTCGTGTCGAACACTGCCGCGCGCTCAACGATCGGCCGGGACGCCGCCAGCCCCACGATCCGATCGTCGAGATCGGCAACAGCCGCTAGCCCAACGGCGCGTGGTCCGATAGCGCGCTTGATCTCCGCGATTTGGTCATCGAGCAGGCCCATCTCTCTGAACTGCAACTCGCGCTCGTCCCACTCCTGCCCTGGCATCGCTGGCGCAGATGACCCTCGGTTCGCCTCAGCAAGCCCCTCCCGGATACTTCCTGCCGACCCAAGGAGCCCCAGGTACGAGGCAACGGCGATGGAACCTCGCGCCGGATGTGACTGCAACTCGTTGAAGGTCCTCGACTGCAGATTGATTAGCGAGATCCGATGCGGATAATAGGTCCGCGTGTCTCGTACGGTGTAAGCGTGCATCATCGGATGCTCGCCTCCCGAGCCGACGCACCGACATGGACTCTGAAGAGTCCGCCGGATAACAGCGTTGTTGCAGGCTCGGCAGCGGAAGACCGCGGTGCGGAACGTACCGGTGTCTTCGAAGTACACGTGGTCATAACCGTGGCCCTGGGAGCACTGCGGTACGTACATGTCTTGAATACGTCCGCATTCGTGGGCGCTGTAATACCGGAGCTGCCGAAGTGGCGCTCTGCAATGCGAGCAACGGGCATGTCGAGGAATGTCCTCTGGGCGACGAAAGCTGACGATGCGGCCACACGACTCCCTGGCGCACTCAAACTTCAGTGGCCAAATCTCCCAGCGCACGAGCTCCGGAGTAAGGATCTGAAAATCACTAGGGTCAACGTGACTCGGACGCGAAATCCCAAGAACCGCATCGTCCTGCCAGTGTCTTAGATACTGGTCGATCTCCCCGAGGAGGACTTCCCGGTTGATGGCGGTGTTCGGTGCGCCGCGAATGCTGAATGACTTCGCGACGAGTCCACTCTCATGAACAAAGACGGCCTCAGGCAGGTACGTGAAGAGAACCTGGGTCCGGCTCCTCTCCATCGTCAGCCGCCGTCCTCGGTGGTTCCACCGGCAGCCTCTGGCGAGCGGTCTACTGCGCCCGTGAGGGCCTCGTAAGCCTCGGCTGCCCGGGGGAGCGCAGAGAAATCCACCGGCTCATCCACGTCGCGGAAACTCGACAACACGCGCTCGCGGAAGAGCTGAGTGCTCCTGTCGTGATCGAAGCGCTGCATCGCCGGCAACTCATGGTGGTCCCATCTGCTGAGCACTCGCTCCACTAGCTCGTCTTCGAGGCCTCTCTCCGAAATTCCAGAGATCGCGCACCGATAAGACCGGCCGATGCGTTCGCGCAGCATGGGTTTCAGTCCGGCCGCTGCCGCATTCCACCATGGCTGCAGCCAGCGCGTCCTCCGGATACCCTCCGGTGGGCCATTGAACTGCGGGTCACGCGCTATGTCCCACAACAAAGCCATCGCGATTCCTGGCAGCGTGCGGTCGGCACCGAAGAACGCATACTTGTTGACCGGCACAGGTTCAACCATCCGGTCCAGAAACCGGTGAAAGCTCACAAAGTTAGTGAACGCGGACCGTTCACGACGACTGAACGAATCGAAGACGGTCACGACCAGGCCTGTGTGCACTCGCCCGGAGCGGCTGGTGGCCTGGACGTAGTCAGCAACGCCTGGTGGTAGGCCGGCCATTACAAGGACGTTGAGGCGCTCCAAGTCGACACCGTGCGATACCACAGACGTTCCCACGAGCGCCCGGATCCGCTCGGACCTGGGCACGTTCAACGTGTCCTGTTCGATGCGGCTTATCGGTTCAGCCAGATCAGCGATCTTCACCTGGCCGGTCAGCACGCGAAAGGTCACGCGGTCGTCACCCCGATCCTGCAACAGGTCAGAGAGACGGCCGAGCTCGTCGGCGATCTGGTCGCCATGGATCTTCGAGTTTACGTAGCCGAGTGAGGTTTCGTAGTTGAAGAGCAGACCTGCGCGGTCGTCTGGCGTGGCAGTCGCTAGTCCTTCGACCACGGTCACTTCGTCCTGCAGGACGGCGATCTCTTGCAGCAGGCGCGCTTGTAGAATCGCCGCGACGTCGGCCTTACGCCGATAATGCGGGAGAACGCCGACGTAGAGGCGCCTGGTGGCCGCCTCCTCCTTCATGTAGAAGCTCTTCGTGCGCTCGAATCCGGGGGTCGGAAAACTTCTCGGCCTGCGCCCGTAGATCTGACGCATCTGATCCTCGAACTGCTCGATCGTTGCAGATGCGGCCAAGATCTTGGATGGCATGGCCGACGTACTCGCGCTCTGCAGCTCTACGAGCAGGCCCTCGTAGTGGGCGTCGAACACCCCGAACTCCTCACGGATGAGGTGTAGCTCGTCCTGAATGATCAGAGCTGGTACGGAGTCGTGCCAAGCGTCGTCTCGCGAATACGATGCGGTCGGTACGGTGCATCCGTCTCCAACCAAACATCTTCCGCCCTCGCGAAATGCAAAACCTCCGTGCTCGGGACAGCGCCACCGCGCCAGGGCGCCGGCATTCTCACTGAGCGATAGCAGGTGATTACAGTCCGGGATCGATAACGGCGGGCCTGGCAGTGATGATCACGATCGTGTGTAGGCGGGCGTGCCGGCTGGGAAGTGAGCACGGGGCCCGCTAGGTCAGGTGGCTGTCACGTTCCGCCTGTCCCGGGAGGCCCCGATGCCTGGTCAGTCTGCCATGCCCGCTGCCGATGATTCCACTGCCGCTGTTCATGTCATGTCCGCCCGGCTCGGCGGCGTCCGGGCCGGCGGGCAGCTGCCTGCGCTGGCGGAGTTCCTGGCCGCCGTGCCCGATCACCGGCGGACGCAGGGCCGGCGGCACAGCCTGGCGACCATCCTGGGCCTTGCCTGCGCTGCCGTCGCGGCGGGAGCCAAGTCCCTGGTCGCGATCGCCGAGTGGGCCGCCGCCGCGCCCGCAGCGGTGCTGGACTGCTTCGCGGTGCGCCGCGACCCGTGCGGCGGTGCGCAGGTGGTGCCGAGCGAGACCACGATCCGCCGGGCCCTGTCCGGCACCGACGCCTGCGCACTGGATGAGCGGCTGGCCGCGTGGCTGCTGGCGCGCGACAGCGCCGGCCTGGCCGGTGATGCGGTGGCGGTGGACGGCAAGACGGTGCGCGGCGCCGTCCAGGCCGACGGCCGGGCGGTGCACCTGCTCGCGGCCATGACCGGTGCCGGCGCGGTCATCGCCCAGCGTGAGGTCGGCCACAAGACCAACGAAATCACCCAGGTCAAGCCCTTGCTAGACGACCTTGACCTAGCCGGGGCGGTCATCACGCTGGACGCACTGCACGCCCAGCGCGAGACCGCCCGCTACCTAGTGGAAGACAAGCACGCCGACTACATCTTCACCGCCGTCAAGGACAACCAGCCGAAGCTATTCGATGCCCTGGACGCCCTGCCCTGGCGTGACGTCCCGGTCCAGCACACGATGAGCGACCGGGGGCACGGGCGCGAGGAGACCCGCACCATCCAGGTCCTGCCCGCCCCGGCCGGGATCTTCCCGCACGCCGGCCAGGCATTCCTGATCGAACGGCACGTCCGTAACCTCGACGGCAGCCCGCGTTCGGCGATAGCCGCGCTCGGCATCACCAGCCTGGTCCCCGGCCGGGCCGGGCCGGAGCGCATCGCGCTGCACGTCCGCGGCCACTGGGGTATCGAGAACAAGCTGCACTGGGTCCGCGACGTCACCTATGGCGAAGACGGCTCGCGAGTCCGCACCGGCAGCGCTCCCCAGGTCATGGCCAGCCTGCGGAACCTCACCATCGCTGCACTACGCAGAAACGGCTGGGCCAACATCGCCGCCTGCGGAACCTCACCATCGCTGCACTACGCAGAAACGGCTGGGCCAACATCGCCTCCGGGCTGCGCTGGGCAGGCCGGAACTACAACAACTCACTGTCACTACTCAACATCGAAACGTGAGAACGCCGAACCCCTGGCCACCGCGCGCCATGTGTGAATTGGGTGAACTCGCCGAAGAATGCAAATCCCGTCAGCTTGTCGACCGTCCCTACCAGCACTGACGGCAGGTATCTGTAGACTTCCTCGTCGCTCATATAGATGGGGAGCGTTTTGCCGCACGCACGGCACACGTGCTTGATCCGCACGGCGTCAGCATCGACATCGAGCCCTACTCGATCCTCTCCGCAGTAGGGGCATTCAGCAACCAAGCGGCGCTCATCCAATAGCCCGGCTGGAGAATCCTTCGCGACCGCGAATCCCGGCCACCACTCACCGGCCGGATAACGCAACTGGTTCGGTGTGTTCGAGCTTCCCACCAGGTATCCGAGCTCGAAGGGAGCGCCGCTCCCAGGCATCACAGCAGCTCGATGCCGCTCGGCAGTCACTAGAACGCGGAGTACCCGCGCAAGTTGCTGTACCGAGAGCATCCGCAACGGGAATTTCAGCCAAGCCGTGACGCCACGCGTCTTTCCTCGGAGGCGGTCATAGAAGAGCGCAATGACTAGGAGCCCAAGATATGCCTCGGTCTTCCCGCCGCCAGTAGGAATCCAGAGCACGTCCGCGAACTCGACCTCCCGAACAAACTCGGCGACATCGCGGTGTTCACGGGCTGCCAAAGCTGGAAGCTGGCTGACGATGTAGACGAGCTGGAAGAGTCGCCACTGATCGTATCCCTTCGCAGCATTGGTCTCCCCAAACACTGCATTCGCCATGCGAAACGCCTGGGCTAGGCGCGGATCACCACGCATGGCCTCCCGACCAAGTTGGAACCGCTCGACCTCGCTTGCGAACGCCTCGCGCTCCCGCATGGATTCAGGCCGGACGTCGTCGCGCACCCCGCGCAGGAAGGCATCCCATTCGTCGAGGTACATCTGCATGGCGCTCTCAACACCGTCGAGAACTGGATCAGGATCCGCCGCAAGGTCATCCCAGGCTAGAGGCGGTACGTGATCTGCGCGATGAAGAACTGCGTGCTGGTAGAAGCGAGGAAGCGTCGTTGTGCCTACTCCGCCTCCTGGAAGTGGCTCCGCGACACATGCATTGCCCTGGCCACAGATCAAGCTCACATCATCCATATACCGATAGTCCCGCGGCGCTAGTTCAAAGCGCTGCGACAGGAGAGCGGCGGGTGACTGCGGGTAAACCCTCATGCGACAGTCGTACGCGGACAAATCCTGGAACTGACGCCTGGGCAGAAAGGTCGCGTTGGTGAACGACACGCTCACCAGATATCCACCCCCAATGCGCTGGACGAATCCGGTTACCTTCAGGTTCGGATACAACGGCTCGAATGCTGGATCCTCTCGCTCCTGCAAGGCGTGGCGGTACTGGTCTTCGCTGGCCAGGTCATCCAAGGAGATCGTCCGAGTCCTCGTCCGGAACGGTCGCGCAGCCATTTCGCCACTGAAATGTCCTGTTACAGCTGCCCGAACGCACTCAGCTATCGGTGCGTCGACCGTTATGTGCTCCTCAGTGGTGTGCAGGTCCAACAAGAAATCGTCTACGTGAATATTCAGACGGCGCCACGCACCTCCGACGTTGGTCTGTCGTCTATGTCTGTGCGCGGCTGCAGCGCTCTCCGCGTCAGCGGACCCCGAACTCGGCGGAACTCTTCCAGCTGGCCCAGACTCTGAATCGCTCGATTCGTCGCTCACCTGCGACGCTTCGGTCGCCGTCGCGAGGTGACCAACGTAATCTCGCTGCTCTTGAACTGTCGGGTACTCCTCGACGTACAAGGCAAAGTCGAGTTCGACTGCCAGCTTGATCCGATTTTCGGTGGTGGCTACCAGGAACGTGAGCGCCATGGCCGGCAGAGCGGTGTCATCGGCGCCAAGCACCTCAACGGCGCTCGCCTCGATCGTTTGCTCTGGCGACTCCTGCGGACCGGCCCCGCCGCCGTCAGGATCGGTTGTGGCCGGCGCTGGCGGCGAGATGGTCGCTGGGAGGACGCCTAGAACGACGTACTGCCGCGGTTCCCACGGTGGCGCATGGCGTGTACCATCGCGGTCCCCCAGCCACCTCGCCAAGGAGTCGGCGAGATGATCAACTATGACGCGTTCTCCTTGACCTGTGACCTCGCTCATAGCCGGCCGGGGGAGACGAGGCGCCTGACGTCGCTGGCGGGAATCAATTGGACGTCACCGATTGATCGCACCGTCCGCAGTTCGAATTCGTCAAGTAGTTCGCTCGCGTCGACGCCCAGCAGGTTGGTAAGGGCCGCCAGGTTTGGTCCACCGCCGTCGAGTGCCTCCGCCATCGCGGCCGAAAGCAGACGGCCGAGCCTAGCATGCAAGCCGCGTACCTCATGTGCCATGGCCGCTAGCCTTCGATACTGAACCTCGATCAAGGTGTCCCCTGACAGGCGCCCCATGCGCCGCACGTCCTCCGGGTCGTCCGGGCCAATGACAGTGCCGAGAGCCCACAATCGGGGCGATTGCCGCGTCACCGACGAGCCCTCCTCACGCATCCGGTCCTCGACTCCACGCCAGGTGCCGGACCCACGGTAGACATGCAGGCACGCATCCCGCCAGCGACGGAAGAGCACCTCGAACGCTTGCATAGTGTCGCTCCGGTGTGCGGCACTCACCAGGCGGCCAAACAGCTCCTCCCGGCCCTCTCCACGCGGAACAATGACCACCGTCCCTCGGCGAACTTCGCCGAGTGGGAGGTAGGTCATGCGTTGGGCGGCGAGTGCCTCCACCTGCCGACCCTCGCGTATCCACCAGGTCCATCCGTCCGGTTCCAGGATGAGCGCGCGGCCTTCGACGGTCGCTCCCGCGGCAAGCGCACCGGGCGCCACGACGTCCGTCGCTTCTGACTCATCGTCTAGCGGCTCAAAGAGGACTCGGACGTCAAGGTCCACGGATACTGGCAAACCTCGCGTGGCCCGGCGGGGATCAACGTCGAACGCCATGGCCACCGCAAGCTCCTCCTGGGGCTGATGCGGCGCCAATCTCTCCATGCGCAAACGACCAGCGGTCTCCGTGATGGCCGACTCCTGGGAGGCTGCGCCGCGCCTGATCCCAGTGTTGAGCATGGCGATCTCGAACGGGTACGCGAGGTAGAACTGGGATGAACTCTCGGCCGACCAGAGCGCTGGCATCCGACTCGGTGGGAGGGCGCCGGGATGTATCTCGACGAGCGGGCCTGGTGCCCAGGGCAATCGCTCTGACCACGGGAGGCAACGGAGGTTCGTGCCATTGGGTTTGTGTTCAGGAACCAGCTCACCAAGGACAACCTCGAGCGCCAAACCGCCCGCCTCGCTCGGCACCCTAATGATCACATCGGTCCCCGGATGGTCGGAGGCCACCCGATCGAGCGTGTACGCCAATGCATAGAGCTTGGGGTTCTCCTCTTTGACGAGCTCATACAGCCTCAACGCGTCAAGGCGTACCTCTGGCCAGCGACCCTCGCCAAACGGTGCCCACGGTCCCGAAAACGTCCCGCCGAAGCCACGGCCTTCAAGGTCATGGATGAGGGTCGACAACGCCACCGTCCGGTAGTCGAGTGCGGCCCACTGGTTGTACTCATCGACCGTGGCAAGCAAGCGTGAGAGCCCATACACGATCCGACGCACTAGCTGGAGCGGCCTGGGCCAGGGCGCATCCACCCGCTGTGCTTCCGCGAGACCGCAGAGCACGCACCGGAATGCCTCGTCGACCGCTGCGGCCGTCAGCGCAACAGCATGCGCCGGTTCGTAGCCGTGGCACAGAACATTCGTGGACAGAAGTGACTCGGTGGTCCCACCCCCCATCGGGGCGAGGGTGGAGAGTAGGGAATGCGACCACGGCCAAATGACAAACCCCATACCTATCGACCGCACCATGTCCTCAGTCGCTTCATCACCAAGGTCCGCGACAACCACTACGCTGGCCGCTCTGTGCTCGCGAGCCCAAGCCAGCGCCTTCCCCAGAACCTCTGGCGACCTGAAGCTTGTTCGGTCGATCACTACGAAGCTCGGAGTCACCCGCCGCGGAAGCCGCGGCCAGCCGACGCGAGTGTTCAGATATATCAGCGCGTCGGGGAACGCCGTCGCGTCGACAACCGTCCCGTCTGGGAGCACCAGCTTTCCATCCGAACGGAGGCGGCACGCGACCAGTCCCTGCTCGAGCGTGACGCCCGCCAGCTGGATCCTGCGGAGCCGCTCGTGCACCATGGTGTTCATGCCCACAACCACAACAGGCCCGCTGAACGCTGCAGTGGCGCTTCCTTCGTGAGCGGATACGATCTGCGCGAGTTTCGCGAACACGCCACACAGAATCGCGACGTCGTGTTGACCCCGCGGCAGTTCGAGCACCAGGTTCGTGCCCGGCCTTCCGACAAGGCGGTCCACGAGCTGAAGGATTGCGAGGTCAGCCGGTCCCGGCCGGACAATCTGGCGGCCATCTCGGAGCGACAGCCGGTCGAGGATCCCAAAGAGGAAGTCCTCTCGCTCCACTATCGGCAGCGGGCCACCGCTCATTCCCATGTCCCGTCCGACTCCTCCTCATTTTCGGGGTGGGAGCAAGCGGTCCCCTCGCGCCAGGGGTCGCTGTCCACGCTATTGCGTACTGTAGGAGACGGCGGTGACACGCACCAATCATTGGCCGGACGGGGCGCTCCGGAAATGGAGTGTAGCCACTGGTGGAGGCGAGTAGCATTCGTTCTCCGATGGTCGCCGCCACGCTTCTAAGCTATACGTCCGCGCTCGAGGCGGACTTTCCATCCACCGACGTCAGCAAACTGTCCCGGCACGAGTCTTGGCGCAAGGAACTTCACCGTCCTGCCACCTACATCCAGAAGTGGTGGGCCCAGCGCCTCGGAACCGTGACACGGGCAATCCTCTGCGCCGCGGTGACGGATGACCGGCTGAGCGCCCTCCGCGCCTACCGCAGTGCCACCCGCCTCAGCAATCTTGTCGTCTTCGATCCGTTCGCTGGGTCTGGAACCACGCTGGTAGAGGCCGCTAAACTCGGAGCAACTGTCATCGGACGTGACATAAACCCCGTCGCAACGCTCGCCCAACGTCAGGCCCTGCAGGCGTGGGACCTGGAGGCTCTCGAGCAGGCCTTTGAGCAAGTCCGCGAGGCATGCTCGTCCCAAATCAGTAGTCTCTATCGAGCCTCCGACGGCAGCACTGTCCTATACTACTTCTGGGTCAGCGTAACGGCGTGCCCGACGTGCGCCGTTGAGGTCGAACTCTTCTCCCGCCACGTGTTCGCTCAACACGCCTACCCGAAGACGCATCCCTCGGCGCACGCGGTGTGCCCGAACTGCCATGCGATCGTCCCCGTCAATCTCGCCATAGACCGCAAGCTCCGATGCACGGATTGCCGGAAAACGTCACCGTTTGAGGGGCCTGTCTCAGGCTCGGGTCCTACTCCGGGCCGTCACATGCGCTGCCGTAACGGCCACGACCATACGATTCTGAACGGCGCCCGAACCAGTCCGCTTGAGCGTCACATGTACGCCAAACTCGTCCTTACGAAAGACGGCTCCCGCGAATATCGGCCCGTAGACGAATTCGACCGTGACCTGTACCAGCAGGCGCGCCGGCTCCTGCAGCGCCACCGCTCCGCACTCGTCCAGCCGTCAGGACGGCTAGCTCCTGGCTACAGCACCGCTCAGCCACTTCGGTGGGGATTCACGGAGTGGCCCGCATTCTTCAACGAACGCCAGCTGTTCGCTCTCGGCTGGACCGCCACTGCGATCCGGGACCTGATCCCAGCGACCGCTGAACGCGAGGCATTGATCGCACTGTTCTCGAAGGCACTCGAGTTCAACAACGTCTTCACGTCCTACAAGGGCGAAGGAACTGGAGCCGTCCGCTCGATCTTCCACAACCACACGCTGAAGCCTGAACGCACGCCGCTTGAAGCCAATCTCTGGGGACCTGAGACTTCGTCGGGATCCTTCTCTCAACTGTTCCAACGCCTGCGCAGAGCACATGAGTACAAGGGCACTCCGCGCGATCTTCTCTCGGTCCGGAATGGTCACGTCACGGAAGCGGCTGACATCTCCCTCCCGCTTGCGCGACCCATAGTCGAGACCTACTCGGAGCTGGTCGCCCAGCCGGGGGCCGCCTACATCAGCTGCGGAGACTCAGCGGTCACGGACATCCCCAACGGTTCGGTCGACCTTGTGGTAACAGACCCCCCATACGTCGGCAAGGTCCACTACTCAGAACTTGCAGACTTCTTTCATGCATGGCTGCGGCCCCTCAAGCCATTCACCAGCTATCCAAGCGATTCCAGCAGCACCCGGTCTCCCGATGAGGTTCAGAACGCGTCCGTCGAGAGCTTCGCCAACGGCCTGACCCACGTCTGGGCTGAGGTGTCCCGGGTCCTTCGAGACGATGGAATGCTGATCTTCAGCTTCCACCAGTCCGACATTGCGGGCTGGGAAGCCGTAATGACGGCTCTTCGAGACGCCGGCCTCACTGTGACCTCGATGCAGCCTGTTGTTGCGGAAATGGCGACGAGCGTCTCCAAGTCAGCGGCTCATCACCCTAGCAACCTGGACGCGCTGGTTATTTGCCGCAAGCACGGACGGGCTATGCCACTGGCAACAACCCCGGAACTGGCGGCATCGCGGGCGATTGCCACCCTTCGGGCCCTCCGCCGGGCCGAGGTTCCCTTCACCGCTGGTGATGTGACGTCTGTCGTTGGCGGCGCTGTTCTCGCCACCCTGACTATCAACGACTCAGAGTCGGTCCAAGGCAATCTCCTGCAACTTGCCGAAGCTACGGCCCAACGCGCCGTCTCGTCACTCATGCGTCTCCATAGCACGTCTCAAGAAGCGGAGAGCGAGAGGCCGTAGCGGATAGCTGGTCGTGCTTACCAGGCTCACATCACGCTTGTCGGTCTGCCACACCGGGTTCGAGGCAGCACGTTTCCCACGTGAACTTCCTCGGCTTTGCCGCCTTGTAGTATGCCTCCCCGGGCCCGAAGGCTCTGTCGAAGTGGCGGCCGATAACAACGACCGCAACTCTCGCAGCGCCAGCGTCCCGAAGCCCAATTGCCGCTGACTGCGCGCGGCCTCCGGTCGTCCACGTGTCATCGATCAGCAGGACAGCCGGACGTTCCGCCAGCATTCGCGTAGCCCGGTACCGGTCTGGATGCATAGCCCGGTCTTCGACGTCGTAGGTAGCGACAAGCGTGAGCAGCGGTTCGAATCGGTCCTTCGTCTGGCCGACGATCGACCCTGCGATGCGGGCTAGCGGATGCTCGCCGTCCCGTGATCGAGTCCCCGGAACCGTCGTCACGATGTCGAACCTTGCGACATTGCATGCCTTGGCGACACACGTTTCATGCTCGCTCAGGAAGCGCCAGAGCACCGCGGCTAGCCGGAGCTCCAAGCGCCCGCGTACGCTCGCGTCGGGGTCGTACTTGTAATGCCACAGTTCGTGCGCGAGCTGCTCACGCTTCACGGCGAGTGCAATCGGGACGACGGCGTCCACGAGTCGCGGACCGTACGCAGCGTCCGCGCTATGGCACCGAAAGCACAAGCGGTACGACGGGTCAACCGCGGTCCAACAGGTGGCACACACGCCGACGCCAGATGGGAGCACCGGCACGAGGTGGTTTCGATATGGCTCACTGAGCTCGAAGACCGTCGCCACGGCCTATTCGGCCCAGACGAGTTCCGCCGTGGACTCCGACGCGAGCCGTTGGAGCTCACCGAACACGTCGTCGGCGTTGTCGACAACGGTGACTCCAGGACGCTGCGCATAGTCCCTCGCCCAGTCGTGTTCGAGGAGGCTGCGCATGAGGAACACATGGCGACCATGCTGCAGCGCGAGTCTCGCCTGCATCCGAGCACCACTGCGGTACGAAGCCTCAACGACAACCGTCGCCAGCGCATAGCCACTCATGACCGCGTTGCGCATCGGAAACGACACTTTGGTCGGCGGGGACCCGGGAAGGAACTGGGAGATTAGCAGCCCGTTTGCCGCGATCTCGTCTTGCAACTCGGCATTCGGGGGTGGATATGCCCGATCGATGCCGGTACCGATCACGGCTACAGTGCGTCCTCCCTTCGCGAGTGCGGCCCTGTGTGCGGTGCTGTCGATACCGGCGGCGAGACCACTGATGACCGGGATATCGCGCTCGATCAACCCGGCCGCGAGTCGACGTGTCTGCTCAATACCCCTCGGCGTCGGCTCCCGGGTACCCACCACCGCGACAGACATAGCGTCGCGCCCATCGTCAACCCCGCGCATGAAGAGGACGGGTGGCCGCTGATGGATCATCCGCAGGTTGGACGGGTAGCTGTTGTCCAGGACGGACACCATCCGGATCCCAGCGCGCCCCCACCGCTCAAAATCCGCGGCTGCGGCGGCAAGGTCATCTTCCGCCGGCGTGTCGAACAGCGATGCCTGAGCAGGTGCCGCTTCGGCAAGGGCCTCCCGCACGCTGCCGTGCTGTTCCAGCAGGTCGGTCACCGTGGGCCAGACGACGCCGGGCCGTCTGAGCCACGCGACGAGCGCGACCTGCTCCTCACGCGTCATCTTGATCAGTCTATCCGGTCGAACATGCGTTCGCAAACATGGGTGCGGCGTGGCTGATCACAAAAACATCTCCCTTCGAGCCCTGCCATTTCCTTTCCATGCCCCCGATCATTGCCGACCGCTGCCAGTGGACGCAATTCCCGCCACCGCTGGTTCATCGATCGTCTTGCTCTGCCGCGAGGGTTCCTTCGAGGCAGCGCTCATCGGGCCGGTTCCTGTTCGCCGTCGTTCTCGTCCTCGGCCACCAGCCCCAGGACCAGGCGCAGGGCATGAGAATCTTCTGCCAGTGTGGTGCAGGAGGACGTTCGGCTGTTGTACCGCCGCGTCCCAACGAAGACATCGAAGGTGCCGCCAGGCCCGTCCGTGAACGCCTGCCATAGCGGCCGGCTCCGAGGCGCAGTCACCGGGAGGACCTCATCGACTGAGTCGGGCGGATCACCTGCACTTCTGGAGCCCTCGTCGGCTGACGTCAGCCTCTACATCCGGGACTCGCTCCCGAACTGCAGGAGATCCGCGCCATCGCGTTCGGCGCGAGCGCGCCAAAGTCGCGAGTGACTTCGTCGTGCTAGAGCTCAACGATGTCATTGCACGATGCGCGGCCGCTAAAGACCTCGCGGTCGTCAAGATGGATGAGGGCAGGGCGCGGGCTCCTCACTGGGGTTGTAGTGCGACGGACCGGGAGAACCTGCGGGAAGGCGCCGTTACGCCTGGTAGTTGGAGACTAGGAGATAGGACTTCTCCCGGCCGTCGTCGACGTGCTGCATCTCGGCCCACGTACAGCGGCCGTCCGGCGTTGCCGGGCAGGCGCGCCGCCAGCTGGCCGCCGAGCTTGTTACTAGGGCCGCGGCACAAGACCAGCCCGGCCCATAGGCTGACCCGCCACGAACTATCCACCTGCCGATGCGCAAAGGCGGAACCCCAGTTGCAGTTTGAGTTGCAGTTCACCTACATCTACCCGCGTCCATGAATGTATATGCAGAGCGGTGACCTGCTCCGAATGGACACCGACGCATCATCAGCCGGTTGAGCGCGGGCATCGCGTTGTCACCGGCACGTACGAATTACTGCCGGACGATATCGCGAAGTGATTCGCGCATTCAATTTAGCTTCATGGACAACAACTGGTTTCGAATAGTGACTGGCTTGCAACTTGATCAAGGGAGCGGTGCGTGAAGCAAGATATTCTTAAGCATTGTTTATCTCTGGATCGGGCGCGATCCAGAGATAAACAATGCGGCAGGGCTTCGGACCGGGCGCGGTCCGAAGCAACCAAAGGCGACCAAGAGATCGAGGCGGTGGTGCATGTGATTCATCAGGGCACGGTACGCCGGCGGACACGGCAGGAGGTGCCGCGGCCTCGGGTCGTGCAGTTCTCCCTTACTGAGGAGGAGTTCGACGAGGTCAGCCAGGCCGCCGAACGGTTGGAGCTGGCGCGTGGAGCGTTCGCTGCTGAAGCTGCGCTGTCGGCGGCCAGGGGCGGGCAGCCGCCAGCTCTGTCGCCTCTTCGGGAGGCCCTGACCGAGGTGATAACGGCTGCCGGGCTGGTGCGGCGGGCTGGGACGAATCTCAATCAGGCTGTGGCGAGGCTGAATGCGACGGGTCAGCGCGGGGCGGATTTGCGGCCGGCGGCGGAGTTTTGCGCGCGGGTGATCCGGCGGCTGGATGAGGCAGCGGAGCAGTTGCGGCGGAGCATTCCGTGATGGCGCAGGCGGCGTTCTGGTGATCGGGAAAGTGATCCGCGGAAAGGACGTCAGGAGGCTGCTCTATTACCTGTTCGGGCCGGGGACAGCGAACGAGCACACTGATCCGCATCTGGTGGCCGGGTTCGGTGATCCGGCGGAGCTGGAGCCGGAGCGCCGGCCCGGCGGGACGCGGGACGTGCGCCGCCTGGCCGGGTTGCTGGAGCAGCCCCTCGCCGCCCTGAGGGGTCCGGGTTACGAGAAGCCGGTGTGGCATTGCGCCGTCAGGGCTGCTGCGGATGACCGGGAGCTGTCGGATCAGGAGTGGTCGCTGGTTGCGGCTGCGATCATGGACCGCACCGGGCTTGCCCGGGCAGATGATGAGGTCGGGGTGCGGTGGATGGCCGTCCGGCATGCCCCCGATCACATTCACCTGGTGGCGACGCTGGCGCGGCAGGACGGGACGCGGCCGCGGATCTGGAATGACTTCTACCGGGTGCGCGAGGCCTGCCTGGAGGCGGAGCGACGGTTCGGGCTGGCGGTGACTGCTCCAGCGGACCGGACCGCGGCGCGGCGGCCGGCCCGCGCCGAGACGGAGCAGGCGGCTCGGCGCGGCTGGGGTGAGGCGCCCCGGACGCGGCTGCGCCGGGAGGTGTGCACCGCGGTGGCCGGGGCGCGGACGGAGCAGGAGTTCTTCGCGCGGCTCGGCGAGGCTGACGTGCTGGTGCGCCTGCGCTACAGCTCGGTCAATCCGGAGCAGGTGAGCGGATACGCGGTCGGGCTGCCTGGTCACCTGGCGAAGGACGGCGGGACCATCTGGTACGGCGGCGGGAAGCTCGCCGCGGACCTCACACTGCCCAAGCTGCGGACCCGATGGACAGCACCCGATCCCGCTGACAGTCCGTCGCCACGCAGCAGCCTGCCTCCAGCGGCCGCCCGGGGCGTTCTGCGGACCGTGGTCGCGAAAGCGGCAGAGCAGTCGGCGGACGAGGCCGGGTTCTTCACGCGGCTCCGCGGGGCCGGGGTGCTGGTCAAGCTGCGGTTCAGTGAACTGAACCCAGGCCAGGTCACCGGGTATTCGGTCGCGCTGCCCGGCCATACGGGCAGCGACGCGGAACTGATCTGGTACGGCGGCGGCCGGCTGGCTGACCGGCTGAGCCTGCCCCGGCTGCGGCGCCAGTGGAGTGCTGGGCGTTCCGGGGCGGCGGAGCAGCGCGGAGCATCTGGGCTCACCGGTGCGGAGCGGAACGCGATCTTGGAACACGCTGCACGGCAGGCGGGCGCGGCGGCGGAGCACATCCGCTGGTGCGTAATCCGTGATCCGGCGCAGGCAGCGGACGCGGCGCACGCGGCGGCCGATGCGCTGCACGTCGCGGCGCGGATCACTCGTAACGAGACGCTGCACCGGGCAGCTGATGCCTACGACCGGGCCGCTCGCGTGCCCTACGGCCGGACGCCGCGCCGCAGCCCGCAGGGCCGCAGCCTGCGCACCACTGCGTGGCTACTGGCGATGGCCGGGCGAAGCGGGCACGACTACGGTTTGCGGCTCTGCGGCCTGGCCGCCAGCCTGGCGGACCTGACGGTCGCCGTCGCCGAGCTGCGGCAAGCTCAGCAGCACGCCGCGCAGGCAGCAGCGGCGCGCGCGGCCGCGACTCGCCTGCGCGACGAGGTCTCACAGATGCGCTTGTCTTCGCCGCTGCTAAGGCCCGCGCATGCGACCCGGCCCGGCTCGCCTGCGAGGGCGCCGGCTGCGGCTGCCGCGCCCGTCGGCGCACCGGCCTCGACCCAGTTCGGTGGTGCGGTGCGTGATGGTCGGGCTGTTACCAGCCGCCGCCGGCGCGGCAACAGCCCGGGACCTAGTCGTGCGAGCCCGAAGCGGTGACCAGGGGATGCCGTCGGCTGGTAAGCGGACGTAGCTGCCGCGCTGCGGAACAGTCTCGATGAGGCCCTGCTCGCGGAGCAGGGCGATGGAGCGGCGCGCCGTGGTCCGGGCTACCTCGAAGGTCTCGACGATCTCTGATTCGGTCGGGATACGAGAGCCCTTGGGGTACTCGCCTGATTCGATCCGTGCGCGGATGATCGCTGCGATCTGCCGGTAGGGCGGTACCGGGCCGGTCGGATCGATCGTGGCCACGGCTACGACGCTAGCTACCCTGGGCCGCCTACCCGGCCCTGCTCGACCGGCAGCGGCCGTAAGAGGATCTCTATCAGTCGATGCCGCGCCTTCTTCGGCGGCGACAGCTTCGTGAACGTACCGCAGGTCTGAGCACGTGGGTGGCAGCCGCCAAGCCCACGCGGTGGCTGTTACGGAGAGTAAGCACCCGCCGAGCAAGCAGCCTGGATTCGGTGCATATCGCCGATTATTTGTCGGTTGGCATCTCCGGGCATGTGCGCCGCGTTGAGCGCAGATCAGCTCGTTCTGTCGCATTGCTGGGATTCACCGGACCGGGTTAGTCCTGAGTCGGTCTTCAGCTGGTCGTGCAGGAGCGGGGCTTCCCGGGATGGCGGGGTCGGGAGTTGTGTCGCGCCCCTGTCGGTGCTGCCGGTGAGCGCGTCCAGCAGGTCTTGCAGGGTGCGGCAAGTGCCGGCGAAGCGTTCCGGGCCGGCGATCTGCGACCAGTGTTCCTCGATCTGGGCGACCCGGTCGCCGGCATCGTCGAGTGCCTGACGGCCGCGGGGGGTGGGGAAGATCAGCTTGGCCCGCTTGTCGGTGCCGTCTGCCCGGCGTTCCAGGTAGCCCAGCTCCTGCAGGTCGCTGACCAGCTCGGAGGCTGTGGCCAGGCTCAGCTGGGCGCGGGCGGCCAGGTCGGTGAGCCGGATTCCGTCCACGCCCAGGTTGCCGAAGATGTGCAGGTGCGGTTCGCGCAGGTCGGGGTAGCCGTGCCCGGCCGCGGGCTCGAACAACTCGGCGCGGAACTGCCGGAGCAGCCGCACCAGCAGCTGGCCGACGGCGAGCCGGTCGGCCGGCAGGTCCCTTGACGTCGCCATGATGCAAGGATAATACTTCGGGGAACGAAGCTTCGGCGACCGAAGCATTCTTGCAATGGGAGGCAACTATGAACGCTCCCGCGGGCACCTCAGCGGCCGTCGTTCCCACCAGGCTCGGGCCGCTGCGCGTGCAGATCGGCGGTGCCGGCCCGCCTGCGGTGCTGTGGCACAGCCTGTTCGTCGACTCCACCACCTGGGCGCGGGTCCGCGAGCCGCTCGCCTCGGTCCGGCGGCTGCTGCTCGTCGACGGCCCCGGCCAGGGCCGCAACCCTCCGGTGGCCCGCCGGTTCACCCTCGGCGACTGCGCCGGGGCCGCGGCCGACGTGCTCGATCACCTCCGGATCGGCCCGGTGGACTGGGTGGGTAACGCCATGGGCGGCCACGTCGGCATCCCGTTCGCCGCCACCTATCCGGAACGGTGCCGCAGCCTGGCCACCATCGGCTCCCCCGTGCACGCCCTCACGCCGCCCGAGCGGCGCAAGATGGCCCTGCTCACGAGCGTGTACCGGCTGACCGGCCCGCTGCCGCCGCTGGTCAGCCTCCTCACCGGCGCCCTGCTGGGCCCCGGTGCCCGCGCCGCCGACCCGGAAGCC
>WNFC01001728.1_pt1 | contig 26680 bp, 19 predicted proteins | sample 5400541 | NCBI WGS metagenome assembly WNFC01 (sample SAMN13153342, study PRJNA577476) | soil metagenome | isolation source: 120 cm saprolite under Douglas fir tree site 2 hole 2 replicate 1 | place: USA:California | collected 2015-04-18 | reverse complement strand
TAGGCGCGAAGGCGCTCGCGATCGATGCCGAGCACGTCAATCTCTTCAATCCGGAATCGCTGTCGCAACTCGCCGCGGCACATGGCTTCGCCGTACTGGAGGCGACGACGCCGGGCCGGCTCGATGCCGAGTTCGTGCGCGAAGCGGCGTTGAAGGGCGAGATCGCACTCGATCCCCTTCTGCAACGGGTATTGATCGACGAGTGGGATCGTCTCGGCTGGCCATTCCAGCAATTTCTCTCCGCAAATGGGCTCTCCTCTCACCTCTGGCTTGCGGCGCGACGGCGATGACGGACCGCAAAGACAGCAAGTTGCGCACCGCCGAGGCGGCGGTGAAATCCTGCTACGCGACCTGGGCAGAAAACTACTATGCCGACTATTACCATGCCCAGGGCGCCTATCCGCCGGTTCATCTCAAGCTCGTTCGCGATCTCGTCGCTTCATCCGACGTCAAGACCCTGCTCGACGCCGGTTGCGGCCCCGCCTCGATGCTGCGCGGCCTCACCGACCTCGGCCTCGATCTCCACGGTTTCGATCTGACTCCCGAGATGGTCGCGGAAGCGCGCAAGGTAATGGCGGATCGCGGCGTCGCCGCCACGCGCATCTGGCAGGGCAGCGTCGTCGACCCGGCCGCATTCCGCGCCCCGCCTGGCGGTCCCACGGCCTTCGACGCGGCGATCTGCATCGGTGTCCTGCCGCATGTTCCGTCGTCGCTCGACGATCAGGTGATCACGAATTTGCGCGATGCCGTGCGTCCTGGCGGGCTGGTTGCCATTGAAGCACGCAACCAGCTCTTCGCGCTTTTTACGCTCAATCGCTATTCCTATGAGTTCTTCCTCGACGAACTCGTCGATCGTCAGGCATTGGCAACGCATGCTGGTGCCGACGGTGCTTCGCTCGACCGCGCCTTCGCAACCATCGCGGCACGCTTTCGCACCGACCTGCCGACGGTACGAAAAGGCAAGCGCGATGAACCCGGCTATGACGAGGTGGTGTCCCGTACGCACAATCCGCTAGTCATGAAGGAGCGGTTCACGACAGCTGGATTCGCAGACGTTAGCCTACTCTTCTATCACTACCATTGCTTGCCGCCGATGGTCGAAGCCGAGTTGCCCGATCTGTTCCGCGCCGCGAGCCTCGCGATGGAAGATCCGCACGATTGGCGCGGCCACTTCATGGCTTCGGCCTTCATCCTCGTCGGGCGGCGCACATGATCGCCGAGATACTCGACGATGGCTGGCAAACCCACTGTATTTGGGAGCACAGCGCGACCATCAGCGAGCTCTACACGCAGCGGGCCCGCAATGAGGCGCAGGAAATGGACTGTGCCGCGCAAGCCGCGGAGCTGCTCGCTCCGCTGGTCGAGCCGGGGGACAGCTTGCTCGATGCCGGCTGCGGCAGCGGTTATCTCTTTCATTCGCTGAAACGACGGGCGATCCCGGTCGAGTATTATGGCATCGACGCGGCGCCCTCGCTGATCGCTATCGGCCGGCGCGAGCTGCCGGCACACGGGCTACCGGGTGAACGGCTGCGCGTCCTGCGGATCGAGGATCTCGGCGGCGCCGTCGATCACGTCGTCTGCATGAACGTGCTTTCGAATATCGACAACTATCACCGGCCGCTCGAGCGACTGCTGAGCATGGCGCGCAAATCACTGATCCTGCGCGAGTCGGCGAAGGACGGCGGTCATTATTCCTATGTCCGCGATGACTACCTCGACCACGGCGTCGATCTCAAGGTGCACGTCAATGCTTATGACGCCACCGAGATTCAGACCTTTGTCGCCAGCTACGGCTTCGATGTCGAGCGGATCCGCGACAAGCGCAGCCGCGGCGCACCCGAGCCGGTCATCGGCCACCCGCATTGGTGGACCTTCTTCCGGGCGACGCGGGCAATTGGGCCGATAAAATAATGTCGAGACTCTGCGGCCTGCTCTCGGCCGCGACGCCGCTTATTGACCGGATGCTGGACCGGCTTACCAGCGTCCGCGGATGGCGCAACACTTGCGAAAAGACGGGGCCGGTTGCTTTCGGTTGGGCCGGCCGGTATGCCGCAAAGGTCGCCGTGGACGGACCGCACCTCGCAGTCGTCGACGGGAATTTCTATAACGGGGCTGAACTCGGCGATCCCGGCAATGAGGCGGAGCGCCTGATCGTGCTCTATCGCCGCCATGGTTTCGCTGGGGCGCTGGCGCGTATCAACGGCGATTTTGCGGTTGCGCTGTTCGATGCTGAAAACGGCAGCCTGTGGCTCGGCCGCGATCGCTTCGGCGTCAAGCCACTCTATTATGTCGACCGGCCAGGCTGTTTTGCCTTCGCCTCCCGGCCGCGCGCCTTGTTAGCCCTGCCAGGGGTGCCGCGCGATATCAACCGCAGATTCGTGGCGTTCTTCGCCGCCTCGCACTACCGCACATTCGACAATGCATCCGAGCAGTCGCCTTACGCCGCGGTCGCGCAGTTGCCTGCGGGACATCTGCTTGAGCATCGCAATGGGCTCAGCCGAACGTCCTCCTGGTGGCATCTTGAGGATGCGCACGATAGCACCGAGAGCGAGGCAACGCTCTCCGCGCGCTATCGCGAACTTCTCGTCGATGCCGTTCGCTTGCGCGTTGCCGTCGCGCACCGTCCCGCTTTCACCCTCTCAGGCGGCATGGATTCGTCCTCGGTACTGGCATCGGCCGTGGCCGTCACCGGCGCCAAGCAACATGCCTATTCGACCGTCTACGCCGATAAGACTTATGACGAGACCGACGACATTCGCTCGATGCTGTCGAGCAAGGTCAAGGAATGGCATCCGGTTGCGTTGGCGGACGATCTCGACATCTTCGCTCTCGTCGGCGAGATGGTTGCCGCACATGACGAGCCGGTGGCGACGGCAACCTGGCTATCGCACTACGTGCTCTGCCGAGAGGCCGCGGGCGCGGGTATTGGCGCGTTGTTCGGCGGACTCGGCGGCGACGAGCTCAATGCCGGCGAATACGAATACTTCATCTTCCATTTCGCGGATCTCCGCCGCGCCGGGCGTGCGGATGCGCTGCGTCACGAAGTCGCCTGCTGGGCTAAGCACCATGACCATCCGATCTTTCGCAAGAATGCCGACGTCGCCGAGGCTGCGCTGGTGCGCCTCACCGATCCCAACATGCCGGGGCGCATCAAGAGCGATCAGGCGCGCCTCCGGCGCTATTACGATGCACTCGATCCGAGCTGGTACGATCTCGAGGCATTCGCGCCGGTCCTTGATCATCCGTTTCACAGCTGGCTCAAGAACCGTACCTACCAGGACATTTTTCGCGAGACCGCGCCGTGCTGCCTGCGCGCCGAAGATCGTCAATGCAGCGCCTTCGGCCTCGAGCATTTCGATCCCTTCTTCGACCATCGGCTGGTCGAATTTATGTTTCGCGTACCCGGCACCATGAAAATTCGCGACGGCGTGACCAAAATTTTGTTGCGCGAAGCAATGCGCGGAATGCTGCGAAGCAATGCGCGGAATGCTGCCCGAGGAAACCCGCACTCGTATCAAAAAGACCGGGTGGAACGCGCCGGCGCATATCTGGTTTGCCGGGCGTGGACTCGACCAGCTGCGCGATCTCGTCGCGTCGCGGTCATTTCGCGAACGGGACATCTACAACCTCGCGACCGTCGATCGACTGATCGCCGAACACGTCAATATGACCACCCCGGGCAGTCACAACGACCACATGATGTTTCTCTGGCAGCTCGTCAATCTCGAGACCTGGCTCGCAGCCGCGTCATGACGCAGGAAAGAATTCGCGTGCTGCTGCTTTCCGGCTCATGGCCCCATATTGACGGCAGCATCCAGGCAGCCGACGTCGTACCCTACGAGCTGGCACGCTGCCTGGCCGACGATGGCGGATTCGACCTCGTTCTCGCCTGTGCCACCTTCGCCGAAGGGAAGCGGAGCCCAGCGATCGAAGCCGGGCTGCGCATGCTTACCGCCAAGGGCGTGCGCATCCTGCCCTTTGTTCGCCTTGACCCGCCGGTAATGCCGTCCGGTATCGTCGCCAAGTGGAGAAAGCTGCTGCTGAGCCGCGATCCGGAAGCACTGGTTCCGGGATATGGTCAGGCGGGACGGATACTGCGCGCGCTGCGCGAAACGCTCGGCGACTGGCTTCCAGAGATCGCGATCCCGATGTGGAATTACGAGGTGACGGCGGCGGCCGCGGGTCTGCCCTGCCCGATCTATGCCTTCTACGGAAATCCCGAGCACAAGGTCTATGAGGCCAATCTCGCCTTGCAGTGGCACTGGGAGCGGCGCCTCAGCCCAGCCTGGCTTGCTCGCCACGCGGCGGATCGTCTGCGCATTCGCGCTATCGAAACGGTCCATCTCGCTATGATGCGCCGCTTCGCGCTGATCGCACAGAACGCGGCGAACGATGTCGTCTACTACGAACGACAGAACATTCCGGGCATCCACTACTTACGCAATATGTGGCCGGCACCGACAGATGACGCCTGGCGCGCGCGGCGCGACGCCCTCGAGCAGACCCGCCCCATCAAGATCGCCGGCAATCTCGGCCATCTCAGCGCGACCGCCAATAGCTTCGGGCTGTGGGCGATCGGCGCCGAAATCCTCCCGGCCCTGCGCCATCGCCTAGGTCCGGGCGGATTCGAGATGCACATTTACGGCCGATTGCAGCCACGCACTTATTTGAAGGAGGCGCTCGCCGGACCGGAAGTGCAGTTCCGCGGGTTCATCGACGACATCGACACCGAGCTCTATTCCTGTCCGATCTTTCTGCTTGCGAATAATCGCTACAACTTCAAGGTCGGACATACTCGGGTCCTGCATGCCTTCGCGTTGGGCGCCTGCATCGTCGCCTACCGCGACACGGCGCTAGCGATGCCGGAGCTCGTCGACGGCGAGAACATCCTGCTCGCCGATAACGGCGACGAAATCGCCGACCAGATCGCCCGCGCGGCTCGTGACGTAGCGCTGCGACGGCGGCTGGGCGCGGCCGGGCTGGCGACGCTGCGCACGCTGTTCAATCCGGCAGACAACGTCGAGGAGATGGCTCGTCGCATGCGCGCTCTTCTCCGCCCGCACCGAACGCGACGGGCCGCATGAGATGAGCAACGTGGCGATGCCCGACCTGGTCGCAATCTTCGGTACTGGTCGTAACGGCAGCACGCTGCTGGCGCGGCTACTCGATGGCATCCCGGGAACCTATCTCCATCCCGTCGAGGCCAATTTTCTGTCGGCGATGAACGACCTCGCCTGGCTGCCGGTCGTCCGACGGCGCACGCGGCAGAACGTCGTCACGGCGCCCCTCAAGCGGCTGGATGGGGCGCTGCCCATTCGGCGATTGCTGCGCTATTACGATTCGCATTTTCGTGAAATCGAGAGGGACTATCTGCCGCAAATCGGCGTGAACCCGCGAGGGCCCGCGCCAGCGGCGGCGCTGATGCAGCAGGCTCGCTGGCGGGCTGCCGACTTCGTCCCTGCCTTCCTTGCGGCGACAGCTCGCTGGATCGACGGCAGCGAGCCGCAATACGCTATCTTCAAGACGATCGAGACGCCCTACATTGCTGACTACGAGCGGCTTTTCCCGACGATGCGGTTCATCCACATCCTCCGTCATCCGGTCGACGTCTGGGCGTCCTCGAAACGCAGTTGGGTCGAGAACAAGGGTTTGCCGCCCTGGTACCAACGCCCGGACAATTTGATTACCACGATCGAGAGCCGGTGGATGGCGCATGCCAGTGCCGTCGCAGTTCGTCCGGGCGATGCGCGCCATTTTGTCCTGCGCTACGAGGATCTCGTGCGCCGACCCGGTGCGACAATTGCACAGATCTGCACCTGGCTGGGTGTCGCGTCGCCCGCGGAGCCCGAGATGCAGACACTGCTCGGCGGCCATCATCCACGCGAGATGCAGTTCAATCCCAGCCAACGCGGCGTCGAGACGCCGCGGCGAGCGGTCGCCGATTTGCACGAGCGCAACAGCTTCGTGCCGGTAATGGCCCCGCGCGAGCGAGATCTAATCCTGCTGCGCACGCAGAACCTGCGCCGATCGCTCGGCTATCCTTTTGAGCCGATCCCGCCGGCGGCCGCGATCCGTCGCTCCTGGCGCAGGATCGACGAATGGGATTTTAGGAACGTCCGCGGGTTGAGCTCCTGGGTGCGCGGGTTGCTTGGCTTCGCGCTGCGGCGTCGTTACGTCCGACGTGTTTGCCGCGAGGCGACGCAAGCCCACGAGCCGACCCCAAATTCAATGATTCCCAATCGAGGCTCTTCACCTTCATGACAAAACGCATTCTTGTCACCGGCGGCGGCGGTTTCATTGGCCGGGAGCTGGCTCGTAAGCTCGTGCTAACCGGCCACGACGTAGTCTGCTTCGATCTCGGCGAGCAATTTCAGCGCCAGGAGGCGTTCTTCGCCGATCTCGCCAGACGCGGCAAGATCACACTCGAATACGGCACGATTCTCGATCGAACGCATCTCTCGCATGCGACACGTGGTGTCGACGCGGTCTTCCATCTCGCCGCGATGCTCGGGGTCAAGCGCACCGAGGACCACCGGCTGCGCTGCATGGAGATCAACGTCACGGGCACCGACAACCTACTCGCCGCCTGTGCTCTCAACCGCGTCGGTCATGTCATCTTCGCCTCCTCCTCGGAGGTTTACGGCGAGCCGAGCCGCAACCCGATCCGCGAGACCGACGACACCAAGGGCAAGACGGTCTATGCCGTGTCCAAACTTGCCGCCGAAGAACTCGTCAAGGGCTACAACCAGTCCTTTCCGGCGCTCGACTATACGATCGTGCGCTTCTTCAACACCTACGGCGAAGGCCAAGTGGCACAATTCTTCATCTCCCGGATGGTCAAGCAGGTTCTCGAGCGCAAGAACCCGACAGTCTATGGCGATGGCTCGCAACGCCGCTCCTTCGGCCACGTCGACGACATCACCGACGGGCTGCTCGCCATATTGCGCAATCCCGCGGCGCGCGGTCGGATTTACAATCTGGGAAATTCCGACCAGGTTCACTCGCTCTCCGAGTTGGCGCAGAAGGTCATCGACGTGCTGGCGCCCGATAGCGGCCTCAGAGTGGAGATCAGCGGTGGCTTCGACGGTACTGACCGCACGGCGGACCGCGAAATCTTCACCCGCTACTGCGACACGAGCCGCGCCGCCGCCGAGCTCGGCTTCGCGCCGCGCATCACCGTCGAAGACGGCATTAGACGGATCGCTGCCTCGGGCGCAATCGAGGCCGATTGGGCCCATCGGGCCTGATGCCATGCTGAATGGCAGGCGCTTTCTCGCGGTAATTCCGGCGCGCGGCGGCTCGCAAGGCGTCAAGCGCAAGAATATCCGCTCGCTTGGCGGTCGACCGTTGCTAGCCTGGACGATCGACCAGGCTAAGCAGGTTTCGGCGCTCGATGTCGTCGTCGTCTCAACGGATGATCCGGAAATCAAGCAAGTGGCCGAGGCGACCGGCACTCGCGTCATCGATCGGCCTGCCGAACTGGCCACGGCTACGGCATCAACCGAATCAGCGCTGCTCCACGCGCTCGACGCACTGGCGCTGCTGGGAGAGCCGGCATTCGACTATGTCGGCGTCCTCGAACCCACCTCACCCTTCCGCCGCCCGCAATCGATCCTTGCCTGCATGCAGCGCATTGTTGAGCGGAACGGCGTCTCTCTGATGACGGTGCGGGAAACGCGCAACGTTTATGGACGACTGCAAGACGGCTATTTCCGCCCGCTCATCACCGGTCAGCCGCGTCGCCGGCAGGATCGCGAACCGATATATGTCGAGAGCAGCACAATCTATTTCGGTCGCGTCGATTGGCTGCGCCGCACCGGCAGCCTCGTCGCTGACGACTGGCTGGCGGTCGTCGTCGACGAGCGTGAGGGATTCGATATCAACAGTGTGGAGGATTTTCGCATTGCGGAAGCCCTCCTCGACCAGCGGAGCTGACCATGGCGGGAACCGCAAGCAAGCGCATCAGACTCGGCAAGCGCGAGATCGGCGAAAATTGCCCGCCCTACGTCATCGCCGAGGCCTGTATCAATCACGAAGGTGAAATCGCGCTCGCCCGCCGCATGGTCCACATCGCTTATGCGATGGGAGCCGACGCGATCAAGTTCCAGATGCATGTGCTCGACGACGAGATGCTGCACGAGACCCCGCAATCGGCAAATTTCGAAGAGACGCTCTATGACACCCTCGATCGCACCAATCTCTCTCTCGATGAACATCGTGAGCTCAAGCTCCTGTGCGAAACCCTCGGCATAGATTATCTCTGCACGCCGTTCTCGGCCGCATCGGCCGACCTGGTGGAAAGGCTCGATCCGATCGGCTTCAAGGTCGGCTCGGGCGAATTGACAAATCTGCCGCTGCAGAAACATATCGCCGCCAAAGGCCGACCGATGATCGTCTCGACCGGCATGAGCACGATCGAGGAGATTGGTGAGACCGTCGACGCGCTGAAGGCTACCGGCGTGCCGTTCATGCTGACGCATTGTGTCTCGATCTATCCCTGCCCGCCGAGCGCGGTCAATCTCGGCAACATTCCGCGCTATCGCGAGCTCTTCGGCGTGCCGATCGGGCTTTCCGATCATACGTCATCGATCTACACCGCGATCGGCGCGATTGCGCTCGGTGCCTGCGCAATCGAGAAGCATCTGACGCTCGACCGCCTGGCGCCCGGCCCCGACCACAAATCATCGATCGAGCCCTATGAGCTCGGTGAGCTGGTCAAAGGCTGCCGCGCCGTCTTCGAGGCGCGCGGCGCCGAACGCCGCATTTTCGCCGAGGAGGAACAGATCGTCGCCTGGGCGCGCGAGAGCGTCGTCTCGGTTAAGCCGATCGCCAGAGGAACCCGCATCACCGCCGACATGATCTCCGTGAAACGGCCGAGTCCGGGGCCGGGTGCGATCCCGGCAAAGCATCTCGAGGAGATTGTCGGCCGCACCGCCGGCGCCGACATTGCGCGCGATCGTCAATTGCTGTGGGCTCAGCTCACCTGATGGCGCGACGGATCCTGGCGACGCTCGAATCACGCGCGACCTATGGCTATTCGCGCAATGTCATGCGGGCGATGGGCGACTTCCCAGGACTGGAGCTGTCGACTCTCGTCACCGGGATGCACCTGATGCCGGAGCTCGGCAATTCGATCGAGCTCATCCGCCAGGATGGGTTTCCTGTTTCGGCGACGGTACCGATGACGCCGCTGGACCAAAGGAACTCGGCCTGGTCGCGCGCGCTCGGCGAGGCGATCGCCGGGTTCGCGCGCGCCTACGAGACGATCGCGCCGGACATCGTCCTTATTTTCGGCGATCGTGCCGAGAGCTTCGGCTGCTGCGTCGCCGCCGCCTATATGGGCCTGCCGGTCGCGCATGTGCAGGCGGGCGACAAATCCGGCCATATCGACGATTCGGCACGCATGGCGATCGCCAAGCTCGCCCACATCCATCTCGCCTCCTGCGAGGACTCGGCGCATCGGTTGCACCGGCTCGGCGAGCAGGACTTTCGTATTTTCAATGTCGGCGCTCCGCAGCTCGACGACATCGTCGACCGCGATTTTCACGCCACCTCGGTCCTGATCGACGGCAAGGCGCATGATCTGTCAAAACCTTATCTTCTCGTGCTGCAGCACCCGGTGATGGCCGATCGGGACGAGGCCGGCATCCAGATGCAGCAAAGCTTGCAAGCCTGCGTGGCGACCGATCTTCCGGTCTATTGCATCTACCCCAATTCCGATCTCGGCTATCGCGCCATGATCGACGCCATTGCCGCGCATCAGGCCGGAGGTAAGGTCACCCTGCTCAGCAACGTCGAGCGCGATCAGTTCCTAACCTTGCTGGCGAATGCTGCGGTGCTGGTCGGCAATTCCTCGAGCGGCATCCTCGAGGCGCCATCGTTTCGCGTCCCGGCGGTCAATATCGGCGAGCGTCAGCGCGGCCGGCCACAAGCGTCGAACATCCTGAACCGCCCGCACGATCAGGCGGCGATCGGCGCCGCAATCGAAATTGCGTTGCATGAGCCGACGTTTCGCGCGATTTGCGCGCGCGCCATCAATCCCTATGGCGACGGACGTAGCGGACCCCGGATCTGCGAGATCCTCGAGCGCCTCACCATCGACAGGCGGCTGCTCGACAAGGAAACCACCTATTGAACTACGTCACGCGGCGCGTCCTCAACCGCCTCGGCATTCTGCCGCTGGCGCGGCGACTGCGCGAGTCGACATCGCCGAGCCGCCGTGCCGTTGCGGCCAGGCAACGCCATGCAATCGCGCGAATTACATCGCGCCTTGGCCCGGACTACGGCACCCGCCTCAATCATCTGCCGAAGGCGGGCAATGTCCTTGTGGTCGGCGTCAATACGGTGGAAGAGATCATCTTCCAGGCGCCGCTCCTCTTGGCGTTTCGCGCTGCCGACTATCGCCCCGTGGTCCTTCTCGGCTCGCGCACAGGTTGGCTCGAGGTAGGCTATCGCTGTTTCGGCGTCGGCGATTTCGCCTATTTCGAGGATCATCTCGCCGATGGCCGGCACCCGATGACGGCTCCCCTGCTCGCCGGCGTCCGCACCATCGAGGATGCCACTGGACTGCGCTGGCGCGATGCCGCCATCGGTCGCTACGCCGTCTCGACGCTGATGCGACGCATGCGGCGCGGCGATCCGCAACTCGGCGGCAAGGGTCGCGAACAGCTTTCGGCAGCGCTCTCCGAGACACTTCGTGACACCGATGCTGCCGCAGCCATCCTTGATCGCGTACGGCCGGATTTCGCCCTCCTCCTCGATCACGGCTATACGCCGCACGGCCAGGTCTTCGATCTGCAACTCGCGCGTGGCGGCAACTGCTTCACGTGGAACGCGGCGCATCGTGACGGCTCATTGATGCTCAAGCGTTATGGGACGGACAATCGCGATCACCACCCATCGTCGCTCTCCGCAGTAAGCTGGCAGCGACTGCTCGCCATGCCATGGAGCGAGCGCCATTGGGTGCGGCTGCGGCATGAGCTCGAGAGCTGCTATCGCTCCGGGGAGTGGTACGGCGAGGTTGGCACACAATTCAATACTATCTTCTTCGATCGCGCCGCCCTCGCCGCGCGACTTGGCCTCGACCCGCAAAAAAAGACGGTGGCGCTATTCCCCCATATCTTCTGGGACGCGACGTTCTTTTGGGGAACCGATCTCTTTCGCAACTATGAGGACTGGTTCTGTGCGGCATTGCGCGCCGCCTGCGCCAACCCGGCACTCAACTGGATCATCAAGGTGCACCCTGGCAATGTCGTGAAGGATCGCCGTGACGGCGTCGCGGGCGAGCATTCCGAGCTCGCCGCGATCCGGGCCACGGTCGGTGTATTGCCGAATCACGTGAAGCTGATCCCGGCGGACAGCGACATCTCGACCTTTGCCCTGTTCGATCTCATCGACTACTGCCTTACGGTGCGAGGCACCGTCGGGATTGAGGCAGCATGTTTCGGTATTCCGGTGATAACGGCCGGAACCGGGCGCTATGACCGGCTGGGCTTCACCATCGATCCAGACAGCCCAGCCGTCTATATCGACCTCTTGTCTCGCCTGCACGAAGTCCCGCCGATGGACCCGTCTCGCATCGAGCTGGCAAGGCGCTACGCCTACGGCGTGCTGATCGTGCGTCCTACGCCCTTGCGATCGGTGCGCTTCCGCTACACGCGGAACGCTGCCGCAAGCTTGGAGACCGACCTCTTGCTCGACCGTTACGACGGCACCGCGACGGCAGCCGACATTCGCGCCATCGCCGCGTGGGTGAGGAGTGGCGCGGCGGATTACCTCGACGATCGCGAAATCACCGACGCGATGAGCCCGGGCATGAGCGCGTCGGCGCTATCGCCGCCGGGCACAGATTCGATGCCACCGTCTCAACCGAGGATCTGCGTCGCGGGGGCGAAGGACTAGCGCAGTGTGCGGCATCGTCGGCTTACACGGCACCCGGGACGATGGTTGGATCGGCGCGATGAACGAGCGCCGGAGAATTTCTCGGTCGGCCAGTCGCGCTGGAGGACGTTCCGCCGATAACTGCGGAGCAGACGCGTCGAGCCCGCCGCCGCGCCCGCGAAATCTCTTCGCCACACCCCTGGCGGACGACGAGCTTTCGCTCGCAATGCGATTACCGCAAGGAGAGCGCTCACGTGCTCGACCATAATCTTGTCTGCACCGCCGGCTTGGTGAGCGGAGCGCACCGCAACAGCGACCTCGAGCGTCGGGCGGCATGGGCGGCAACAGCGGACATCGACTATATCGAGAATGAATGATGCGCGGTCATGTCCGCTTTGCCAAAGTACCGCGGCACATCGGGAAGGAACAATTGACGGCACCGCCATCCGCGACTATTGGCGCGGCTTCGGCTTTGACGTCGGCGCGGCGTTTCCTGCTTTCCCGGAAAGGCTCACCGCGCTGCGCTGCGATCGGTGCGGTCTCGGGTGGTACCAACCGGCATTGATCGGCGGACCGTCGCTCTATGCTGCGCTCGCCGCCTGGCCGCCCTATTACCGCGAGCAGGCCTGGGAGTGGCCGATTGCCATTGATATCCTCCTCGCCGCCGGCGTGCGCAGCGTTATCGAGGTGGGGGCTGGCTCGGGTGAGTTTCTCGCCCAGGCAGCGCCGCGCTTCGAGCGGGTTCGTGGACTCGAATTCAACGAGACCGCCATTCGCGAGGCACGGCGCAAGGGAAGGCCCGTCGAGGACCGGTCATTGAGCGAAGTTGCCGGCTCCGCCGAAGCGATCGTTGCGTTCCAGCTGCTCGAGCACCTCGCCGATCCGGCTGGCTTCATCACAAGTTGCCGCGACGCGCTCGGGCGTGGCGGGTTGCTCGTCCTCGCCGTCCCCAACGACGATGGGGCGGCGGCCGCCCTCTCCGGCAATTTCCTCAATCTGCCGCCACATCACGCGACGCGCTGGCGACGCAGCAGCCTGGAGGCCATCGCCGGACTCTTCGGCTTGGCACTCATCAACTACCGCGTCGAGACATTGAGCTACCCGCTGGCTCGGCTCTATCACCGTCGTCGCCTCAAACCGGGTCGCGATGCCTTGGCAAAGCTGGGCAATGCCTTTCGCCGTCTGCTGATCGATGCCACATTGCCGCTCTCTTATCCGCGCGATCGGCAGCTTCTCGGCGGCGAAACGCATCTCGCGGTCTACCGCAAGCCGCAATGAGCGCGTCGATCGGCACGGTTCTGCATCTCAGCACCTATGACATTACGGGCGGGGCGTCGCGGGCTGCCTATCGCCTGCACACCGGGCTGCGCCAACTCGATGTGCCGTCGCGTATGCTGGTCCGCCAAAAGACGAGCGATGATCCGGACGTGCTCCTGGCGGCCCGGCTTCCCGAGGCGACATGGCATCGCGCGTGGCGCAAGGCTGCGCCCTATCTCGACGATCTTCCGCGGCGCTTGCTCCGGACAGGCAACGTCACACCGATCTCGCCGGCCTGGCTGCCTGGGCCGACGGCCGGCGACATCCGGCGAATTGCGCCCGCCATCCTCAACCTGCACTGGGTCTGCGGCGGCTTCGTCGCGCCAGAAAACCTTTCGCGATTGCGCGCGCCGATCGTCTGGACGCTGCACGATCAATGGCCATTCTGCGGCGGCGAGCACTACACCGGGGACGATCGGCGATTTCAGGCGGGATATCGCGCCGGTAACCGACCGGCCGAGGAGCGCGGAGTCGACGTCAACCGTTGGGTCTGGAGCCGCAAACAGCGTGCCTACAGCCGCATCGAGCGCCTTGTCGCGGTCGCCCCGAGCCGGTGGTTGGCGGCACTCGCCTCGACAAGCGTTCTCCTCCGCAATCGTCGTATCGTCCACATCCCCTATGGCATCGATCACCGACGCTTTCAGCCTATCGACCGCTCTCTCGCCCGGCGCCTTCTCGGCCTTCCCGGCGATCGCCGCATCGTCCTGTTTGGCGCCTTCGGCGGGGTCAACAACCCGCGCAAAGACTTCAAGCTCCTCGCCACGGCGCTTCGCGCCGGCGCCGCCGACGGGCGATTCAAGGACACCGAGCTGGTGATCTTCGGCTCGGGCGCCGAGGGTGTGGCGTTCGATGTCGGCATCCCTGCCCGCTCGCTTGGCGTCCTGCACGACGACATCAGCCTCGCCCTGGTCTATTCAGCCGCCGATGTCTACGTCGCGACGACGACAGCCGACAATCTTCCCCTCTCCGTGATGGAAGCGATGGCCTGCGGCACGCCGGTCGCCGGTATTGCCGTCGGCGGCATGGCCGATCTCGTGCGCGATGGCGAGACTGGTCGTCTAGTGGCGGAGCGCGATCCCGCGGCCCTTGCGGAAGCGCTCGCTTGGATGCTTGCGGACGACGAACGCTTGGAGCGGCTCGGTGCAACGGCGCGCGCGGCGATCGAGCGCGAGTTCACCAACGAGCGCCAGGCGGCACGATACCTTGCTCTCTACCAGGAGCTGGTTGGGAACGCGGCAACGGCGCTGTCGTCGTGACCGAGACGGCGCTTCCCCGCGTGCTCTTCATTACCTCGGCAGCATTCAATCATGTCAGCGGCGGCGGCATTACCTTCTCCAATCTATTCCGCGGCTGGCCGAAGGATCGTATTGCCACCGTCCACAACGATGGGACGCCGGTGACGACGGATATTTGCGAGCGATACTATCGGCTCGGCGCGCCTGAGATCGCCACCTGGCCGGTCCTCGCCCGGCTGCGCGCGAGCGCGACCGCCGGAACGACGCAAGCCGCCGCCGCGACCGGCGCGGCGCCGAGCGCGCTCCATCGGCTCAAGACGGCGATCTTCGGCGATGGCCTGCCGGAACGCGGTGTCCTCTCGCCCGCGCTCGCTTCGTGGATCATGAAATTCCAACCGGAATTGATTTACACGATCCTCGGCAGCACCGGATTGATGGAGCTTGTCGATCACGTCCAGCGCCGCTTCGCGCTGCCGCTGGTCATCCACTTCATGGACGACTGGCAATCCGCGATCTACCGCGGCGGTCTCCTGTCGGCTCTGCAGCGCCGCCGCATGCATGCACTCATCGCCCGGCTCGTGGCGCAGGCGACGGCGCGGCTTGGCATTTGCGATGCGCTGTGCACGGAATACGCCGCGCGGTTCGGCCAGGCCTTCCGGCCGTTCCAGAATGCCGTGGACACCGCGCGTTGGCGACGACTTGCCAAACAGGAGATCGGCGTCGGCACGCCGATCCGGCTGCTCTATGCCGGCTCGGTTCTTGGCTTCGCCCAAGCCGACAGCCTGGCCGAATGCTGCGCCGCAACCGCCCTCCTGCGCGGCGAAGGCGTCGCCGTGGAGCTCGACATCTACAGCCCGCCGGCCCAGACCGCGCCGCTCCGCGATCGCCTCCTCTGCCACAGCGCCATCCGACTGCATGACGTCATCGTCGATGACGAGAGCTATTTTCGCTCTCTCGCCGCCGCGGACATCCTGCTGCTACCGGTCAATTTCGATGCCCACTCGATCCGCTACATCCGCTTCTCGATGCCAACCAAGGTGCCTTCCTATCTCGTCAGCGGAACGCCTATCCTGGTCTATGGTCCAACCGGCGTTGCTCAGGTCGATTACGCGCGCGCCGCCCAATGGGGCCATGTCGTCGATCGCGCCGATCGAGCCGCTTTGGTGGCGGCAATCAAGCGGCTGGCCGGCGACGTGATGCTGCGCCAACGACTTTCGACCACCGCACGCCGGATCGCCATGGAACGACATGACAGCGCCGTCGTCCGTGCTGGCTTCCAGTCCGTGCTGGCCATATCCGCCCGCGAATCCGCCCGTGGTTAGCAAGCTCAACGAGGACGTCCGCGCGTTCTGGGAGCGTGGTCCGGTCGGCACCGATGCAGGCATCACCGGCGGGCTTCCGGCGCGCTCGCCGGCCTGGTTCGCTCAGGTCGAGCAAAACCGCTACGCCAAGGAGCCCTTCATCCACGCCGTCGCGCAGTTTACCCGGCACCGCGGCGAGGAAATCCTCGAGATCGGCGTCGGCGCCGGTTCCGACCATCTGCAATGGGCGCGCGCCGGCTGTATCTGCCACGGCGTCGACCTGACCGACGCCGCCATCGAGACGACGCGCGCGCATCTGGCGCTATATGGCCTGACCTCCGATTTACGGCGCATCGATGCCGAGAGCCTACCCTTCGCCGACGCCAGCTTTGATGTCGTCTGGTCGTGGGGCGTCATTCATCATTCCGAGAACCCCGAGCGCATCATCGCAGAGATCCACCGCGTCCTGCGGCCAGGCGGCGTCTTTCTCGGCATGCTCTATAACCGGCACTCGCTAAGCGTCTTCGCCGAGTGGGTGAAGCATGGACTCATGGCCTGGCGGCCGTGGCGCAGCTTTGCCGATGTCCTCTGGCATCACTTCGAGAGCATCGGCACCAAAGCCTATACTACGCGAGAGCTCAATGCGCTGTTGGCAGCTTTCGCTACCAGGGAAATCACCACCTATATGACCCCCTACGATCTGCAGCACTGGCCGCGGCGGCTTGTCCGCTGGTTCCCGACTCATTGGGGCATGTTCAGCGCCATTCGTGCCGCAAAATAGTCATGTGCGGGATTGCTGGCATCCTGTCCTTCGCACCCGATCGCGCTCCGGTCGACGGTGCGCTTCTCCTCGCCATGCGCGAAGCGGTGGCGCATCGTGGCCCCGACGGCGTCGGGCTGTTTCTCTCGCCGGATAACCGGATCGGCTTGGCGCATCGCCGGCTCTCGATCATCGATCTCTCTACCGCGGCGCTGCAGCCGATGGTCAGCGTCGATGGCCGCTTTCGCATCGTCTATAACGGCGAGATCTACAACCATGCCGAAATTCGCCGCGAGCTCGAAGCGCGCGGCCACCGCAACTGGCAGACCGACCATTCCGATACCGAAGTCATCCTCAACGCCTTCGCCGAATGGGGCATCGCCTGCCTCGACCGCTTTCGCGGCATGTTCGCCTTCGCCCTGTGGGACGAGCGCGAGCGGGCGCTCTGGCTGGTGCGCGACCGCATCGGCATCAAACCGCTCTATTACGCGATCGACAAGGACGGCATCGCCTTCGCCTCCGAGATCAAGGCCCTGCTCAAGGACGCGCGGCGCCGCCGCGAGGTCGACGAGGAAGCTTTCTTCCACTTCCTGTCCTTCCTGACCGCGCCGGCACCGACGACGCTTTTCAAGGGCATCCGCAAGTTGCCGGCAGCGCATTGGCTCCGCATCGACGCCGACGGCAAGGCGACCGAACGGCGCTGGTGGGATGCGCTCGATAGCGCCTGCCCGCCTGTCGGCGAAAGCGATGATGCGATCGCCGAGCGGTTGCTCGCCGCTTTGCGCGAATCCGTCGCCTATCACAAGGTGGCCGATGTCGCGCAGGGTGTCTTTCTTTCCGGTGGCATCGATTCGAGCACCAACCTCTCGTTATTTGCAGAGACAGGAACCGACCGCATCCGCAGTTTCGCGATCGGCTATGCCGGCAACCATCCGAGCGTCGCCGACGAGCTTCCCTATGCCCGCCTGATGGCCGAGCAGGTCGGCGCCGAGCATCATGAGCTCCGACTCACCGAATCCGACCTCCTGGCTTTTCTTCCCGAAATGATCCGGCTGCAAGACGAGCCGATCGCCGACCCGGTGTGCGTGCCCGTCCATTTCGTCGCCAAGCTGGCGCGCCAGCACGGCGTCACCGCCTGCCAGGTCGGCGAAGGCGCCGACGAACTGTTCTGGGGCTATCCAGGTTGGAAGGCGATGACGCAACTCGACCGGCTCAATGCGCTTCCGGTGCCCAATGCCGTGAAGCGCATGGGTGTGTCGCTGCTCGAGAGTGCGGGACAGGGCGAGCGCAGCGCCACCGAGTTGTTGCGGCGCGCCGGCGCCGGACAATCGATTTTCTGGGGCGGCGCCGAGGCTTTCACCGAGACACGCAAGCGCCGCCTGCTGTCGCCGCGCCTGCGCGAGAGATTTCGTGATCTCAGCTCCTGGGATGCGCTGTCGCCGCTTCGCCGGCGTTTTGAAGATCGCGCCGCAGACCCCTCGATGCTCAATTGGATGACTTATCTCGATCTCAATTTGCGGCTTCCGGAGTTGCTGCTCATGCGGGTGGACAAGATGTGCATGGGCGTCGGGCTCGAGGCCCGGGTGCCCTATCTCGACCATGAAATCGTCGGCCTCGCGATGGGGCTGCCGACTACCGTCAAGACGCGGCATGGCGAGCTCAAATACATCCTCAAGCGCGCGGTGCGCAACGTGCTCCCTGATGCCATCCTCAATCGCCGCAAGCAGGGATTCGGCGTGCCGATCCGCGACTGGTTCAACGGCAAGCTCGGTGCCGAGACACGCACCGTTCTCGACAGATTCTGCCGCGCAACGGACTTCCTCGATCGCGGCGAGGTCGATCGCCTGCTCGCCGAGGGGCGCGGTGCGCAAACCTGGTATCTGTTGAATTTCGCGCTTTGGTGGGAGGCTTATGTCGCTGCCTGAGGATTCCTATGGGCGCGCCAAGCGGTTCGATTTCATCTGTGCAAGCATCAAAGCCTGGCAACCACGTGAAGTCCTCGACATCGGCTGCGGCGTCGGCACGCAGCTGACGGCGCCGCTGGCCGCCGCATTTCCGGCCATCGCGATAACCGGGGTCGATGAGGATGCGCGATCGCTCGACTGGGCGCGCGCGCATGTCGCGGCGCACAACCTGTCTTTCCTTTCCCCCGCCGAGCTCCCGGCGGACCGCCGGTTCGCGCTGGTCATCGCCTCGGAGGTTCTCGAGCATGTGGTCGATCCGAGCCAGTTCCTGCGGCAGCTCGCCGCACGACTGACGCCTGGCGGCCGCCTCATCCTGACAGTCCCAAATGGTTACGGCGTCTTCGAGTGGATGGCGCTTGCCGAGGTCCTACTCAATCTCTCCGGCATTCAGGCTGTGCTGCGCCGCCTCAAGGGACGGCGCCCGGTTCCCGACGAGAGCACGCAAGCGACTCTGGCCAATAGCCCGCATGTCAATTTCTTCTCCTTTCGCGAGCTCGGCCGCCTCTTTGCCGCAACCGGCTTCGTCGTCGACCGCTATCGCGCGCGCACGCTGCTATGCGGCTATTTGATCGACAGCCTGATGCGCCATCGTCGCCTCGTCGCATGGAACGCCGAAATCGCCGATCACCTGCCGGCATGGTGCGCCAGCGATTGGATGTTCGAGCTTCGAGCGCCGCGCCTGACGGCGCCATTCGCCTGGCGTCGCAGCCCATGGGCGAGTTGGCGCAAGCGGTTGAACGAACGGCGTTGGGGTATCGCGTAATGCTCGGCCGGCTGTCCCTTATCCGCCGTTTGCCGCCCAAGGTCGTGGTCGAGCGTGCCGTCGGCCTCGTCGGCCGAACCGCCGGCGCGGCGCTTCACCGACGGCGCGATCGCCAGCGCACGACTTATTGCAGCGATCCTCCCGACGGCGACCTGCTCCAGCTGATCGCCACCATTCCCGGTGACTGCCTCGACGCGGCAAGCGGATGGATCGCTGCGGCGGCCGAATTGTATCGCACCCATCATTTCGACCTGCTGGGTTCGGGATGGCTGAAGAACACCTACGGAATGGAATGCGGCGGCGTCGAGGGTCATCGCTATCCGCGCGCCGCTGCCGTTGCGGCGGATCACGACGGCAATTGGCTGGTCAGCCGAATCAATCCGGCGAACCTCGAAATAAGCCGTCGGATCTGGCGGCTCACCGATCCCGACTACCAGCCGATCGACTGGCAGCTCGACGTCAAATCGGGCTACCGCTGGCGCGAGAGCCAATGGTCTGCCGATACGCCGATCGGCCACCTCCCCGGCGTCGACGTCAAGGTGCCATGGGAGGTCACCCGTATGCAGCATCTTGCAACGCTCGCCTGGGCTTGCGGGCTGGCGCGTCGGAACGGCGTCGAAGGCATCCAGCCGGAAGGCCGCTACATTGCGGCGTTCCGCAACCAGATCCTCGATTTCATCGCGACCAACCCGCCACGCTTCGGCGTCAACTGGCGCTGCACGATGGACGTGGCAATCCGTGGCGCCAACTGGATTGTCGCGTTCGATCTTTTTCGTGCTCTCGGCGCGCGTTTCGACAGCGCATTCCTGGCTGTCCTCAAGGCCAGCCTCCTCGATCATGGTCGACACATCGTCAGCCATCTCGAGTTCCATCCCGAGGGACGCGGCAACCACTACCTCGCCGATATCGCCGGGCTGACCTTTGTCGCGGCCGCGTTGCCGCGTAGCGGTGAAACCGATTGCTGGCTTGCCTTCGCCGTCCAGGAGTTGCTTGCCGAGACGGAATATCAATTCGGCGCCGACGGCGCCAATTTCGAAGCGTCGACCAGCTATCATCGCCTCGCCGCCGAGATGGTCCTGTTTGCCAGCGCCCTCATCGTCGGGCTTCCCGACGAGAAGCAGGCGGCGTTGCACGAAGCGGATGCGACGGCGCTGCGTACCCGCCCGGTACGACGACTGGCCCGCGCGGCCCGCGCGCTCGACGCGCAGCATTTTGCCCGCCTTGCCCTCGCCGCCGAATTCAGCCTCGCGGTGACCAAGCCGAATGGCCGCGTGGCGCAGATCGGTGACAATGACAGCGGCCGCTTTCTCAAGCTGCACCCGATCTTTGCCGCCCGCAGCGTCGCCGAAACAAGATCGACCTACGCCAATTTGGCGAGCTACCGCGGGCTTCCAGAGACCGCACCCTATCTCGATGAGGAGACGCTCGATCATCGGCCGTTGATCGCCGGTATCGGGACGCTTCTCGACCAGCACGATCTCATTGCCCGTGCTGGCGGTCCATGGCTCGATGCAGCGGTGATCGCGGCGCTCAGCGGCGGCCGGCATGTTTCGACCGACACGACGATGGCGAAGGACGCCGCGGCGCGACGCAGCCGCGCATACGGCGCGGAAATCATCGGCCCCGGCGACCATCCCGGCCGCAGCGTCGAGATCGTCGCGCCGGGCGATGATCTGCGCGATGGCTTAATGCGAATGGCGTTTCCCGATTTCGGCCTCTGGATATTCCGTTCCGATCGCCTCTTCCTGGCGATCCGCTGCGGCGCTATCGGCCATGCCGGACGCGGTGCCCACGCCCATAACGACCAGCTCTCGCTTGAATTGACGATCGACGGCGAGGATTGGATCGCAGATCCCGGAAGCTACCTCTATACGGCGGCGCCGCAGCTGCGGAACGCCTATCGCTCGGTACTAGCTCACTACGCCCCGCAGCGGGGCAACCGCGAGCCAGGACGCCTTGATCTCGGCGATTTCTGGCTCGGCGACGAAGCGCAGGCGCGCTGCATCGTCTTCCACGATGCCGGCTTCATCGGTGAGCATCGCGGTTTCGGCAGGCCGGTTCGCCGTATCGTGGTTATTGGCGCGACGAGCATCACGATAGACGACAGCTTCGGACCCGACGGCGCGAGCGACGGACCGATCTGCTGCATCGGACGGCAGGAATTCACCGCCCGCTTCCCGGTCGCGGTGCCATTCTCGCCCGGCTACGGCAAAATCTATCGCGATCCGACGCCGGCGCCGGAATGAACATCCTGATCGTCAGCTACGTTTATGCGCCCGATCGGTCGCCGCGCGCATATCGCTGGTCCGCGCTCGCAGAGCATTGGTGCCGCCAGGGCCATCGGGTCGACGTCATCAGCGGTTGGAAGCACGGCGACGAGCGTATCGAACGGCGCAGCGGCGTGACGATCAATCGGGTCGGCGGCGGCATCGTCGAGCGACTGCGCGGCATGCTCGGCCAGAGCAGTCACCGTATCGCCGAAACCCAACCCGCAATCCGCGAAGCAGCGCCGCTGTTGCGGCGCGCCGCGAAGGCGCTCTATGTCGGGACATTGCGAAAGCTATATTGGCCCGATTACGCCTTCCACTGGTATCCGGCAGCACTGGCGCGCGGACGCACCCTCTGTCGACAGACGCGCTACGATGCGATGATCAGCGTATCCCATCCCTTCACGCCTCATCTCGTCGGCTTGGCCCTGAAGCTGCGGCTTCCCGCCCTGCGCTGGCTGGTCGATATCGGCGATCCGTTCAGTCTGCTCGAAGAGATCCCGCTCAACAACGTCACCCTCTACCGCCCTCTCAATCGGCGCGCTGAGGCTGCCGTCCTCCACCGCGCCGACAGCATCGCGGTGACCGTCGAGCGCTGCCGGCGCGATGTCGTCGCGGCATTTCCGGCGAGTGCCGGCAAGGTCGCCGTCATCCCACCGCTCCTGTCGCTGCCGCCAGCAGCCGCTCCCGCTTCCGCGCTGTTTGCCGAAGGCGAGACGCATCTCGTTTTCATCGGGACGCTCTACCGCGCACTTCGCGATCCCTCGGACCTTCTCGCCCTGTTTCGCGAGCTTCACCGACAGCGCGGCGATCTTCATCTGCATTTCTTCGGTGCCCTCAACGATTGCGCGCCGTGTTTCGATCGCCTCGAGGAGGATCTCGCGACCAAGATCCATTGCCACGGCGTCGTGTCGCGCGCAATGACGGCGAGCGCGATGCGCGACGCCGATGTGCTGATCAATATCGGCAATGTTACGGCACATCAGTTGCCGAGCAAGCTGGTGGAGTACGCCGCGGCGGCGCGCCCAATTCTGAACCTCGCCTCCACCGCCGAGGACACTGCGAGCAGGTTCCTCGCCGGCCACCCGGCCGCCCTAACGCTCAAATCACGCGCCGCGCCGGACCACCGGACCATCAAGGCGGCCCTCGCCTTCATCGCCGCGCCACCCCCAATTCCGCTCGTGGCAATCGAGCAATTCCTCAAGCCCTATCGGCTCGACACGATCGCCGTCGACTATTTTCGGCTGCTGACGCCGACGCCTGCCCGATGACAACGACCGGTCGGCGTCATCGCATTCTCATCAACGCGATTCATGCCCGCGCCGGCGGCGGCGTCACCTATTTGCGCAATCTCCTGCCGCTGCTCGCCACCGAGCCCGATCTTGAGCTCCATCTCATCGCCCATCCCGATCAGAAGGACAGCTTCGCCGCCGCTCTGCCGATGATCCGCCTGCACGAAGTTACGATGCCGCGACGCTGGTTTGCGCTCCTCCTCTGGGAGCAAATCGTGCTTCCATTCATCGCCTGCCGTATCGGCTTCGACGCGATGCTGTCACCGGCGAATTTTGCCCCGCTGGCATTGCCGGTCCAGGCAATCGTCATCCAAAACGCGGTTGGCGTCGGAGCCCATGAGGGCCGACTTGCCAAGAAGATCTATTGGGCAGCCTTGCGGGTGATGACCTTGCTGTCTTTGCTGGTGGTACGACGCGCGATTGCCGTCTCGCGCTATGTCGCAGACACCGCTGCCGCGCCGTTTCGTCTCGCCGGAATAGCCGTCATCCATCATGGCGTCGAACCCGTGTTTGCGCCGACTCAGGCAATCTCGCCAAGCGATGGTTTTCTCCTCGCCGTCGGCGATCTCTACGTCCAAAAGAACTTGCACCATCTGATCGACGCCCTAGTCGTCGTGCGGCGACGCTATCCGAACATGACCTTGCGCATCGCCGGGGCGGAGATCGATGTCGGCTACGCGGCGGGATTGCGCCAGCGCATCGTCGCGCTGGGAATGGGCGATGCGGTCGTCCTGCTCGGTCGACGGCCGATCGCGGAGCTCGTCGAGCTCTATCGCAGCTGCGCCATCTTCGTCTTTCCTTCACTAATGGAGAGCTTCGGCATGCCGCTCGTCGAGGCGATGGCCTGCGGTGCGCCGGTCGTCGCATCGAATGCCGGTGCCGTCCCCGAGATTGCCGGCGGCGCGGCGCTGCTGTGCGATCCGGGTCGAGCGGACGACATCGCGGAAAAAATTCTGCGCGTGCTCGACGATCCCGCCTTGCGCCGATCGCTGCGCGATCGCTCTCTGGCGCGAGCCAAGGCGTTCTCCTGGGAGACCTGCGCGCGGCGGACGGCGGGCGTTCTGCGCGAGGTCGCGATGGCAAGGGGCGGACATCGCCTCGCCGCGCCGTCGCCGCCGCGTTAAGGGCAAATACGATGTGCGGGATCGCCGGCAGCACCGGCGCCGATCGCGGCGTCCTCGCCGGAATGATGGCCGATCTGCGTCATCGCGGCCCCGACGGCAATGGGCTGTGGCAGGACGACACCAGTGCGACGGGGCTGGTTCATACCCGTCTTGCCATCATCGATCTGTCGCCCGGCGGCGCGCAGCCGCGCCTTTCGGAAGATGGCCGTTACGCCCTCACCTACAACGGCGAGATCTTCAACTACCGCGCGTTGCGCGCGGAGCTGGAGGCCGAGGGTGAGCGCTTCCGGTCGGAGAGCGACACGGAAGTGCTGTTGCGCCTGTTGGAGCGCAGGGGACCGGCTGCACTCGAGCGCGTTGCCGGCATGTTCGCCTTCGCGCTGTGGGATCGCGAGCGGCACGAGATGCTGCTTGGCCGCGACCGCCTCGGCATCAAGCCTCTGGTCTACGCCATGCTGCCCGATGGCGGCATCGCCTTCGCCTCGGAAATTGCGGTGTTGCGCCGCCATCCCGGCATCGATCTTGCCATCGACCGCGATGCGCTCTCCGAATACCTCGCCTGCCTCTACGTTCCGGCACCGCGCACCCTTCATCGCGGCATCCGTAAGCTTCCGCCCGGCCATATCCTGCGCTGGCGCGACGGCCGGATCGCGGAGCTTCGCACCTATTGGCAGCCCGAGTTCGCCGGCGCGCGTCGGCCGACGCTCGACGACGCTGTCGAGGAGTTGACACCGCTCCTCAATCGCGCGGTCGCCGACTGCATGGTCGCCGATGTGCCGGTCGGTTGCTTCCTTTCCGGGGGCATCGACAGCTCGGTGATTGCGGCGCTGATGGCCGCTATACAGCGCAAGCAAGGCGGACCGAAGCTGCGCAGCTTCACCATGACCTTCGATGAGGCCGCCTATGACGAACGCGCGCCGGCGCGCCTCGTGGCGCAGGCGATCGGCAGCGATCATACCGAGCTGCCGGCAAGTCCGCGTCTAGCCGATCTCGCCAATTCGATGATCGACCGCATCGGCGAGCCGTTCGGCAACCCGACCGCTCTCCTCATCGACGACTTGTCGTGCCAGGCCCGCGAGCATGTCACGGTGGCGCTGGTCGGCGACGGCGGCGATGAGGTCTTTGCCGGCTATCCCCGCTATCGCGGCGGGCTGCTCGCCCAGCGGTATCGCCGGTTGCCGTCATGGCTGCGCCGCGGCGCCGCGCCGCTCGCCTCGTTCATCCCGGAAAGCACGCGGGGAGTCCACGGCCTGCGCCGCGCCCGCGAATTCATCGCCGGCGCCAATCTGCCGGACGCCGAGATGTACGCCTCATGGGTCGAGTATTTCACCCCCGAAGAGCGGCAGGAATTGCTCGACGACGGATCGACCCCCGCAAGCCCGATCGCAACACTCTATCGCGAAGCACCGGGTCGACAGCCGCTCGACGCCATGCAGCAGACCGATCTCTGCTCATTTCTGCCCGGCAATCTCCTCGCCTATGGCGACGCCATGAGCATGACGCACGCGCTCGAGCTGCGTCTGCCGCTGCTCGATCATCGGCTGATTGCGGCGGTCGGCCGACTCGATCCGGCGCTGCGCTTTGCGCACGGACAGAAAACGCTGCTCAAGGCAATCGCCGCCAAGCTGCTGCCGCGCGAGATCGTCACGCGTCGCAAGCTGGGATTCAACCCGCCGATGGGTGTCTGGCTGCGCCGCGATCTCAAGCCGCTCGTCAACGAGCGGCTGCGGCCCGAGCGTCTGGCATCGCTCGGCATCGCCTGGCGCCCGGTCGAGCGGCTCCTCGCGGAGCATCGCCGCGGTCTGCGTGATCATGCGTTGAAGATCTGGGCGCTGCTCATGCTCGACCTCTGGCGAACCCGGATCGGCGCGGCATAGGCGCGGTCGATGCGTATTCTCTTCATCTCGGAAAACTATCCGCCCGAAACCAATGCGGCAGCGACGCGAGTCTACGAGCGCGCCGTCTTTTGGGTCCGCTGGGGGCATCAGGTAACGGTGCTGACGACGGCGCCCAACTTTCCGCAAGGCAAGCTCTTCGCAGGGTACCGCAACCGCTGGTTCCAGCGCGAGTTCGTGGACGGCATCGAGGTCGTGCGGGTGAAGAGCTTCATCGCCGCCAATGAAGGCGTCGCGCTGCGCACCCTCGATTTCGTCAGCTTCATGGCGAGCGCCGTCGTCACGGGTCTGTTCCTGCGCCGGCCGGATGTCATCGTCGCGACCTCGCCGCAATTCTTCACCGCCGTCGGCGGTTGGGCGCTTGCCGCTTTGCGTCGCCTACCCTTCGTCTTCGAGCTCGGCGATTTATGGCCGCGGTCGATCCTTGCCGTCGGCGCCATACCGCCGGGCCCAATCATCGCCGTCCTCGAGCACATCGAACTCTTCCTCTACCGCCGCGCCGAGGCGGTTATCGCGCTCACCCAGGCCTTCAAGGACAATCTCGTCGCACGCGGAATCGCCGCCGCGAAAATCGCCGTCATCCGCAATGGCGTCGATCTTCAACGCTACGCGCCGCGGGCGCGCGACTCGGAACGCGCCGCCGCGCTCGGCGTCACCGACAAATTCGTCGTCGGCTATGTCGGGACGCATGGTCTCGCCCATGATCTCGGCAATGTCCTCGCCGCAGCAGAGCGGCTGCGCGATCGGACGCCGATCGCTTTCCTCCTGGTCGGTGCCGGCGCCGAACGCGAGAGGCTCATCGCCGAGTCGCAACGACGCGCCCTTGCCAACGTGATCTTCGTTCCGATGCAGCCGAAGGACGCCATGACGAGCATTTGGTCG
>WNFC01004813.1_pt1 | contig 26690 bp, 22 predicted proteins | sample 5400541 | NCBI WGS metagenome assembly WNFC01 (sample SAMN13153342, study PRJNA577476) | soil metagenome | isolation source: 120 cm saprolite under Douglas fir tree site 2 hole 2 replicate 1 | place: USA:California | collected 2015-04-18 | reverse complement strand
GGATTGAGGATGTTGAGGATATTGTGGCGGATCTGGGGCAGGCGCTGGATCGGGTTTAGAGGCTTTGTCCTGCCGGACGGGCCTCCTACGCGGAGGGCGGCCACTTCGTGGCGTGTATACCGGTCTTGGTGGGGAGGATTCTTTGGGCCTCGCGTTGCTCGGCGGATGAAGTTCCCGACCAACGGGAGGGCCGTCGAGGTCCAGGTCGGCTGGACCAGTTAAAAAGGCGTGCGAACGCCCGCCCTCCGCGCAGGAGGCCCGTCCGGCAGGACACTCGTCTCTGCCAGCCAGAGTATGCGTGGATGTGATACATGTATAAGCATTAGTTATGACCTTGAGGAGAAGGCAATGTTTGGATTGACCGAGGAACAGAGGCAGTTGCAGAGCGCGGTGCGGGCGTTTGCGGAGGGAGAGATTGCGCCGCATGTGAGCGAGTGGGATGAGAAGAGCGAGTTTCCGCACGAGGTCGTGAAGAAGTTGGGGGAGATGGGGCTGTTGGGTGTGATCTTCCCGGAGTCGCTGGGCGGCGCGGGAATGGGCTACGTGGAGTATGTGCTCGCCATCGAGGAGCTGTCGCGAGTGGATGGCAGCGTGGGGATCATTGTGGCGGCGCATAACTCGCTGTGCACGAATCACATTATGCTGGGTGGCAACGACGAGCAGAGGAAGCGGTGGATTCCGAAGCTGGCGAGTGGGCAATGGCTTGGAGCGTGGGGTCTGACGGAGCCGGGTTCGGGTTCCGATGCGGCCGGGGCGCGGACGACGGCGGTGAAGAAGGGCGACAAGTGGGTTCTGAACGGGTCGAAGACTTTCATCACAAATGGGGGCCATGCGGACTGTGCAGTTGTGCTTGCTGTAACGGACCGGGAGAAGGGGACGAAAGGGATTTCGGCGTTTGTGGTTGAGAAGGGAACGAAGGGATTCAGGCCGGGCAGGAAAGAGAACAAGCTTGGTCTGCGTGCAAGCGATACGTCGGAGCTGATCTTTGAGGACTGCGAGATTCCGGCGGAGAACCTGATCGGCAAGGAGGGCGACGGGTTCAAGGATGCGATGAGGGTGCTCGATGGCGGAAGGATCTCGATTGCTGCGCTGAGCCTGGGGATGGCGCGTGGAGCGCTGGATGCGGCGATGAAGTATGCGCAGGAGCGGCGGCAGTTTGGCAAGGCGATTAGTGAGTTTCAGGCGATCCAGTTCAAGCTGGCGAATATGGCGACGGAGCTGGACGCCGCGTGGTTGTTGACGATGCGTGCGGCGCAGATGAAGGATGCGGGTAAGAAGGTGACGATGGAGTCGGCGATGGCGAAGCTGTATGCGAGCGAGGCGGCGTGCAGGATCTGCGATGAGGGTGTGCAGATTCATGGTGGGTACGGGTTCATTAAGGACTATCCGGCGGAGAAGTTCTATCGCGATGTGCGGCTGTGCCCGATTGGTGAGGGGACGAGTGAGATTCAGCGGATGGTGATTGCGCGGGAGTTGCTGGGAAGCAAGCCGAGCCGGGGGTGAGTGAAAGCGTAACGGTGAGGGCCGGTGACTGAGAAGTGGATGCGTGTTTTGCTGTCGGGGATGACGGTGTTGTTTGCATCGACGAGGCTGGGGCTCGGTCTGGGGCGGGTGGTGCGGCCTTCAACGTTATCGTTGCGGGTGGCAGGCCTTCGGTGGTAGCGGTTAGGGTGATGGCGCCGGAAGAGGCGGTCGCGCGGAGGATGGCGATGGCATGGCCTTCGGAGGAATCGGTCCACCAGGATTGGCGTTCGAAGGCGCGGGCGCGTGGGAGGCTGGTGGTGAGGAGGAGGCCGCTGCCGGCTCCTATCGAGGGCCAGCGGCCGGCTTCGCCGAGGTAGTCGATGCCGGACCAGAGGAACTGGCCGGAGTATTCGGGGTGGTCGCGCATGGCGATCCACTGGTTGCGGTCGTGAGTGTTTTCGGTGCCGTGGCCGACGACGTCGAGCAGGTCGGCGAGGCCGTTGTCGTAGTCGTGCGAGACGTTGGGGCGGAAGAGGGCTTGGGTTACGGGGCGGGTTGGATCGTTGGCGTGGAAGGTGTCGACTAGGGATTTGAGGATGGGGATGGGGATGGCGATGTCGGGTTTGGGAGTGTCGTGGATCTCGTTGCCGGCGGACCAGAGGATGATGCTGGGGTGGTTGCGGTCGCGGCGGACGGTGTCGGCGGTGTCGCGGAGGCTCCACTCCTTAAAGTAGAGGTGATAGTCGTAGGGGTTCTCGGCGACGGTCCAGCAGTCGAACATCTCGTCCATGACGAGGAAGCCCATGCGGTCGGCGAGGTCGAGGAATTCGGGTGCGAGCGGGTTGTGGGCAGTGCGGATGGCGTTGACGCCGAGAGCGCGGAGGGCGGTGAGGCGGCGTTGCCATGCGGCGAGGGGAACGGCGGTGCCGAGGGCTCCGTCGTAGATTTTGTGGTGGACGCCGTTGAGGAAGGTTACATCTACGGGCGCGGGATGACGGGTCCTTTGCTGTTGGGTGGCTCCTTGGGGTTGAACTTGCGTGCGAGGTCCGGGGTGGAGATTACGTCGGCGGCGGGTGGGTTGTCGGCTTTTTTGACTTCGACGCCGAAGACGTAGCTGGGGCCGAACATGTTGCTGGTGAAGAGGACGAGCGACTTGTCGGGTGAGAAGCGAACGTTGGGTTCCTCGCGGTAGTAGTGATGGGACATGTTGACGAGGCGCTCGGACTTGAAGACACCGGGCTGCCAGAAGGTGGGCTCGTTGAGTGCGCCGTCGCTGTTGGGGAGCATGTGCGGGTAGAAGAGTTCGATCCATTCGCCGTCGGGGGCTTTGGCGACCTGGCCGGGATCGCCACCGTCGCCGGTGAAGAGGTCAAGATCTTTGGTGAGGTTGAAGTGAATCGACCACTCGTTGCGCTGCATGTGGAAGGCGGTGCGCTTGCCGGTCTTCAAGTTGTAGCCGGCGAGGAAGAAGTCTTCGCCCTTGGGGTATTGCCAGTCGTACCAGATGGTTTCGCCATCGAGCCCCCAGAACTCGTGGCCCGCGATCTCCATGGCCATGGTGCGTTTGTGGATGAGGGTGTTGTTGGTGCCGTCGGTGTGAATCATCCAGATGCGATCGACTTTTTGCCAGGGGCCTTCGTGGCAGTACATGAGGAGGTCGGGGTCGGTGGGGGAGAAGAGTAGATGGTTGACCCAGTCGGTGGAGTGGAGAAGGGTCTTCATCTCGCCGGGTTTTTCGCCGTTGGGGCCGGGCTCGAGGCGAATGGTGAAGAGGACGAGAGGGAGGCGGGCGGCTAGACGGCGCTCCATCATCTCGCCTTTGTTCTCAGGCTGGTAGTGAGGGCCTTGCGCGGCGCTGGCAGTGCGATTGTCACCCGCGTTGCTGGGGGGCGCAGGGGCGTTGGAGCCGTACTCCTTTCCGGTGGCGTCGCCTTCGATGTAGGTGCCGGCGGCGAGGGTCTCGTCGGCGTTGACGCTGACGATGCTGATCTTTGGCGGCAGGTCGGTGAGCTTGCGGATGGCGCCAGTGTTGGTGTCCGCCTTGTAGACAGCGGCTGTGTGCGTGGAGGGGTCTTGCTGGGTGTAGAAGACGCTGTTGGTCTTGTTGCCGGCGACCAGAGCGTGGGGATTGCGGCCGGCTCCGGCTCCGCGGACGGCGCTGTGATCAGTGGATGCGGCGGCGGTCGCAGCGGGAGGATTGGGAACGAGCAGGCGGGTCTTGTGGGTGTCCATGTCGAGGACGTGGATGCCGTCGGGTGCGGTGTAGATCATCTGCTTGCGATCGGCGGTGTAGGCGTTGATGTTGAAGTAGAAGCCGCCGGAGTTGGCTTCGTCGCTGAGACGCCAGATGCGGTGCCCGGTGTCCTTGTCGACCCAGGTCTTTGGCGGGTCTTCGGCTCGGAGAAGGGGGGCGCGGGTGAGGGGAGCGAGTGCGGTAAGCAGCGCGAGGGACGATGCGGCGGAACGAAGGACGGAAGACATGGCGGAACTCTCCGGTGCGGCGGCAGAAGTTGGATGTACGTCGCTGCGTGGCCCGGCTCGGAGACAGAGAGGAGGGTGCGCAGGGTGCGAAAGATTTATACACTGTGACGGATGCGAATGGGAAATAGTTTCCTACTCGGAATATGAGGGGCCACGTGCATAGAGGCGCGGGCGCACTACACTAATGGATATGGGTTATTTAGCCGCATCGCTCGATACGTCGGTCGCTGGGATTGCCGCCAGGATTGCGCAGGGTTTGCGAATCGGGCGGGACGAGGCACGGTGGCTTTGGACGAATGCCTCGGACGCGGAGTTGTGCTCGCTGGCCGCGATGGTGCGGGACCGGTTTCATGAGCCGGGGTCGTGTACGTATATGGTGATGCGGATCATCAACTACACCAATGTGTGCGTGGCCCAGTGCGACTACTGCGCGTTTTATAAACTGCCCACGCAGGATGGCGGTTATGTGTTGAGCCACGACGAGGTGTTCGTGAAGCTCGACGAATTGCTTGCGCTGGGCGGGGACCTGGCGGCGTTCAATGGGGGGTTCAATCCGCATCTGCCGCTGAGTTACTACTGCGAGCTGTTTGCGGCGATCCGTGCGCGGTATGGCGATACGCTGGAGTTTTATGCGCTGACGATCGCGGAGTTTATGTACTTGGCCGATCATGCGAAGTTGAGCTATGCGGAGGCGGCGGAGCGGTTGAAGGCCGCGGGCGTGCGGTGGATTACGGGCGGGGGCTCGGAGATTTTGACGGAGGAGTTTCGGGCGCGGCACTCGAAGTTCAAATACACGGTTGCTGATTACTTTCTGGCGCAGAGGGCGATTGTGGATGCGGGTTTGAAGACGACGGCGACGATGGTGATCGGGTTTGATGAGGGTCTCGAGGAACGGCTGGAGCACCTGGAGCGCACGCGGCAGTTTCAGGATGAGACGGGTGGGCTGGCGAGCTTTCTCTGCTGGACCTTCAAGCCTTACTTCACGCAGATCGGTGGAATTGAGATTTCGACTGCGGAGTATCTGCGTCACCTTGCGCTGTGCCGGATCTACTTCGACAATATTCCGCGCATTCGTACCTCGGTGCTGACGCAGAATCAGAAGGCGCTGGAAGGGTTGAACTACGGCGCTGACGACTTCGACCTGCCGATTGAAGATGAGGTGACGCAGAAGGCGGGCGCGACGATCAGCCTGGACTTTGAGCGGATACTGAACTACGCGCGCGAGCTCGGGTACGAGCCGGAGTATCGGCATGTGTCGCTGGGCCAGCCGCGCTGGACGGATGTGTCCTGAAGCAACAATAAGGCGACGCTGGAGAGTTGCGCCGGATGGCGAGTCTTATCTGGTGCTGAGAAATCGTGCACGGGAGCGTGCGGTGGTGCGTTGCGCCGCGGCTCGTTTTCCATGGCGGATGAGCCAGTCCTCGCCGGTGCGCGTGATGAATAGGTTCTCGGAGAGGTGGAGTTCGTTTCCTTCGCTGACCTGGACGGGTTTGGTTTCGATGAACCTCCTGCGCTTCAGGGCGTTCATAGCGTGGCTAGTGAGAGGAGCAGCGTTGCAGGCTCGCATCTCCAGGCCAAGATCACGGGGGCTGAGGCCGACAGCGGAGGCTTTTAGGTCGAGGATCGTCATGGCCATCACTTCGTAGGAGGCCAGGTCTTCGGAGGATGCGGAGGCAGGGGAAGGCGGTGGAAGCGGGGCGTGCAGTTGTGGTTCCGGCTGTGCTGGGTTTGCGTGGGGCATGACTGCTGACAACTGAGCGTAGATGTTGTGCTGAAGCTCGACGTAATCGCTGGGAAACGCATCGACGGGGTAGGCGATGTGGGGTAGATACTGAATTCCGAGCGGCAGGTTGGACTCCATTGCGGAGGAGATCAGACAGAGCGGCTTTCCCATCGCGACGGCACAGCCGACTGCGAGCCATATTTCATCGGTGTGCTCCGATATGTCGGCGACGAGAGCTTCGGCCTGCTCGATCTCGTCGACGAAGATGTGAATTGGAGTTGGGGAGAATGCGTTCCAGTAGAGGCGAGAAGGAACCAGTCCGGTCTTACTGATGGCGATCTCCAATACTTCCTCGAACAGGCGCTCGAAGTGGGGGCCGGAGGGGAGCAGCACGATGCATCGCTTCTTGTTGCGTTCGCTCATGAGCGAAGTTCCTTGTCTTTTGTGTCCTGTCTGGCGAGCAGGCTCGAGACTTAGGCGATTGAACCCAGAGCTGACAGTGTGAGCACGTTCGACTCACGTTGGGGAGGAATGGCGTTATTACGGTGCGGGTGTTCGAGAAGATTCCGAAGAGAGAAGTTCTGCATATCGGCGAGTTTGAGCGGACGCGAATAGAAGTAGCCCTGCGCCTGATCGCAGGACATCTGGCGGAGCATCTGGACGTGTTGCTCGGACTCCACGCCCTCTGCTATGACCTCGATCTGAAGGCTGTGGGCGAGCGCGATGATCGCAGCGGTGACGGCGCGGCTGTTTTCGTCGACGTCGCAGCGCGAGATGAAGGAGCGGTCGATCTTGATGCGGTCGACGGCGAAGCGTGTGATGTAGCCCATGTTGGAGAATCCGGTGCCGAAGTCGTCGATCGCAAAACGGACGCCGAGCTTGCGGACGCGCTGCATGATCTCGAGCGACTCTTCGGAGTCGACCATGAGCAGATGCTCGGTGATCTCCAACTCCAGCTGTTCCGGTTTCAGTCCGCTGATCTGCAGCGCGTGTTCGACCGTGGCGGGGAAGTCCTTCTGCTGGAACTGGCGGGGAGAGATGTTGACGGCCACTGAAAACTCGACGCCCAGGCGGCGCTGTAGAGTCGCGATCTCTTTACAGGACTGAAGAAGAACCCATTCGCCTATGGATACGATAAGTCCGGTCTCTTCGGCGAGGGGAATAAACGTATTTGGCCCGACCAGGCCGAACTCTGAGCTGTTCCAGCGAAGGAGGGATTCGACTCCAAGGATGCGACCGTCGGCAAAGGATATCTGCGGTTGATAGAGAATCTCAAACTCGCGGGCTTCGAGAGCGTTGCGCATGGCGGATTCCATCTGCAACTGCTGCAGGCCCTGCATGCCGATTCCCGGAGTGTAGACCTGAGAGCCGTTGCGCCCGCTGTTCTTGACGCGATACATGGCGAAGTCGGCGTTCTTGAAGAGGCTGTCGACATCATCGCAGCCGGGAAAGAAGCTGATGCCTATGCTCGCGGTAACGATGATCTCGTGCTTTCCGATGCGAATAGGCTGGGCAACGGTGGCCAGAAGCTTCCGGGAGATTTCTGCGGCGTCTTTGTCGGAGCGAAGGTCGGGGAGCAGCACAACAAATTCGTCTCCGCCCATACGGCCGACCGTATCGGACTTGCGGACGCAGGCCTGGAGGCGCTTGGAGATCTCGCAGAGGACGGTGTCTCCGGCCTGGTGCCCGAGAGAGTCGTTCACCCGTTTGAAGTTGTCGAGGTCGACCATCATGACGGCGAGAGTGTCCTGGGAGCGTCTGCCTCGCTCGATGGCAACTTCGAGGCGGTCGCGGAGCAGGGTGCGGGTGGGAAGACCGGTGAGAGGGTCATGATGAGCAACGTGGTAGATGTACTCGTCGGCGCGCTTGCGCTCGGTCAGATCGTAGGAGATCCCGACATAGCCGGTGATGCATTCCTCGCTATCGCGAAGTGCGGTGACGACAAGCTGCACGGGGATGTGCGACCCGTCTTTCCTGAAATACATCCACTCCCTCTCGTCGATGAGACCCCTCTCCGGGGCAAAGCGGAATACGTGATGATCGGGAAAGACTTCGGTATCGAACTGCGTTGAGAGATCCAGGGCGCGCTGTCGCAATTCCTCCTGGTCGTGGAGTTCAATGCTATTGCGACCGATAAGATCGCTCTCCTGATACCAGAGCATCTTTTCTGCGGCCGGGTTGACGGAGGTGATGATGCCCGCCTTGTCGGTGACGATGATGCTGAAGGGGGAACTGGCGATGATGGATTTATTGAAGTTGAGGGCGCTCTTCAAATCTTCCTTGTGCTGAAAATGCGCCGTGACATCGGTGATCGTCGTCGCGATACCATTCGACAGTTTGACCACCTGAATCTGGTAACGAGCGGGCTTGCCCTTGGGCTGGAAGGTAGAGCTGGTGACCTCGATCAGGGCCGGCTCTCCGGTCTCTGCGACTCGCTTGTGGCGCTCGAAGAGATCGGTTGTGCGTATCGCGGGAAAGACCTCGTAGAGGTTGTTTCCGAGTACCCGGCTGCGGTCCATGCCGATCATTCGCTCGGCGTTGCCGTTAAGGAAGATGAATTTGAAGTCGCAGATCTCGCCTGAGGCGTCGTAGACGCTGTCGTAGAGGATGACGGAATCGGCGCTGGATTCTGCGGCCGTTATGAGGCGGAGCTCGTTGTCCCGCGAGCGCGTCGCGTCCCGGACGATGAGGGTGAGGCGGCGCACGGAGATGGGGAGGCCGGCAACGAAGACCGTAGCCGCAAGGGAGCCTGCCCAGGCGAGGAGCCTGACGACCCAGGGGTAGTCGCTGGAGAAGGTTCTAAGTGCAAGTTCGCGATCAAGAAGGTCGGCGATGTGGAAGACAAGGAAGGCTCCGGCAACCCACCGCACGAAGACATCTTTGCGGCACTCGTAGACGAGCAACGCCAGCGATACGCCGAGCGCAAACCAGGCAACCCAGATTATTTTTTCGAAGGTGACGTTTGTCGTCAGCGCCAGACGGGGATAGTGCAGCGATCCCAGGCGGGACTGGAGGAACAGAGCAATACAGCCAACCAGAGTGATAAGGGTGGCTGAAGTCGCTACGATTCCCGAGCCCGCGTGTCTGTACCGTTCGATCAATTCGGTCATGAGTGCCTCGTACTGCTCAGCAAGGCAATGCGGCAGCATCAGGCACGTGAGCCTGGTAGATACCTCGCCATACATCACTGTAGGGTCGGCAAAAGTGCGGGCCAATACCACCTATGTGGTAGCAAACTCGATGGTAAGGAGCGGTTTTCGCTTGCGCGGGATTCTTTTTTGAGTGGTGGCGAGGTACAGGCAAATAGAATAGGCAGGGCATGCCGCGATCGACACTTTCTGTAGCAATCATCACCTTCAATGAAGCAGATAACCTCGCGCGAACGCTTGCCAGCGTGCGGTTTGCCGATGAGATCGTCGTGGTCGACTCTGGCTCGACCGATCGCACCGTGGAGATCGCGCGGTCGTTTGGTGTGAAGGTTTTTTCGGAAGACTGGAAGGGATTTGCGCTGCAGAAGAACTCTGCGATCGATCAGTGCGTGGGGACATGGGTTCTGTCGCTCGATGCGGATGAAGAGCTGACGGACGAACTGCAGGCGGAGATTCGCGCGATGCTGGAAGCGGACGCGGAAACTACGCCGCAGGTGGACGGCTATCGGCTTCGGCTGCGCCATGTGTTTCTCGGACGATGGATGCGCTACGGCGGCTACTACCCGGACATGAAGCTGAGGCTGTTTCGCCGAGTGACCAGTTCCGGCATTGCTCATTTCACGGATCGGCCGGTGCATGAATCGGTTACCGTCACCGGCAGAGTGGAGACGATGACGAAGGATTTTCTTCACCATGGGTATCCCAACCTGGAGATCTATCTTGAGCACATGAACCGGTACAGCACGCTGGGTGCACGGATTGTTGCGGCGAAGGGGAAGGTCAGCCGATCATTGCCGGCATTCCTCTGGAATGTGGCTCTTGTTCCGAAGCTGACATTTGTCTGGAACTATATCTTTCGCCTTGGGTTTCTCGACGGGCGTGAAGGGCTGCTGCTGCACCTCTATCACTCGGCTTACGTCAGTTGGAAGTATGCGAAGGCTTGGAAGATTGGACGCGGTGACGGTTAGGACTAGCTGCCTGCTCGGACTGTTCTTGACCGGGTGGCGGATTGGAAGAGAAAGACTGTGAGGATGGTCATGATGGGTTCGAGCGGGTGGCGGAAGCGGGCCTGGACCGTGACGAAGTAGTAGGTGAGGGGGAGCAGCGCGAAGGCCCAGGCGAAGAGGATGGCTCCGGGGATGCGTTGTTTCAGTGCGAGTGCGAGGCCGAGAAGAGCGGCGAGACTGACGAAGCTGTAGTTGAGAACGCGGAACGCTTCGTTCAGGACTCCTTTTTCCGCGGGCTTGGGGACGCTGACCCAGTAGAAGTAAAAGCGCTTAAGCGCAAGTTGGAAGAAGCGGAGCTTGTGGGTGCGGATATGTTCGCGTGCAAGCTTTCCTTCCCGCTGGACGAAGGCGTATTCGCCCATCTGTTTGTATTCGAGGTAGACGGGGCAGACGTCGCAGACAGGGACGCGCGTGCCGACGGTGAATCCGTTCAAGGAGTCGAGGACGGAGTCGTGCAGCTCCGCGCCGAGGTTGCCGCGGATGGGGATGAAGGCGTGGAAGACGTTCCAGTTGCGAATCATCCACGGAGCGAGGCAGGCAAGGAAGATGACAGCGGCGATCACCGCTTTGCCGATCGCGGGACGGAGTGCTGCTTTTTTCTTTGCGGCTCCCAGCAGCATCCAGACTCCGCAGACAGGAAGGAAGAGCAGAATGGTTGAGTTCAAAAGGGCGATCATGCCCCAGAGGAGACCGAAGAGCGACCAGCGGAGAGTGGTTTGAGGGTTTGGCTCTGGCGTCTCATCGCCGATGCCGCGAACGCGCAGGGCTAGAACAATCACCGCAGAGAAGAGGAAGGCGGTGAGGGCCATGTCCCACACCCAGTGCACGGCGTATTGCAGCGCTGCAGGGTAGAGGGCCCAGAGCCAGGCCGACCAGAGGGCGATCTTGTGAGCACGGCCGGTTGGTTGGAAGCAGCGGGCGGCGATCTCATAGATGAGAGGCGCGGTTGCTGCGGAGAAGACGCTGTTGATGGTCAGGATGACCCAGGCGGATTTCGCGGTGTAGACGCCGAAGATCTTGAAGACTCCCGCGAGCAGAAGAGGGTAGAGCGGCGGCACCCAGGCGGTTGGTCCGGAGTGTCCGGTGAAGGGGTCCGCGTAGCCGTAGCCGGTGACGAGGGCGCGGGCGATGCGGCCCATCTCCCAGCCGAACTGGAGATGATCCTCCGCAAGACGGATGCGGTAGGTATGGGCGAGGGTGATGTAGAGCACGCGGAGGAGAAAGCCTGCCCAGAAGATGGTCCATGGTGCGCGGAAGGGTGAGATTTGTTTTGTTGTCTGCGCGCCTGGCATCTGCGGATACCGCACCTAACTGCGGCCGGCGCGGGGTTGGGCGACGACCAGGCCGCGCGGGGTGGGCAGAAAGACGACGGAGAGCAGGCCTTCTTTCTCCATGGAGCGGGCGGCATCGCGCACTACTTTATGATGCGAGCTGGCATCGTGCATCAGGATGATGCCATTCGGATTGATCTGGGGGAGGAAGCGTTTGACCTCCTGCTCGCGGATGGGCATGTCGGAGTCGGAGAAAAAGAGGTCGATGGCGCCTTCGATCTTCATTTCGAGGCTGGACTGGTTGCGAAGCTCGATGAACGGCTTGAGGGGTGAGGCTTCGAGGCGGGCCTTTGCTCTGCTATATACGACGGGGTCGAACTCGCAGCTGATGACCTTGCCGAAGCCGTTGCGCTCGAGGCCGCGTGCGATCCATTCAGTGGAGACGCCGAGGAAGGAGCCGGTTTCGACTACGAGGCGGGGCTTGATGGTGGTGACCAGGGTGGCGAGGAACTCGAGGACTTCAAGCTCGGCCGTCATGGAGTCGATCATGCTCCAGTGCTGTGGCTGAGGGCACTCCGGAGTGGCGCGATGTGTTTCGGGCTGGAGGGTCCCGGCAGCGCGGTCATGCTGCAGCATGATCTTGTGTTCCTGTTTTATCTTCTTGCGGAATAGACCCATGAATGCTCCCCGGTATCCATTATGCGGGATGAAGTGAGACAGCGGAGATATGGTCGCGGCGAGCAACCGATCCTGCACGATGTCGCCCCGCTAGAGCCAGCTCTCATCCGGTTCTCCTCTGGTTCTCATCCGGTTTTCATCCGGGCCATCGGTAGATTTAATCCTTTTCGTGCGGAATAAATCCTTTTCGTGCGGAATAAACTGCGCCGTGTTCGGTTTGCCTCTTTGGAGGACTCACCCCATGAACGCATAGCGGTACAACTGCTTAGCAGCTTCGACTTTTTACGAAAACCTAAACAAAGCTGCGACACAAAGCTCATGCCAGGGCTCTATGCCTGGCGCCAATTTGGACACAAGCTCGCGCCTTTGGCCGCAGTCTGCCCATATCACGATAGATCGGAGCGAACCAAATGAAGATGCGAAAGAATCCAGGAACAGAAATACTCGCGCAAACTGCTTCATTCCCAGACGAGGCCGCCACCGCAGACTCGAAGGGTCTTGCGCCCAGCCAGTCTCTCAGCGCCAGAAACAGGCGAAGGTTCTTGAAAGGAGGAATGTTCGCCGCCGGCGCAACCGCTTTGGCAGCAGGCCTATCGCCCAGCCGTCTGCTGGCCTCTCAGGCCGATGACAACCGCGCCCCCATCACGAAAGGGGATATCGCGATTCTTAGATTTCTGCAGGCATTAGAGACGATCGAAGCCGATCTATGGCAGCAGTACTCGGAGCTCGGTGGAACTCAGGACAATGAAGTCAGCGGAGTTAACGGGGGCAACGTGCCTTATAGCCAGGCCCTGCAACTCCTCGATGGCGATATGCCTCAATATATTCATGACAACACCGATGATGAGATCAGCCACGCGAGATTCCTCAGCAATTACCTGGAATCTATCGGAGTTGACCCGGTCGATCTGACTCCATTCGCGCATTTGCCCAGCAGCAAAGCGGATGGGGCCAGAGATGTGGGACGACTGACCAATCTTACCCAACTCACCATCGACACCAGCTTCTGGTCGCAGTATCGCAGCATCACCAATCCCGATTTTGACCCGAATGCGGTCTTCGCTCAAGCCGTTCCGAGCTTGAATGTGGGAATGCACACCGCGATCCCGAGAAGCAATGACGATACGGCGAGAAGCGTCATCAACCCGGATCCAACCCAATCAACCTTCCCGGATCTGCTCAAGGCGATTGTCTTCACGGCGGGATTTCATTTTGCGTTCATCGAACAAGGCGGCACCAGCTTGTACCCCGCGCTCGCTCAGCATGTGACCAATCTGGAGGTTCTGCGAATCCTGTTGAGCATCGGTCCGAGCGAGACCATGCACTTCCAGACCTGGCAGGACAAGGCCGGCAATGCTACCCCATTGACTGTCTTCGACAAGAAGAACAATTCCTCGGTTACGTTCTCTAACCTTCAGGACGCCCAGGGGGAGACAGATCCGGAATCGCTGAATGGAGATACGTTGCAAGCTAACCTGATCATGCCTGAGCCAACTCACTTCCTGAATCCAAAGTTCGGGCCGGTAGCGATCATTCGGCCGACTTCGACCAAACTTGGCGGAGCCCAGGCGGCGGTGATGAGTTTTGTCAAGGATGGGCTCTTCCGCGGCCAAACGCCACTGAATAACCCTGAGCTGGTGCGGGTATTGCTGCAACTGGCAGAAGAAGCGGATGAGGCCCGCCGCGGACTGTAAGTGTGACCTGAAACAGCGAATGGTATTCGCAATGGGCAGATGATGCGCCGAATGCGAGTACCAACCTGAGCTCCCAGGTCTCCAGGGCGCAGTGGACGACGGTCCTCGGCGCCCTGTTTTTTTACGGCACGGGATGCGGTTGCGGGGTTGCAGCATATAAAAGCCCCATCCTTAATGGATGAGGCTTTCGCGAATGACCCAGATGCTGTTTAGTAGCATTGCGATTTCCGACATGTAGAGCGGCGTCGGACTGCAGCGAATAGGGGAGAAAGTCTCGGCACTGCGAGCAAACCGCAGGTCTTTCGACTGCGCCTCTCGCGATGAGACTGCGAGGCCCGTTCGACTACGCTCAGGGTCAGGATGACAATTTTGTATCAATCAATCACTCAACTCAAGCTATACGTCGATACACCCTAGTCAAATCCGTGGTCTCGTTTTGGCTGCAGAACGGAGGACAGAACCGACCTTGCCACCTGCTGACCTAAACGTTTGCCGGCGAGGTGGTCGAAGCGGAAGTGCTGCCCGGCATAGATTCGACTCAAGCCTGCCTCCTCCCCGGCCTCTGAGAAGCTGGTGAAGTGACGCGTCGTGCCCGCCAGGGACTCGGAAGTTACATCGAAGGTGATCTGATCGCCGAGGGATAGCCGCAGTACCTCGGCCGCGGCAGCACTGATCGCGCTGTGTGCGCCGGGGTAGGAGGGGTCAGGAGCTGTCTTCGTCGGAAGCGGAATCCACGTCGGGTCCTGATCGGTCTCGGGATTGTTGTCGGTAGCTGCCATCTGAATCGCAGTGACCGGCCGCCAGAGATCGTAGGTGTACTTTGCGTCAAAGAAGGCGATAGTGGTGTCGGCGAGAGTGATATTCAACAGGGCGAATAAGTGCGCGCTCTGCGCCAGATCGAGGTGATGCATCAACGCTGCGGTCTGTGCGATCTCATTCCAGAAGTCCTGAATGTTGCCATTCCAGAACTGCCCAATCTGGGTCTGATCCGCGGTACGAGTTGCGCTGGTGATGAGTCCAAGACTTTTGACTTCGTTGAAGGACAGAGTGTAGTCCTCGCTGGTCAGTTGAGGAGGTGGGCCTGGGCGAAATTCGTTGGCATGGGCCAGTGCAAACGGAGTGACTTGCGGCCACTGGATGAAATCCGCCGGCGCGAAGTTGGGGGGCGTCAGTTGATAGCTTCCAGGCTGGTTTTTCGGCACGAAGGGAGGAAGGACGGCGGCCGATCCGTCGTTGTTTCGCAACGCGAGGATTGCAGCGGCAACGTCTTGACCCTCCTCGATGCCGTCGGTCTTGTCCCGTCCATACGGAATCTGTGCCAGATCCTGCTGAAGCTCAGAGTCGAGCGCCGTTGCAAAAGCGGGGTAGAGCGAGATGAGAACGTCATGGGCTGCCTGGTCTGCTGCTGCCTGAGCGGAAGCCCTTCGCGAGACATGCGGGTGACGAACCGCATAAGGCTCGAAGTCTCTATCGATGTTGTTAACGGCGTCGAAGATGGCAGCATGGAGCATCGCGAAGCTGCGAGTGGAATGTATCGTGGGCGGCTGAGCGCCGGGGGTCCGCGCGATCACCAGCAGAGTTCTGTTCCATTCGATAACCGGGTTCACCGACTGTGAAGTCGAGGCCGGATGATCGTCATTATTCGTTACGGCGACGCCGGCGAAGCCGGTGACGGAACTCCCGAAGCCGGCACATAGAAATGCGAGCGTGAAGACTCGTTTTAGCATTGGATTTACCTCTCCAGTTGGATTCAGTGAGAATGCCAGAGCGCGGCCGGACCACAGAGGCGTGGCATGTCTGCTCTTCCGTCACGGATAACTGAGAAAGGGGGACTTTATTCCAAGAGGGTGAGAAAAGCTGAGGGAGCTAAGGAAGGAATGGCGGAAGGAATGGCGGAGAGTGAGGGATTCGAACCCCCGATAGACTTGCGCCTATGTCTGATTTCGAGTCAGGTGCATTCAACCGGGCTCTGCCAACTCTCCGCGCACCTCTATTTTATCTCAGGTCTTCGACTTGCGGCTTTCGCGGCTGCGAGGCCGTTCGTAGATTTATCCTGATGACAGGACAACAGGATGACAGCCTCAACAGCTTCGACAGGTTTTCAGCCGCGGGGTGAAGAGATTTCAGCGACAGGCGAATGGACTCCCGAGCTGGAGCAGTGGCTGCACGGGCGGGCCGCGGAGGCCGGCTTCGACACGGCGGGGGTAGCGCCGGTCGATACACCGGACTCCAGCGATAGCACGGCTCAACTCGACGCGGAGCGCTTTGCCGCCTGGGTTGCCGCGGGCCGAGCCGGCGAGATGGAGTATCTGAAGCGCCGCGACGAGCAGGGCGTGCTTCTACGCAGCGGCGTGCAGGTGGCGATGCCGTGGGCGCGGTCCGTCATCGTCTGTGCGTTGAACTACAACGCCTCCGGACCGCTTTCGATCGACAGCGCATCCTCCGGCACCGGCTGGATCGCCCGTTATGCGTGGAGCGGACAGGCCGCAGGCTCCGCCACAAACGGAACGACGGACGAGCTCGTCCCCACGGACTATCACGATCAGCTTCTGGGCCGTCTGCGTCAGGTCGAAGCCGCTGTGCGCGAGCGATTCCCCTGCGAGACGCGCTGCTATGTCGACACCGGTCCCCTGGTCGAGCGGGCTATGGCCGCGAAGGCAGGCGTCGGCTGGATCGGCAAAAATACGTGCGTCATCAATCAGGAGTTAGGTTCGTGGCTGTTGCTTGGCGTCGTGGTCACTTCCATTCCAGTGGCCTCTGGAGCGGAATTTCAAATCGCGGCGGACCGTTGCGGCAGCTGCACGCGCTGCATCGATGCCTGCCCGACCGATGCCCTCGTGGCCCCTTATCAGATGGATGCGTCGCGCTGTATTGCCTATCTTACGATCGAGAAGAAGGGCGTGATCGCCGAGGAGCTGCGCGAGCCAATGGGCCGCCAGGTCTTCGGGTGCGATATCTGCCAGGACGTCTGCCCGTGGAATCGCCGCGCTCCGGTCGCGGTCAAGGAAGGCATGCTCGCACGCACGCAGATGGTGAACCCGGCGCTGGACTGGCTTGCCGGAATGGACGCGGCGGAGTTCAAGCGATGGTTCAAGGGCTCCCCAGTGGAGCGGACCCGTCGCAAACGGCTGCTGCGGAACGTCGCCATTGCCATGGGAAACAGTGGCGAGCAGCGGTTTGCCGCTCAACTCGAGTCCTGGGCTTCGGGGGAGGATTCGGTGCTGGCCGAGGCCGCGGAGTGGGCGACCAAGCGAATAAACGGTAGTGGATCAATTTCCGATAATCCGACTTTCGAGGAACTCGCGCCATAGCTACAAATTGCTGCTGATCCAAAGCGGATTACAATTCGAGGGACACTATGAACGACGAGGATGCGAAACCAACCAACTCCACAGCGGAGTCTCCGAGCGGAGCGATCTGTTACCTGTATGGAATACTGTTCCCATTGACATATCTGTTAGGCACTAGTCGCGATCGCCAAAACCGGTTTCTTCGCTTCCACTGTATTCAATGTCTTGTGCTCTTCCTGCTCTGGACTCCGTTCCTGTTCGCGCATCGCCCCGCCTTGACTTCTTCGGTAGGCACTCTTCTGGGTTTTGTTGGCTGGATTGTCGCAATGGTCCAAGCTAAACGGCGTAAGCTTTTCCATCTGCCGCTGATTGGCTGGTTTGCAGAGAGGCTCACCTGATTCGAAAGCGTGAGAGCGATCCTGAACCACCTCTCCGGCAGCTCATCGACTATTCGGCAGTCATCCATTCCTACGCAAAACCAAACCTCGAAGCCGAAGTTCTCGAAAAACGGGGTTTTCGGAAACTGACCCACTACTGAATCAACAGTTCCGGCGCTGGGAGCAATCAGGCCGAGATTGGCCTGACCAGCCACAGTACTTTCCCTGCCGGAAGATGTGGGTTCGCTCTGCTAGCATCGGAGTAAGCTACGGCAGTTTTGTGGCGCCGTATCGATTTCTACTATGTCTTCTACCGCTCCCGATCAAACCGAAACGCCCGAGTCTAACCAGCCGGATCTGTCGCCTATCCCCATTGAGGAGGTCGTCCCCGTCGTCTCCGACGGTCTAGGGGCTGAGATCGTCGCGCTGGTGCGCTACATGGCGCGGACTGAGGTTCACACCTACGCGTTCAGCGTTGCGGCCAATGCGATCCTCTCGCTCTTCCCGTTCATCGTGCTTCTTCTCACGCTGAGCCGGAACGTCTTCCATTCGCGCTCGATGGAGCAGGTGGTGAGCGACATGATGAAGAACCTTCTGCCGGTGGGGCAGGAGTTCGTCATGCGCAACATGCAGCTTCTCACCCATCCGCACAAAGGGACCCAGTTCTTTTCCGTGGTCATGTTGCTCATCACCTCAACGGGCGTGTTTCTGCCGCTGGAAGTGGCCCTGAACCGCGTATGGGGCGTTCGGCAGAACCGCAGCTATCTGCATAACCAGGCGGTGTCGCTGGGGCTCGCGTTCGCAGTTGGTGTTCTGGCGATGGCTTCGGTGGCGTCAACGGCGAGTCAGCAGGCCATCCTTTCGTGGGTGTTCCTCGGTCACACCGACAACTGGGTCTTCCACTTTATCTCTTACGGTTTTCTGCGGTTATGCGCCGGTTTCGCAAGCATCCTTCTGTTCTTCCTGATCTACTGGGTGCTGCCCTACAGAAAGGTTCCCGCCCGAGCGGTGCTGCCTACGGCAATTGTGATTGGATTGTTGTGGCAACTGGCCAAGATGCTCTATATAAGGGCGTTGCCGTGGCTGGACTTTCAGTCGGTGTACGGTCCGTTTTATATTTCGGTAGGGTTGATGATGTGGGCGTTTCTCTCCGGCCTGCTGTTGCTCGCCGGGGCCCATTTTTCGGCCACACGCTATACGTTGATGTTGGCGCGGCAGGCGAAGGCGGAGGAGGCGGCAGGCAATGGAAAGTCCGAGTAGCCAGGTCGCGCCCGCGGTCCCACCCTCAGCCCAGCCGCAAGCCCGCTCCGGGCTCTGGGCACGGCTGCCGACCGGTCTTGCCGGGGCGGCCTTCTGGCTTGGCGCCTGGTTCTGCATCCTCTTCCTCGCACGGCAAATTCCCGGAGGCTTCGGGACCTTCTTTGGCTTCCTGCAGTTCTTCGTCGGAATCGCGCTGGTCTCCGTTGTGCTTCCATTGCTCTGGCGGCTAGTGCGGAAACACATGCTCTGGAGCCTGCGCAACAAGCTGGCGTTGACCTATCTCTTGATGGCTCTCGCGCCCGTGGTGCTGCTCTTGACCCTGGCGGGGATCTTTGCGTATGTGGCTGCCGGACAGTTTGCCATCCATCTCGCCGACTCCCGGCTGCTGGCAGAGCTGAGCCAGATGAGCTCGGAGAACGAACATCGTGCCGATCTGATCTCTCAGAGATTGGAGCGGCAGACGATACAGTCTGCCGAGTCGCTGGAAGCTGAGATCGCTGCCAGTCGGGAGACAGACCGGTCGACTGGTCTGGACATGCCGCGGATAAAACTCCACCGCGAAACTCAGGCCTTCCTGAATGGAGCACCCATTGCCCTGACCGCCACGAAGGTGGCCTCCGAAGCCCGAGGAAAGGCGCCCTTCGGCCTGCCGCCCTGGGCGACCGAGTTGCCGGGAGGTAGCTTCTCCGGAATGGTCCTCGACGGAAGGGACCCGTACCTGGTCGTAATCAAGCAGCAACGCTGGAAGGATGGCCGCATCTTCAGCCTCATGACCAGCCTTGCCGTCGATGGTGCGCTTCTGAATATGATCGCCGATGGGTTGGGCTACGCCAGCCTCCTGCCCGAGCGAGTCAGCGGTCGCACTAACGAAGAGAAAGGACGCACCTCGAAGCCGAGGAGCGGCCAGGCCGGGGTCAGTCCTCAGATCCCGGACTCCAGGGGTGCACCGAATGACGCTACGAAAGCGAGCGGCTCCGACGTGCTCTCCGGAAAATCGAGGATCTCGGGCGGCACAGAGACGCTGCCAGTCAATCTGGCCGATCTTACCGTGCGCTTTCCCTCGACCGAGCCCATCACAGACTGGGACAGCGGCGAACGGGACAGCGTTTTCTTCACCGTTCAGTCACGGCCCTCGCGGCTCTACGACCAGTTGTTCGGTTCCTCTCTCAGTGGAGTTGTGACCGACGTGTTGCGCGTGTCGCTTATCATCCTGTGCGTTGTCTTTGCGTTGATCGAACTGTTGGCGCTATGGATGGCGCTGCGACTAAGCCGCACCATCACGGCGTCGGTCGCCGACCTCTATAACGCAACCCAGCACATCGACCGCGGCGATCTGAACTATCGCATCGGCGTCACCCGGAACGACCAGCTTGCCGAGTTGAGTCGCTCCTTCAACACCATGACTGGATCGCTGCAGCGACTTTTAGAGGAACAAAAAGAGAAAGAGCGGCTGCAGAGCGAGATCTCCATCGCGCAGGAGGTGCAGGCAAACCTCTTCCCATTGCGTGCACAGGGTCTGGAGACGTTGGAGCTGCATGGAATCTGCCGGCCGGCGCGTTCCGTAAGCGGCGATTACTACGACTTTCTCGTCTTTCACGAGGCGGCGCACAACGGAGTCTCCAGGCGCAAGGAGACCGGAGTCGGCATTGCTCTAGGCGATATCAGCGGCAAGGGAATCTCGGCGGCGCTCCTGATGGCGACCCTGCATTCGGCTGTGCGCGCCTACCGGTTTGCCAGCGAAGAATTGATCTTCACTGAATCCAGCCTGGCGGGTCTGACGGCGAGCAGGGAGGAGTATGGGCGCGACTGCGATGAACTCTTCCAGTCGCCGGGCCGCATTCTTTCGTTGTTGAACCGGCATCTCTACCGCAGCACGCAGCCCGAGAAGTACGCGACCCTATTCCTGGCGCACTACGATGCCGCCTCGGCAAGGCTGACCTACTCCAACGCAGGACAGCTGCCGCCTCTGGTGCTGGGGCAGGATGGAAGCATTCGCAGGCTCGATCAGGGTGGAACCGTCGTAGGTCTGATGGACGGCATGCACTACGACGAAGACAGCTTCCACATGCAGTCTGGAGACATCCTCGTCGCCTACTCGGATGGCGTCACTGAGCCGGAGAACGACTTCGGCGAGTTCGGGGAAGAGCGCATGATGGAGGTAGTCAGCCGCTACCGCGACCAGCCCCTGCATGTGATCTCGACTCAGGTCATGCTGGCCCTCGACGCCTGGATCGGCGCCGAAGAGCAACCCGATGACATTACCCTGGTCCTGGCGCGCCAGGCCTGATGAGCTTGTATCGCGCGAAAAGACAAAGTACAAAAATAAACCAAAAAAAAATCTAAAAAGTGGCATGTTTTTCGAGCCTGATTTAAGGGCCGTCAATTCACCACGTTTACCACGCATTTCACCACGTTCTTACCAGCGAAAAACCACGTCCAAACACCCGCTTTTCTCAAAACACCCCTCAAAAAGCCCAGCAAACAACGCAAAAAAACCTTTACCAACTCACCAGATTTTTTTTGCAAAACTACTGCTTTTTCCGAATAGCTTTTACAGCAATCGCATTGGGCGAATTGCCGGCGGGAAGCATAGTAAAGAGGGTGGGCAACGCGGTGCCCGCTGTCCGAATGACTGCAACATCCCCGGAATGAGCGTCCGCAGCAAGCAGAAGATGCTCATCGTCAGAGAACGCAAGCGCGTCAGGAGCCGAACCGGTATGAATGCCGACAGGCTCCACTCGTCCGTCATCGATGCTGTAGAGCGCAATCGAGTCCGCCCCGAAGTTCGCGACCCACAGCGTGCTATTGTCGCGACTGACGATTCCGCGCACAGGCCTGTTGCCAATGGCATACGTCCCACCCACCTCGTTGGTCGGAGTAGATATCTCTGAGATGCTGTCGGAGCCGAAGTTCGAAACGAAGATCTCACCGCCGTCCGGCTTCAACGCAAGATGAACAGGTATCTTGCCCACATCAAGCAGAGTAAGCATATGGTCGGTCATGAGCGCGGGATTCTGCCTGGCCGCCCATGATCCCGGTGCTGTTGCGAGACTGACGGCCATCACCTGATGACCGGCGGAGCAGGCAATAAATGCTTTAGACGAGTCGGGCAGGATCACCGCGTCGGCGGCTCCGGGACAGCCTGGAAAGGCCGCGCGGAGGTGTGGAGGAGGCTCACGTGTTTCCGCCGGGTTGTAGGGAGGGACATCGAAGACAGAGACGCTATTGCTGCCGCGATTTGTGACGACGAGGCTACGGCCGTCGGGTGAGATACGGACGACGTCAGGCAGTTCGCCAGTTCCGGCTACGGCGATCTCGCGTCGCCGGTCAAGGTCGAGGATGCTGAATGTGTTGGAGCCCGAGTTGGCAACATAGGCGCGATGGCCCGTGGCGTCGACGCTAGCGAAAGAGGGCAGGCGGTGGACTGGGATGGTTGCGGCGATGCGGTTGGTCTCCGCGTCAATCACGGAGATTGTGCCGGACTGGGTGTTGACGACGTAGATCTCGTTGCGAACCGGGTTGACGGCTAGATTTGTGGGGTTGGTGCCGACCTGCAGGGTCCGGTCCTGGCGGAGGTAGACGAGGTCGAGTACGGTGACGGTGTTGGAGCTGCCATTGCTGATGTAGGCGAACTCCCGATAGCCGGCGGGGACGTCGGGGAAGCCGCTCCGATGGCAGCCCGAAATCCCGAGGAGGACAGCGCAGACAGCTGCAGTCATGGATCGCGGGAAGGAGAGTCGGAGGGGTGTTGGCACTGTTCGGAGTCTATCTTGGAGTCTATCGGGGCGGCGTGCAGGCGGCAAGGGGAAGGTACGGCCGCGGAGAATTTGGAGGTTTCTGCGAAACTTTTTGGGAGGTTAGCGTGTCTATGTGATCGATGCGAAAAGATGACCTTCGGATCTATCGCGTCATTTGCAATTTATTCTCGGACAACGAAGCCGCGGTTCTTCTGTGGCTTCGTTGATTTTTTTAATGACGCGTGTCTTTTATGCGGAGCCAGTTCCAGACAATCCAGCCGACGTAGCCGCCTTGAATGACGAGGACGGCAGCGTAGGCAAAGAGCAGATGCCTGTGTTCCATGGTGCTCAAGTCAAAGAGGGAATGCCAGGTCATTGCGGGATCTCCAGAGAAGCTTCGATCGCTTGCAGGGCGGCTTCCTGTTCTGCGAGTTGCCGCCTGCGTTCGAGGGCGAAGCGGAAGAGCAGGATGAAGATGCCCCAGATAGCCCAACCGGCGAGGTTCCAGAAGAATGCGGGAAGCATGGATTTATCCATGCCGGAGTTGGGGCCACCGCCAAAGACTGGAGCCGGATGCTGGGTGCGCCACCACCGGATGGACATGTAGACGATTGGGACATCGACGGCGGCGAAGACGGATAGAACAGCAGCGAGAGTCTGGCTCTGACCGGTGGAGGAGAAGCGGCGCAGCATGAGATAGCTGACATAGAGAAGCCAGAGGAGCAGCATGCTGGTGAGGCGGGCGTCCCATGCCCACCAGATGCCCCAGGCTGCGCGTCCCCAGATGGAGCCGGTGATGAGGGTGATGCTTGCGTAGACGACGGCTACCTCTGCGGAGGCGAGGGCGAAGGCATCGGCGGTGAGCGCTTTGAGTGGATCGCGGCGTCGCCAGTATAGATAGGCGAGTGAGGCAGCGAAGTTGAGGTAAGGGAAGAGCAGGCTCCACATCGCGATGGGAACGTGGTAGTAGAAGATCCGTCCAACGTCGCCCTGCGCTGCGTCTGTAGGGGTGAGGAAGATAGCCTGACGGAAGGCGACGACTAGCACGGCAATGGCAATTCCGAACCAAAGCCAGGCGACGATGCGGAGAGTGGGGTTGCGCTGCTCCATACGGTTAGTTTAGCGCGAAACCGGTCATTCGGCGTTAAGCACGGTTTCAAAGAACAGGATGCAGATGGTGGTGAAGATGATGTCGTAACCGGCCAGCTGTTTGATCCACGTCGCGATCTGGATGGAGTCGAGGTCTGCCGTGAGGACGCCCGTGGTGGCCTGGACCATGGCCAGAAGGGCGGGTAGTGAGATGGGGAGGAGCAACAACGGGAGGAGTAGCTCGCGGTTGCGGGCGCGAAGGCCGAGCGCGGCGAAGAAGGTTCCGTTGACGACTAACGCCCAAGTGCCCAGTGGGAGAATGAGGGCGAGGAGCCAGAGGTTGCCGAGGGCGTGGAGGTTGAAGAAGACGATGAAGATGGGGGCCAGGACTGCTTCAACGACCAGGACGAAGAGCATGTTGGCGATGGCTTTGCCGAGGAACAATGCGGAGGCGGGGGAGGGGGCCATGCGCTGGGCTTCGAGGACCTGGTTGCGCAGCTCACGGGCCCAGGACTGGTTGAGGGCGGTGATGGAGGCGAAGAGGAGTGCGACCCAGAGGATGCCGCCGGAGATCTGGCGGGTTGTGGTTGGGTAGCTGGTGGGGTCGAAGGCGAGGCCGAAGACAACCACGACCAGGAGGGCGAAGAAGAGCATTCCGTTGATGGAGTCGCGGGAGCGCCATTCCAGGCGGAGGTCCTTGCGGAGATGGTCGAGTACGTGGCGGAGATAGTTCACGCCGGGCCTTTGGTGAGGTCCGCGAGGGTGGCGTCGGCGGCGCGGAGGTAGTCGGCGGGGGAGAGAAGAAGTTGGAGGCCGCGCTGGCCGGCGGAGACGGAGATGAGGTCGAAGAGTTCGATGGTCTCGTCGGCGTATGCGGGGAAGGGCTTCTTTGCGCCCATGACGGTGACTCCGCCGCGGATGTATCCGGTGAGAGGCTCGACTTCTTTCAGGGAGGCTAGTTCTACTTTCTTCGCGTTTGCGGCCTGGGCTAATTTTTTCAGGTCGAGTTCGGCGTCGCCGGGGATGACGGCGAAGAGATGCTCGCCGACATTGGTTTGAGTGAGGAGGGTTTTGAAGACTTGTTCGGGGGGTAGGCCAATCTTGCGGGCCACTGAGATTGCGGTGAGGTCGTCTGGATTGACCTCGTAGGGGCGGAGTTCGTAGGGGATGCCGAGGGAGTCGAGGAGGCGGGCGGCGTTGGTCTTGCTGGTCTTTGTGGGTGGCGCGGTCTTCACTCGGCGGCCGCCTCGGGTTCGAGGATCTGGCCGTTGCGCATGGTGAGGATGTTGTCGGCGAGGGGTTTGGCGAGTGCGGCCTGGTGGGTCGTGAGGAGGATGGTGCGGCTGCCGCCGCCTGCGACGGGCCAGGTGCGGAAGTCGGCGAGGAGTTCGACCATGTGGCTGGCAGAGGCGGCGTCTAGGTTGGAGAAGGGTTCGTCGAGGAGGAGGAGTTCAGGGTCGGTCTGAAGTACGCGGGCGAGAGAGGTGCGCTGACGCATGCCTTGCGAGTATTGGCCCAGAGGGCGGTTGAGGTTGGGGTCGAGGCCTACGGCGCGGAGGGCCATCTCGGGGCTGCCGACGCAGGCGCAGCCTCCGTCGCGGTGGAGGCCGGCGAAGTAGGTGAGGTTCTCCATGGCGGTGAGCTCGTCGTAGAGCATGGCGGAGTGGCTCATGTACGCGATGCGGTGGCGCTGATGATGTGGAGATTCCGAGTAGACGGTGACGCTGCCACGCGTGGGATTGATGAGGCCGGCGACGATGCGGAGGAGAGTGGATTTGCCGGCGCCGTTTTCGCCAAGGATGACGGTGCAGGAGCCTGCGGGGAAGGTCGTCGAGACGTTACGAAGAGCGGCGAAGCTGCCGTAGATTTTTGATACGGAGTCGAGTGTGACGCAGTTTGATTGCGCAGTGGGTGGAGGTGCACTGCTGCGAGTTGTTGCTTCCGTCTGCGTCATAAATTTTTGTGCGCGGCGGGTTAGTGGGCGGCGGGTATTGCTGTTGCCGTGGTGGTGGGGGCTGCGGGGGCGGCGGGGGCGTACTTGGAGGCGCATTTGGCTTGGAGTTCGGTGGCGCGGAAGACACCGTCGTGGCCGTAGGTGCCTACGGCGAGGGCCTGGGCGTCGTCCTTGAAGGTGTCGGGCGGAGGCTCGGAGCCCTGATAGACGACGGAGAGTTTGCGGCCCTGTTCGAGCAGATCGAAGGTGGCGTTAGTGCCGACGCGATGGATGCTGCCGGGGGCCACGTTGCCGGCGACGCGGAGGTGGCGGACGTATGCTTTGTTGCCCATGCCCTGGAGTTCGCCGATGGTGACGTAGTAGCTCTTGTTGTCGCGGCCGCCGCTGAAGGAGAGGTAGGCGATGGTGCCGAGGATGATCACCGTGGCTACGATAAATTTGATGGGGCTTTTCCGGGCTTCGTTTGGCATGTGTCTATCCGTCTTCGACTTCAATGTACGTCCGTTCAAGTTTACTTCTGTTGCTGCGATCTGGGTATTGTGCGGGGTGCCCCTCCCCTACTTCTTTTGCGCAAAGTCTTCCAATGATTAGAGTTAGGGGTTGACTTCAACGATAAAGCTTTCCATCAAAGGGCGGGAGATTGTCGCGTTCCTGGGAAAAGATCGGGCATGGACGTCTGCTCTGGTGGCGTGATTTGTCAAGTATCCCCCCTTACTATTTTAGCTGAATTGGAACTTGTAGCGTCCCGCACGGCAGCGGTGGGCAATAAAAGCTAGTTGACAAAAGCAACTATAGTGGTTGACATTAGCGTTATGGCTCCGACGCCTTCAGTTTTGACGGACGATGTAGCGGTCTTTCGGCGCTTCAACCGGATGTATACGCGGTTTATCGGGACGCTGAATGAAGGGCTGTTGAACAGCGAGTACAGCCTGGCGGAGGCCCGTGTTCTTTATGAACTGGCGACGCGGGATGCGCCCAAGGCGCGGGAGATCGCGGAAGAGCTTGGGATGGACGCCGGATATCTTAGCCGCCTGCTGGGAAAATTTGAACGCGATGGTTTACTGAAGCGAAAGGCGTCTGAGCAGGATGGGCGATATGCCGACCTTACACTCACGGGGCGCGGCAGATCGGCGTTCAGGAAACTTAATGCTCTTTCCGAGGAGCAGGCGCAGACGGTTCTGTCAGGTCTTTCGCCTTCGGCCCGTATGCAGCTCATTGATTGCATGCGGACGGTGGAGGGGATTCTTACGAAGACGGATCGGAATCGTCTGCCCTACATTTTGCGTCCGCATCGTGTGGGCGATATGGGATGGATCGTCTATCGAGAGGGTGTTGGTTATGCGGAGCAGTATGGATGGGACGAGACGTTCGAGGCGCTGGTTGCTCGCATCGTCGATCAGTTCATCACGAACTTCGATCCGAGCAGGGAGCGCTGCTGGATTGCTGAGATCGATGGTCAGAGCGTGGGGCACATCTTTCTTGTGAGACATCCGGAGGAGCGTGATACGGCGAAGCT
>WNFC01001438.1_pt1 | contig 26693 bp, 22 predicted proteins | sample 5400541 | NCBI WGS metagenome assembly WNFC01 (sample SAMN13153342, study PRJNA577476) | soil metagenome | isolation source: 120 cm saprolite under Douglas fir tree site 2 hole 2 replicate 1 | place: USA:California | collected 2015-04-18 | reverse complement strand
ATCGGCAAGGGGAGGACGACGTCAGCTTCAAGACCATCGACGGAAACGACATCCGGGTCGACGTCACGGTGGCGTGGCAGATCGACCCGAAGCGAGCGCCATATCTTCTGAGCAAGGTCGGCGATTCCACGGAGAAGGTGAAAGAGAAACTCGTGCGCCCGGCGTGCCGCAGCATCGTCCGGGACGTGCTCAACGAGCTGAACTCGGAAGAGTTCTACGTGTCGGACAAGCGCTTCGAGAAGGCGAACAAGGCGCGCGAGCGGTTGGCGAGCTTCCTCAATCCAGAGGGCGTGCTGGTGATGCAGGTCATTCTCGGGGAGCACCATTTCCATCCGCAGTACGAGCAGGTCATCCACGACAAGAAACTGGCCGAGCAGAACGCGGACCGATTGCGTTCCGAAGGCCGAGCCGCGGCGGAGCAGTCGAAGAGTAATCTGCAGAAGGCGATGGGCACCGTCTCGCAACAGCTGGCGCAAGCCAACGGACACCTCGAGCAGGTCAAGCTTCAGGCGGACGCCGATTTCTTTCAGAGTCAGAAACGGGCCGAAGCGATCCTCGCCGAGAAAAAAGCCCGGGCGAAAGCGATTCAAAAAGAGAATGAAGCCCTCGCCGGCGCGGGCGGCAAGACGATGGTGAAGCTGCGCCTCGCCGAGGCATTGGCCGGCAAGCAGCTCCTGTTCGTGCCCACCGGCAAAGGCGGCGTCGGTTTGCAGACCTTGAATTTGAATCAACTGCTGGGCATCTACGCCGCAGGCCAAGCGCTCGAAGGCGCCGGCGCATCCGCCGAACCCGAGACGGTGGAGCGCAAGTCGAAATAGTCCCGCCATCGGGCGAAGGTCTACGTCGAAATCGAAGGAGTCTCGCCACTGGGGCGAAAAGGTCTCATCGGGGAGACCCTCGACGCCCAACCCGGACGCCAAAATTTCGATCGCCCAGTGGTCAATAGTTGTTGTGCCCGAAGTTCGACAGTCCCTTTTTCTCCTGGTTCGGTCGCTTCTCGCCCGTGTTGGTCACGTTCGTCTCGCCGGCGAGCGCCGATGCCGAAGCGCCGAACAGCTTGCGGATGTTGTCGCCGAACAGGCTGATGATTCCGATCGCGGCAATCGCCACCAGCGCGGTAATGATGATGTACTCGGTCATTCCTTGACCTCTGGATCTCCAAGCTCGGTTTGCCTTTTCCATTCCCTCCCCCTCCCCTCCCAGTTTTGGATTTGCCGGGTTGCCCGTCGCCTCAGCCAAGCAATTCGCGTGCCGGAGTGGACACTCTTCACCGGGGCTTTGAAGACAGACTCGAACTGCACCGATAGAGTGCGAGCGAATGGATTGGGAGCTCATCCAGGTCGCGCAAATCACCTGGTCGCGCGAGCTGGTCATCATCGAGGCGGAAGGCGCATGCGAGCTCGTCCTCGGCGCGCCGGCGGAATCCCTCCTCGGTCAGCCGCTGCACCAGGCCCTGCGGGTCCCCGAGAACCGGGCGCGCGAGCTGGACCAAAAAGCGCTGGGGGCGGGCCCGGCCGGGGTCGAATTCGTTTACACCGGGGGCGACAAAGCGAACGGAGTTCTGCGCCTGGCGCTTGGGCGGCGGAACGGAAATGCCTCCGCGGCAGTGGCGGATCTGCGGCGTTTCCTCGAGGGCGCTCCTCCGCTGCAGATCTCCGCCTTGTCCTCGGCTTTGAGCCATGAAATCCGAAATCCCCTGTCGTCGGTGAAGATGGCGGTCCAAACGCTCGCCCGGAACAGCGCGCTGTCCGAGCGGGACCGCCGCCGGCTGACCATCGCCAACCGCGAGATCCGGACGATGGAACGGATGCTCTGGCTATTTTCTGAATACGGTCAAGACGCGCCGCTCACCCTGGAGTCGGTCCCGCTCCAAACGCTGGTTCAGCAGGCGGCTGCGCTGGTTGAGCTGGAGCTCGCGGAAAGGCGGGTCCAGGTTCGAATCCAGGGAGAGCCGACGGCGAGAGCGCAGGTGGAGGCAGGCCAGCTGTCGCGCGTTCTGGCTCAGCTTCTGCTCAACATCGCGATGGGGCAAAGCGAGGGATCCTTCCTGGATGTCACGATTCTTCCTGCAATTCCAAGTGGCTTGGAGATGCGCCTTCAAGATCTCGCGGCGGTGGCCGAGCCGGTGGACGCCTCCTCGATGTTCGCCCCTTTCAACTCCCTGCTCTCCCGGGGCGCGGGGCTTTCGCTCGCGGCGCTGAAGCGGGTGATGGAACGGCACGGAGGAAAGCTCCGCGCCGACTGGAGCTCAGGGCAGGGAACGCTGTATACGCTGAGTTTTCCAGGTTGATATGGAAACACTCCTCATCGTCGACGACGACCTCTCTCTCCTCGAGTCGCTCAAGATGCACTTCGAGGAGATCGAAGAGGACGGCGCGCCGAAGTACCAGGTGGTGAGCGCGACCAGCGCCGCCACCGGGCTGAAGATGGCCGCGGAGTTTTCCCCGTCGCTGGTGGTCCTGGACATGATGCTCCCCGACCGGACAGGCTTGCAGATCATCGAGGAGATGAAGGCCCTCTGCGGCGATGCCCCGATTCTCATCGTCACCGCGCACCACGACATGGAGACGACGATCCGGGCGATGAAGGCAGGAGCCTTCGACTACATCCACAAGCCGTTTACCGATCCAGCGACGCTGGACCTGATCGTCGCCCGCGCATTGCAAGTTCGCCAGCTCTCGAGGCGGGCGGCGGCGGTGAACTTCGAAGGGTCGGCGGTGAAGCTGGGCGACATCGTCGGCAACAGCCCGGGGATGCAGCGGCTGATCAAGGAAATCGGCAAGGTCGCCGCATCGCGCGCGACGGTGCTGATCACCGGTGAATCGGGAACGGGCAAGGAGCTGATCGCCCGGGTGATCCACAACTATTCCTACGACGAGTCTCGCCCCTTCGTCGGCATCAACTGCTCGGCGATCGTCGATACCCTGCTCGAAAGCGAGCTGTTCGGACATGAGAAAGGCGCTTTCACCGGGGCCTCGGCGGTGAAGCCCGGAAAGTTCGAGCTGGCGGAAGACGGCACGCTCTTTCTGGACGAAATCGGCGACATGTCGCTGTCTCTGCAGGCGAAGTTGCTTCGCGTGTTCCAGGAGCGAGAGTTCGAGAGGGTGGGCGGCGTCAAGCGGCTCAAGCTCCGCGCCCGGGTAATCGCCGCCACCCACCGCGAGCTGTCGGTGGAAGTTCAAGCCAACCGGTTCCGCGAGGATCTCTACCAGCGGTTGAAAGTAATCACCCTCGAAATCCCTCCGCTTCGGGAGCGCCGCGAGGATATTCCGTCCCTCGTCCACCATCTTCTCGAGAAAATCAACGAGAAGGTCCACAAGCGGGTGAAGCGCGTGCCCCCCGAGGTGCTCGAACATCTTGTTCGCCTTCCCTGGGGTGGAAACGTTCGCGAGCTCGAGAACGTGCTCACCCGCGCCGTCGTCCTCGCGCCGGGCGAGGTCCTCTTGAGCGAGCACCTACCCGTCGCCACGGGAAGCGGCGGGCCAGAGAAGCCCGCCAGCCTGGACTACCTGGGGGACAACCCGGAGCACGTCCCGACGCTCGCTGAGGCGGAGCGCATCCTGATTCTCCGGGCGATGGAGCTGACCAGGGGTCACAAGGGGAAGGCTTGCCAGATGCTGGGAATCAGCCGGCCTACGCTTGAGCGCAAGCTTCAGAAATACACAATCGCGACCGACCGGGGTGCAAGAAAAGTCGTTTGAGGGACAGTGTTCGTGAACTTACGAACCCGGCCCTCTTTGAACGAAACGTTCAAGAAATTACACCTCGTTTCAACGAAACTTACACATCCAGTCGAAGAAGTGTCCGCTGGAAGGCGTTTGGTTGGTTAACTACTTGGATTAAGGGGCCACAACCAGGGCCCGTTCGAACGTGCAATATGGCACAAAGTTTGGAGGTGTTTACTCCGCCTTTCAATCCGGAAGGGGAGGAGACCGACATGCAATTCAATCGTCCGCTTGGTCCAATCGGATCGAATATCGTAAGCCCCGTTCAGACCACCAGCTCTGGGATGATGGTCGCCGCCGCCAAGACCGCTCCAGGCCCCGAGGTGCTCGATTTCAAGGGCTACTTCAAGGTCGAGAACTTTCCCCACAACTCCATCATCTATCGCCCCGGCGATACCTCCGATCGCGTCTATCTCTTGAAAACTGGCCGCGTACGGCTGATGCGGATTGGAAAGAACAGCGTGCGCTCGGTCGTCTCCATCCTGCGCCCTGGCGATCTGTTCGGCGAGTTGTTTCGCCCGGATGGAACGGTGATCGAAGAGTTGGCCGTCGCCGCCGGAGAGGCTGAGGTCTGGTCGATAGAAGGTCGCGATTTCCGCGGGCAGTTGGAAGCCCGGCCAACCCTCTCCCTGGACGTCATTCGCGCCTATGCCGAGCGGGTGCGCTCGCTGAGGAACCGCGTTCTCGGCTTGACCTTCAAGGAAGTCCCCGCTCGCCTCGCGGACATCTTGTTGACGCTCTCCGAAGGCCACGGCGAACGGTGCCCGCATGGCGGGGAGACGGATCTGCGCGGAATCACCCAACAAGATTTGGCCGACCTGGTAGGCGCCTCGCGGTCATTCGTTTCCACGCTGATCAACGAAATGAAGCGGGACGGCGTCCTGGGGAACGTCGGACGCACCCTCTGCATCCGCGATCAAAAGGCCCTCCGCCGGGTCGCGTCGAAGGACAAGTAAGCCACTTTCGCCCTTCGGGTTCAGGTTGCGAGGCGATCCCGATCTGAGCCCGATGGCGCGGTCTTCTTCCCGCGCCTGCCTGCAAGCGCGAGCTGTTGCGCTACCCGCAGTCGGCGCTCGCTGAGATCCAGGTACAGCGCATCCAGGTCAATGCCGACGAATCGCCGTCCAAGCCCGAGCGCGGCGACGCCGGTCGTTCCACTTCCACAGAAAGGGTCGAGCACGAGCGCCGATGGAGACGTCGATGAGGCGATCACCCGTTGCAACAGACGAAGCGGCTTCTGGGTCGGGTGTCGACCCCATTCTTTCTCATCCTGGCGCGGCGTGAGCTGAGACCAGAGGCGGCCACGGCCGTCTGGGGCCAGCTCTTCCTCCCCCGCCCGCGGCAGATTCCAGACATCGCGCATCTGCTTGCCGCCGTTCTCTTCCTTCATTGCCTTGTAGTTGAACTGATGGCGCAGCTTGCCGCCGCTTTGCGGCGCCGCCCAGATCAAAAGCTCGGTCGAGTGGGTGAAGTACCGGCAGGACAGGTTCGGGCTGGCGTTGGGCTTGTACCAGGTGACCGTATTCAAGATCTTGAACCCGAGCTGCTGCATCGCGAAGCCCACCGAGAAAATGACGTGCTGGGTTCCGGAAACCCAGATCGAACCGCTGGGCTTGAGCACCCGCTGGCAAGCGGAGAGCCACCGGACGGCAAATTGGTGATCCTCTTCTCGACCTCTTGATTGGTCCCAGGCGCCCTTCTCCACCGGGGCGCGCCGGCCGCTTTGACAGGTGAATCCGCCGTTGGAGAGGAAATAGGGAGGGTCGGCGAAGATCAGATCAAAAGACGCCGCCTCCAGCTTGGGCAAAAGCTCCAGGCAGTCGCCCTCGTAGAGCGTGTGCCCGGAGCCGCGCGAGTACTCAGCCTGCGCGAGTCGATCTAAGGCGAGAGTCGGAACGCTGGTCGAAACGCCCAATTGTATCCTCCGGCGGCGAACGCCCGGGGACGGTACGGTGCGTACAGCACCGGGGCAAATTTTCGAGCGACGCACGGGGCCGCTGCGACTCAGGAATTTGAAAGTCGCGGAAGATGCGTTCTAGGCGTTTGCCTTGCCCGCGGGTTTGGCCGGCGCTTTCTTCTCGGCCGGCTTGGCGGCCTGCGCAGCCTGGGCGGCGTTTCCCTCGTACTTCTTCCGGAACCTCTCGATTCGGCCGGCGGTGTCGACCAGCTTGTACTTGCCGGTGAAGAAGGGATGGCAGTTGGCGCAGATTTCCACGTGGAAGGAGCCGCGGGTGGATCGCGTCTCGATCACGTTGCCGCAGGCACAAACAATCCGCGCGGGGACATAAACAGGATGAATTTCGGGCTTCACTTGAGACCTCTAGCTCCTCGCACCTTTCCCCAGCCGAAGCGGCTGGAGGTCTGGCGGGGGCGACCCTTATAACGGCCGAATCGCCTCAACTCAAGTCTCAGTGACTCGGCGGTTCCGGTTCCAGGACGGTGATTTGCGCCTTCAGCGCCGGGTCCGAGGGGTAGTCCGCGCCCAACGGCAGGAAATCCAGCCTGAGCAGACGTCCGCCGCTTTCCGGGGATGCCGCAACCGATTTCACCAACGTCTCCCGGCGATTCTGAAAGCCGCGCAGCGTCGTCTCAAGGGAGTCTGTCGCCCCCGGGCCCGCCGCCTCGAGGCGCCTTTGCGTCGCGGCGATCTGCGTGTCGAGCACGTTGATCAGCTGGAGATCGCGCTCTTTCTGACCGAGCTCTACCCAGGGACCGGGCTGGGACAGGTCGAGCTGGAGACGACCGAGCTGACGGCCCCGCTCGCCGGTCGGAATCACGAACGCCCCGCCATTGCGCTGCGGAATGCCGACCCCGCGGCCTTCGTGAGACTGGAGGATGAGGTCGATGGTGTCCCCAGCTTCCTTGGAGAGCTGGAGCGCATCGGCGTACGGTACCGCGGCCAGGGCGATGATCAGATCGACCTTTCCCTTGAGCTTTCGCGCCTCCGCGAGGGCGGCCTGGACCGGCGGGGTGCCTCGCATTTGCGCACCGCTTTGGAGGGGCGAGATACCCAGCACCCCGACGCGGATACCCGCGATCGACATCCGCATCGACGGCTCGAAGAGCAGCGCTCCCCGGTCATCGACGAGGTTGGCCGAGAGCAGACGGACCTTCGCTTTCGCCGCGGTCTTCTTGAGAAACTCCTGGCCGGCGACGAGATCCCGGGCGCCTACCGCCATCGCCGCGGTGCGAAGCTGGCCCATCGTGCGCAGGATGAGCTCCGCCCGGCGCCGCGAGACGTCATCGCTCGAGACCGACGCCTTGAACAGCGCATTGCCGGCATCGAGCACCAGGACCGGACCCTTGAGCCGCTCCTGATCGATCGCCGTCTTTCGCCTGGCAAGACCGCCGGACGGGAAATCCTTTCAACCGCAGGGTCCGATCTCTCCCCCGTTGTCGCCAGTGAAAAGGAGACTGAGCTTCTTGGGGGCGGCCGGCGCCAAACCGGGGATGAGCAGCAGCGCGAGCGTGAGGACCCTTGCCGCCGCGGTCACTTCTTGACCTTCTTCGTCGATGTCCCCGTCCGCTTCGACTTGTCCAACTCGGTGAGGCGCGCCTTGGCTTGCCGGGCGGCCTCGGACCTCGGGTAGGACTTGACCAGCTCTTCCAGAGCCAGCCGGGCGTCGCTGCCCATCTTGAGCTTGCCGAAGCAGTCGGCGGAATGCAGGTAGGCATTCGGCGCCGTGCTGCTCTTGGCGTAGTCCTGGATGACTTTGCCGTACTCGGCGAGAGCCTCGCGGCACTTGTCCTCGTTGTAGAAGGTCTCGCCGCGGCCGAAGTGGGCATCGCCGGCAAGCGCGTCTTTCGGGTACTTCCGGAGAAAGTCCTCGTAGATCATTCGGGACAGCGCGTAGTCCCCGTCCCTGGCTTTGGCATCCGCCACCGCGAGGTACAATTTTGGATCCGCCGGCTTGTGAAGCTCTTCGAATCGCCGGCGCGTCGAGGCTGCCTTTCCCGCATCGGTGCCCTGGAGATCGCCGAACTTTTGATCGGTGTTTTCTTCGAACTTCTTGGTGGCCTTCTCGAGCTCGGCGATCTTGAACAGGTAGGTCTCCACCTGACCGCGCAGGTTGCCGAGATCTTCAATGTTCCTCTGGAGCCGAACGCCGACGCTGGCATCGCTTTGCCGGGTGGCCCGGTCCAGGCCCTCCAGCGCCTTGGTCACCTCGGCGATCTTCTCGTCGATCTTCGGAAGCGTGGCGGCAAGCTTCTGCTCCAGATCCTTGATCTCCTGCTCCTGACGCGCCGTTCTGTCCTCGAGCTCGCGGCCGCGCGACGCCGGGTAGAAGCACGCCGACGCGCCCAGGCCGCTCAGACACAATGCGATCAAAAACCTCTTCATAGGCGCGGATACTAGACGATTCTTGAGGCCGCTTCGAATGATCCGCGGCAGTTTTCGACGGGACACTCACACTCGCTTTTCGTCAACGAGTGGCCGTAACTTCACCCGGCGGAGCAGAGTTTAAGGGCCCGGTCGGGGTCGACGAGGCGCGGTGGCCGGGCTTTTGCCATTCCCTTTACTTGCGCTTCAATTCCACCCGGCGATTGGCCGCCCAGGCCGACTCGCTGTGGCCTTCCACCGCGGGGCGGTTGAACCCGTAGCCGACGGTATCCATGGAGGATGAAGGCACCCCCAGGTCGGTGAGGTACTTCTTCACCGCTCCGGCGCGCCGATTGGAGAGCTGGAGGTTGTACTCCTCCGTCCCGCGCTCGTCGGCATGGCCCTCGACCGTCACCCGCATCTTGTTCTTCTTGAGGCAGTCGGCGTCCGCCGAGAGCTGCCGCTGCGCTTCCGACGTCAGCGAGGCCTTGTCGAAGTCGAAGTGGATCGGCTCGAACTTGCACGCATCGGCGCTCTTCGTCGCGCAGACTCCCCCTTGGCACTCCTGGCCCGATCCGCAATCCTCATCCGCGGCGCAGGTTCCTTTCGCGACGCAGCGATTGTTGAGGCACTTGCCGCTCGGACAATCGGTATCGCCGCTGCACTCGGAGGTGCACTTTCCAGCCGCGCAGCGCTGTCCGGACGGGCAGTTGGCATTGGTGGTGCACTCCGGTTTGGGGACGCACTTGTTCGCCTGGCAGACGAACCCCTGCTTGCAGTTGCTGTCCGCGCCGCACTCGACGCATTGGCCCTGGACGCAGACCTCGTTGTGTTCCTTGCACTGGTCATCGTTGTTGCATTTCGGGTAGGACGGCGAACAGCTGGCGAGCACAATTACCGAAAGAGCAGCAACTGAGACGATCAGAACTCTTCGCATTAAGTCCCTCCAGGAACTGGGCCTGTAAACCGACGCGACGCGAGAAGTCAAAGTATTTGTCAGCCGATAGCGCTTTGGCTGAGATTGGCACCGGGCGCGGAATAATCGCGCAAGAGCCATGACACCCACCATCCTCATCGTCGACGACGAAAAGAACATTCTGCTGACCCTCGGCCAGGCGCTCCAGCTTGCCGGGTACCAGACCGAGCTCGCCGGCAGCGGGAAGACGGCGCTGGAGATCGTCGCGGCCAAACCGATCGACGCCGTCCTGATGGACGTGAAGATGCCTGACCTGGACGGACTGGCGGCGATCGAGAAGCTCTCCGACCTGCGGCCGGACCTCCCGGTGATCATGATGTCCGGTCACGCGACGATCGACGTCGCGGTGAAGGCGACCCAGCTGGGAGCCCGCGACTTTCTGGAAAAGCCGATCGCGCGCGAACGGCTCCTGGTGGCGCTACGAAACGCCCTCTCCCATCAGGCGGCGCTGGAGGAGTTGGAGCGACTTCGCTCACGGGTGGGCGAGTTCGAAATGGTCGGCCAAAGCGCCGTGATGATGCGCCTCTACAGCCTGATTCGCCGCGCCGCACCGTCGGACGGCCGGGTGCTGATCACCGGCGAGAACGGGACCGGTAAAGAGCTGGTGGCGAAGGCGATCCACCTCAACTCGCGCCGGTCGGAGGGGCCCTTCATTCAGCTCAACTGCGCGGCGGTTCCACAGGAATTGATCGAAAGCGAGCTGTTCGGACACGAGCGGGGGGCCTTCACCGGCGCGGTCAGCGCGAGGCGGGGCAAGTTCGAGCTCGCCAACGAGGGCACGCTGTTCCTCGACGAGGTGGGGGACATGGCCGCCTCGATGCAGGCGAAGGTCCTGCGCGTGCTGCAAGAAGGTCAGCTCGAGCGCGTGGGTGGAACGGAGACCCTCAAGGTCAACGTCCGGGTGATCGCCGCCACCAACCGGGATCTGGAGGCGGAGATCCGACTCGGCCGGTTTCGCGAGGACCTGTACTACCGATTGAATGTGGTGCACCTGCACTGTCCCTCCTTGCGGGAGCGGCGCGATGACTTGCCGGCGCTGATCGAGGCTTTCCTCAAAGAGGCGAGCTTTCGCAACGGCAAGCGCCCGCTGCAGCTTTCGCCCGAGGCTCTCTCCCAGATGACCGCGTACGACTATCCAGGGAACGTGCGCGAGCTGAGAAACCTCGTTGAGCGGCTGGCCATCCTTTGCCCCGGCCCTACGATTTCCGCCGCAGAGGCCTCCGAGCTGTTGCCTCGGGCGCGGGGGCCCCGTAGCGTGCCGCAGAACCCGCTTCCTCCGGTTGGGGGCGTCGGCACCGCGCCGCAGAGCCTGCATCCACCCGCGGCAGCCGCCGATCCATCCCCTGCGCCGGCCCCCGGGCCCGGGGAGCCGCCCGGCCCGCGGGTGGACCGCGCCTTCCGGGATCAGGTGGAGGATGCCGAGCGGGAGATCATCCTCAAAGCGCTCGCCTTCACCCGGGACAACGTGACCGAAGCGGCGAAGTTGCTCGACCTGGAGCGCGGGCACTTCTACAAGAAGATGAAAGCGCTCGGGATTCGGCGCGGCGGCGACAAGGAAGGCGGATGACTGGCGACGACCCGGCGGCGGATCTGGCGATCCAGATTCGAACTGAGCTCTCCGATCGCGCGCCCGAGGGATTTCACTTCACCGATCACGTGATCCGCCAGGACGAAGCGCTGGGGCGGACCGCCGCGCGCCTGGAGGCGCATCCGGATCGCTCCGAAGTGGAGCGCGCGCTCGCCCGGGCCCTCGAGGACGAGAGCGACCGCTGGACGATCCTCAAGCTCCTCGAGCTCGCCGAGAGAATGCAGCTGCTCGGCACCGCTCCCGCCCTGATCAAGCTCGCCTCTTCCGAAGGCGTCGATGAGCGGTCGCGTTTCCTTGCCGGTCGCGCCTGCGAAGTCCTCTTGAAGCTGCCGCTGGATCTGGAGGCTCGAACGCGGGCGAACGCGGTCTGCAAGGGGCCGCTGGAGCAGGTGGCCCGGTTCCGCCGCGGCGCGGATCGGGAGCGGGGATTGCAAAAGCCCCGGCGCATCGAGTGGCTTTTGGTGGTCGCCCTGCTCGCGCTGGCGATGGCGGCGCTGATTTTTGCATTCACCGCCCTCGGTCGAAGCTAAAAAGGCGACCTCAAGGACCTTCTTTAAGGAGATTCATGAACCCGTATCGTCGAGCGATTCCCATTCTCGCCATCCTGCTCTCTGCCTCGGCACTGGCCAAACCACCACCGTCGCCTTCGGAGTTTCTCGGGTTTGAGGTGGGAGGCGACCGGCGCCTGGCCGACTACCGGCAGATCGCCTCGTACTTCCGGACGCTCGCCGCCGCCAGTGGAAGAATCCAGGTGGAAAACCTGGGGCCGACGACGATGGGAAACGAGCTGATCCTGGCGGCGATCTCCTCGGAGCAGAACCTGCGCGAGGTGAAGAAGTACCAGGAGATCGCCCGCCAGTTGGCCGACCCGCGAGGTCTTCCGCCGTCGAAAATCGACGCGCTCGTCAATGACGGCAAGGCGATCGTCCTCGTCACCTGCAACATCCACTCGACCGAGATCGGCGCCAGCCAGATGGCAATGGAGTGGGCGCATGCCCTGGTGACCCAGAACGATCCGGACACCCTGCGGCGGCTGGACAACGTCATCCTTCTGCTCGTCCCCTCGCTCAATCCGGACGGACAGATCATGGAGACCGAGTGGTATCGCAAGCACCTCGGCACGAAGTACGAAGGGATGCGGCTGCCCTGGCTGTATCACCACTACGTCGGCCACGACGACAACCGCGACTGGTTCATGCTCACCCAGAAAGAGACCCGCGCCGTCAATCGCGCGGTCTATTTCAAATGGTTTCCCCAGGTCTGGCTGGATGAGCATCAGATGGGCAGTAACGGCCCGCGCATCTTCGTCCCTCCCTACGCCGAGCCGGTGGCGAAGAGCATCAATCCGTTGATCTGGCGCGGGGTGAACCTGATCGGCACCACGATGGCCTGGCGCCTCGAGGAGCGGAACAAGTCGGGGGTGATCCACGCCTTTTCCTACGACGCCTACTGGCCGGGCGGCACGAAGAACACCGCCTGGTGGAAGAACATCTTCGGACTTCTCACCGAGGTCGCCTCCGCCCGGATGGCGACGCCGATCGATATTCCACCCAACGAGCTCTCCGGCGGCCGCAAGGGCTTGATCGAGTACGGGCAACAGACGAACTTTCCCAACCCATGGCCCGGCGGTCGCTGGAGGCTTCGCGACATCATGGACTACGAGCGGATCGCCTCCGACGCGCTTCTCGAGTCATGCAGCGATCACCGCCGCGACTTTCTGCGCGGCTCGGCGGCGATGGCGCTGGAGGCGATCGCCGCCGGCAAGCCCGGGGAGTACTTCCAGATTCAGTTGGAGCAGCGGGATCCGGTCACCGCGGCGAGGCTCGCCCATCTGATGGCCGAGCACGGGGTGAGCGTGCAGATGACCGGCGATGGCAAAGCATTCGTCATTCCCAGCGCTCAGCCCTATGGCCGGTTCGTCTCCGAAATGCTCGGCGCGCAGCGCTATCCAAAAGTAAAGGTGACCGCCGGCCCGTCGATCATCACCCCCTACGATGTCGCCGCCTGGTCCCTGCCCTTGATGATGGGGGTCGAGGTCCAGAAAGTGAATCTGTCTGCCGCGGAGGGCAAGGCGCTCCGGCCGATCCAGGAAACCGATTGGCCCGCGGGCAAGGTCGACGGCGCCGGATCGGTCTACGCCCTTTCCCACGACGCGAACAACGCATCGAGGCTGATCAACGCGGCGCTCAAGTCCAAGCGGCCCGTCGCCCTCGCCCGGGCGGATTTTTCGAGCGACGGCGTCCGCTACCCCGCGGGAACCGTCCTGCTCGAGCCCGGCGCGGACTTGAGTCCGCTCGCGTCCAACCATCACCTCAAGCTTCAGCGCCTCTCGCAGGTGCCGGGGTTGCCCCAGGCCAAGCTTCGCGAGGTCCGGGTCGGGCTCTACAAGCCCTGGCTCGCCTCGATGGACGAGGGGTGGACGCGCTGGCTGCTCGAGCAGTACGAATTCAATCTGAAGACGGTGGACAACGCCGCGGTGAAGGCGGGCAAGCTCAACGGCGCGTTCGACGCGATCATCCTCCCCGACGTCCAGAAGGAGGTGATCGTCGAAGGCAAGCCGAAACGCGAAGAGGATTCGATGAAGTACTTCACCGAGCTCCCCCCTGAGTACGCGAATGGAATCGGCAAGGAGGGCACGAAGAACCTCAAGGACTTTGTCGCCAACGGGGGAACGCTGATCGCCCTCGCCGGGTCCGGGGATCTGCTCATCGAGGAGTTCAACATTCCCGTTCGCAACGTCCTCGCCAAAGCCAAGCCCGAGGCGTTCTCCTGCCCCGGATCGCTCCTCCGGCTCGAGGTGCAGCCCGGTCATCCGGTCACCTACGGCATGCCCGCGGAAACCGCCGCCTTCGTCAACGAGCCGATCGCCTACCAGACGGTGCTTCCCGGGGAGGAGATGCAGCGCACCGTACTCGCCTGGTATCCGGACGATGCGGAGGACGTGCTTCTGTCGGGTTGGATCCACGGATCCGAAAAGCTCACCCGGCATGCGGCGGCGGTGGCGTTGACCTACGGGAAGGGCAAGATCGTCCTGTTTGGTTTCCGCGTCCAACACCGCGCGCAGACCGAAGCGACCTTCAAGCTCCTCTTCAACGCGATCCACTGGGCCGGAATGAGCTGAGCCATGGTGTCCATTTCGCTCGAGGGAAAAACGGCGTTGGTGACCGGCGGCTCGCGGGGAATCGGCCGGGCGACCGCGATTCTTCTCGCCCGCGCCGGGGCGCAGGTCGCGGTCGGATTTCAGAGCGATGAGCGCGCCGCCGCCGAGGTGATCCACTCCATTGCCGGTCAGGGTGGGCGAGCGATCTCGTTGCGCGCCGATCTCACCCACTGGTCAGGGGCGGAGAAGCTGGTGAAGGAGTGCGCCGACCAGCTCGGAGGCCCGGACATCCTCGTCGCCAGCCACGGCATCTGGAAGCGCGCGCCGATCCACGAGATGACCGAGGCCCAGTGGGACGAGATGGCGGACATCAACCTCAAAGGGGTGGTCGCCGTCTGTCGATATTGCGCGGAGAAGATGCGGCTTCGCAAAAGCGGCGCGATCATCTTGATCTCCTCCACCGCGGGGCAGCGCGGCGAAGCCGAGCACAGTCACTACGCGGCGACGAAAGGAGCGATCATCAGCTTGACCAAGTCGCTCGCGCCCGAGCTGGCCGGCTTCGGGATCCGGGTGAACTGCGTCGCCCCCGGCTGGGTGGAGACGGACATGGTGAGCGGAGTGATGGCCGATTCGCGCCAGCGCTCGGCGATCTCGGCAGTGATCCCGCTCGGCAGGATCGGGCAGCCGGAGGAGATCGCCGGCGCCGCGCTTTTCCTCGCCTCGAACCTGTCCAGCTTCACCACCGGGGAAATCTTGAACGTCAACGGCGGAGCAGTGCTCGTCGGGTAGACGTCACTTAAAGAGCGAACTGCGGCTCCCGACGTAGTGGGGTGAGGCCGACGCCCTGCGCTGGTTCTTTCGATTGAGCGCCACGCCCGACGATTCCGAAGAGAGAGTCGCCGGCGGACGAGTCGGACACCTTGATTTGTAAAATTGTTACCTTTTTCGGTAGGTTTTTTCACAGCCATGATCGGACGAGGCGGGAGTACTGCCGGACGAACCTTCGCTGCCCGTCGAAGCAATGACAAACTGGTGCCGCCTCGAGGTGAACACATTTCTGCCAGCCCCCGGAGGCGGTCATGCCATGCGTAGTCTAGTCGGAGCGCCCTGAGGCGAACTGTGCCCAGACCGGCGCGTGATCCGACGGCAGCGAGCCTTTGCGCGCTTCGCGATCGACGTCCGCGGCGGTGCACTTTTCGGCGAGCGGCGCGGTGGCATAGAGGTGGTCGATGCGCAGTCCGCGATTTTTCGGGAACGCCAGCATCCGGTAGTCCCACCAGCTGAACCGGCCGTCCTCCGGGTGGTGTTTGCGAAAGGTGTCGACCAGCCCGAATTCGACCACGTGTTTGAGCGCCTCCCTTTCTGGCAAGGTGAACATCGTCTGGCCTTCCCAGAGCCGGGGGTCGTGCACGTCGCGCGGCTCGGGAGCGACGTTGAAGTCGCCGCAGAGGACGATGGGCTGGTTCTTATCGAAGCCCGTATCGAGATAGCGACGGAGCCGCTCGTACCAGCGCAGCTTGTACTCGAAGGCGGGCGAATCGACCGCCTGGCCATTGGGCGCATAGGCGGAAATCACCCGAACCGGTCCGGCAGTGGCGGCGATCACCCGCGACTGGCCTTCGCTGTCGTCGTCCATGCCCCGGACGATGTCGGTCAACGGCCACTTCGAGACGATCGCCACCCCGTTGTAGCTCCTCTGGCCGTAGGACACGGAATCATATCCGGCGGTCTTCAGATCCAGAGCCGGGAACTCCGCATCGGTGCACTTGGTTTCTTGAAGGCAGAGCACATCCGGCGCAAAGGAAGAGAGCCAGGACATCAGGCGCTGCTGGCGCGCTCGAATCGAGTTTACGTTCCAGGCGGCAATCTTCATCGCGGCGCACCGTCGCACAGACGGCCACCAGCATCCAGCCTGTGTCCACCAGTATCCACAGACGTGTCACCCCGCCCGCAATCGATCCCGGGGAACAGCAAAAACGGCTCCTTTCCCTTGGCATGTGGCTCGCACTGCCTGCCGCCGGGCCGTGAGCTCTGGCCCAAAATGAAAAGGAAATCTGCGCCATGAATGCTCGTTCTATCGCCGTTGTTTGTTTCGCTGCTCTTGCCGCCGCCTGCCAGAAGGAGACTCCGTCCAATCCGGTGAAAAAGGATGAGGCTCCCCGGGCATCGGTGGCCGTTCCCGCTCCGGCTACTGTGGCCGAAGCCCCCACCCCACTTCCCACTCCGCCCACGGATTCTCTCGCGCTGCCGCACAATCCGTCGGAGCCCGTCAATCATCTCAATCGCTCTCGCGAGCTGGCCGAGGCCGGCGACCGGTCGGGCGCGTTGGTCGAAGCGCGGCGCGCGCTTTTCGATGACCCGAAAGATCCCGAGGTCCTCGCCACGATCGCCCAGCTGGCCGAGCGCTTGGGCAAGAAGGAGATCGCCGTCCTCGCGCTGGAGCGCGTGGCGCGGCTGGATGAGGAGGATGCCACGCCGCTGGAGCGGATGGCCCGGCTGCTCCTCTCCCTCAAGCGCTACGACGAAGCCCTGAAATCCGGGCGCGAAGCCATCGTCCGCGACCCCGTCGATCCGGATGCGTACCAGGTCACCGGTCGCGCGCTTCTCGCGCGAGGGGAGCTGACCCCCGCGATCCAGATGTTCGAGCAGGTGACCGAGCTTTCCGCGAACCACGGCCACGCCTGGAACAATCTGGGCTACGCCTGCCTGCTCGCCAACGAGGACCAGGCCGCGGTCGACGCGCTCACCCGGGCGGCGGAGCTTCTGCCCGGCGTCGCCTACGTGCAAAACAACCTCGGAATCGCACTCGAGCGCACCGGGCGACTGGACGAGGCGATGAGGGCCTTCACCGTCGCCACCGAGCTCTCTCCCAAGTACGTCAAGGCAAAGCTCAACCTCCAGCGGCTCGAGCAGCTGGCGAGCACCGGCGAAATGCCGGACCAGCAAGAGCTCGACGATGGCAGCGCGGACGCGTCGCCCGGAATAAAATCGACGCTCCCTTGAGTGAAGCCTAGAACGTTTAGTGGCCGGGGGAATGTCTCCGGCCACTGCTCTTTGCCCGGATTCGGAGCTAACCTCGACGGTGAGAAAATGAAGCGCCCTTCCGAGATGCCCGCCCTTCCACCTGCCCCCGAGCCAGGCGCGAGCCGATCGCTGGCGACAGGGGGTGGGGATTTCAGGCGTCGCGCGGCGCGCTGGGCGGGGCGGCTCGTCGTGGCGGGCCTGGCGGTGGTCGCGTTCGTGGTGGCCCTCGGGGCGGGTGTCTACACCTACTTCGATCGCGATCTCCCCTCGGTGGAAGCGCTGCGCAATTACCGTCCACCGCAAGTCACCAAGGCGTTCTGCTCGGACGGATCGCTGTGCGCCGAGTATTTCCGGGAACGGCGCACCCTGGTCCCGATCGAGTCGCTCCCGGCGCACGTGAAGAACGCCTTCGTCGCCGCCGAGGATGCCGAGTTCTACAAGCACGAAGGGCTCGACTACCTCGGGATGCTGCGCGCGGCGGTCAAGTCCCTGCGCCTGGGCAGCCGTCCCACCGGGGCCTCGACGATCACCCAACAGGCCGTCCGGAACATCCTGCTCTCTCCGGAGCGAACCGTCTCGCGAAAGATCCGGGAATGGATTCTCACCCCGCGGATGGAGAAGGCCCTCACCAAGGATCAAATCCTCAATCTCTACCTGAGCCAGATCAACTTCGGGCACGGCCGATACGGGATCGAAGAGGCATCGCTCTACTACTTCGGAAAGCACGCCAAGGACCTTTCGCTCGGCGAAGCGGCGACCTTAGGTGGCATTCCCCAGCTCCCGGAACGGATCAATCCGATCACCAACATCGTCAAGGCGAAGAGGCGCCAGCGCTATGTGCTCGGGCAGATGGCGAAGCACGGCTTTTTGCCCAACGACATTGCCGAGCGCGAGATGGAAAAACCGATCGTTCTCGCGCCCCGCCCGCCCCCGCTGGTCGGCCCGTACTACGCGGAGGAGATCCGGCGGATGGTCGTCGCCCGATACGGCGATGAAACGGTGCTTTCGGGTGGCTTGCGCCTGGACATCGCGATGCAGCCCAAGCTGCAAGCCGCGGCCGACGAGTCGCTGAAGGCAGGACTAGAGGCCCTCGATCGAAGGATGGGCTATCGCGGTCCGCTCGGGTCCGTCGATGAAGCGCGATTCAGCGTGCTACGGCCGCTGATCGCTCGCCGGATCGCCGAAGCGGGGCGCCGGGAGAGCGAAGACGTCCTCGTCGCCGATTTGACCAAGCTGGTCGAGAACAAATCGGCGCTCGCTCTCCCATCCGAAGAGGATCGCTCCGAGGCGGACCCCGACGGTCTGGTCGAGGGCGAGACGCCACCCACGCCGGATCAAGCGGTGGCGAATCGGATCGCCCTCAAGCCGCTCAAGGAAGGCGCCCGGGTTGCCGGATGGGTCCGGAAGGTGGACGACGCGGGGAAGCGGGCGGAGATCGATCTCGTCTCTCGAAGCGCGCAGATTTTCTTCACCAGCGTCGGCTGGGCCCGGCCGCGCGGCGTCGGCAAATGGACGCCCCCGCCGGCGCGAATGTCGGACGTGGTGAAGCCCGGGGACCTCGTCCTCGTCCGGGTTCTCAAAATGACCGCGGCGCCCAAGCCGATCGAGGCGGCCCTCGATCAGATACCCGAAGTCCAGGGGGCGCTGACGGCGATCGATCCCACCACGCGCCGGGTGGTGGCGATCAGCGGCGGTTACGACTTCGCCGTCTCCCCGTTCAACCGCGCCACCCAAGCGCAGCGCCAGCCGGGCTCCTCCTTCAAACCATTCCTCTACGCCGCGGCGATCGCCAGCCATAGGTTTACCCCGGTGACGGTGCTCAACGACGCCCCCGAAGCGGTGCGCGATCCGTACACGGGAAAAATCTGGAAGCCGCACAACTACGAGCGGGGCGGCTTCGAAGGACCGATGACGCTGCGCCAGGCGCTGACCAAGTCGAAGAACACGATCTCGGTGCGCCTGATCGAGGCGATCACCCCCGCGGCGGTGATCGATTTCGCGCGGCGAGCCGGAATCCGCTCTCCGCTTCCCGACAACCTCACCCTGGCGCTGGGAACGGGCGAGGTGAGCGCGCTCGAGATTGCCAACGCCTACGCCACCCTGCACTCGCTCGGCAAATACGCCGAGGCGATCACCTTGATCCGGGTCACCAACGCGCAGGGCACGGTGCTCGAGGAGCATCAGGCCGCATTCGAAGAGCGGATTCCGCCGCCGGTGGCGTATGTGGTCACCTCCCTGATGAAAAGCGTGGTCGAGGAAGGCACCGCGGCCGGGGTGAAGGAGCTCAACCGGCCGGCGGCGGGAAAGACCGGCACTGCTTCCGAGTATCGCGACGCCTGGTTCTCCGGGTACACCGCTGACCTGGTCGCCACCGCCTGGGTCGGCTTCGACAACCACGACAGCCTCGGCGCCGGAGAAACCGGAGGCCGCGCCGCGCTGCCAATCTGGTTGAGCTTCATGAAGGCGGCCCACGAGGGTCTGCCGGAGCGCGATTTCGAAGTGCCTCCAGGCGTGGCGATGGTCCGCGTCGATCCGGCCACCGGATTGCTCTCCGGATCTCTGCTCGGGCGGACGGAGCTGTTCGTGGAAGGTACCGCCCCGACCGCCCAGGCGCCTCCTCCCGGCCAGACCGACCCGAACCGGTTCCTCTTGGAAGATCAGCGCCGAGGCGGTCTGTGAGTTTTCGCCGGGCCTGGGCCGCCGCATTCGCTGCGGTGGCGCTCGGGCCCGCGGCGCTCTTCGCGGTTCGATCGCCCTCTGCGGAAGAGATGGAGCGGTCGAGCGCTCTGGCGCGATTGGCGCAAAGGATTGCCGGGCAGGTATCGCAGGCGTCCCCCGAACCGCCTCTCGCCGTTTATCTCGCCGGGGAATCGACGGATCTCGGCCGAGGCTTCGCCACGCTGCTGCTCTCCGAGCTCGCGCTGCGCAAGCTGGGACCCACCGCGGTCAGCGCCCCGTCGCCGGAGGCGGCGGAGGCGATCGCGCGGCAGGGCGGCGCTCGATCCCTGCTCCGGCTCTCCGTCGGGCTCAACCGCGGAGACCTCCAGGCCAAAGGAGACCTCATCTCGATCTGGGTGAACTTCTGGTCCGGCCGCGCGAACGGGCGAAGCAACCGCGCCGCGGCGGTGATTTTCGCCGCGGTGGAAGCGGATGCTCAGGCGCTGGCGCTGGCTTCGGAGCTCCCTGCGCCCGCCGGCGGGATCAAGCTCGAAGGGGCCAGGTTCGCCGACCTTCCGCAGTGGACCGCCGCCATCGCCGCCGGAGATCTCGACGGCGACGGCAGGGACGAGGTGGTCGCGATCACCAACGATGAAATCTTCGCCTTCTCGCCCGAGGGCCGGCTCCTCGCCCGACGCGATCACCGCCCATTGGGCGATTCAGCCACGCCTTGCCGCGAGCCGTTCGGGGCGATCTCCATCCAATCCCAGAGAATCGCCTACTTCTCCGCGGCCCGGGGCCAGGGAGAGATTCTTGCGCTCGACGTCGCGCGCGGTGCATTTCGGTCGCTGGGGTCCTTGAATGAAGCGCCGCTTGCCGCCCAGGGGCAGACTCAAATCTGGGGGTCGTTCGTCCCAGGCCGCAGCGCCTTCGCCGGCGATCTGCGGCTCGGATCGGGCGAGGCCTGGTCCGTGCGAGGTCCTCTCTGGACCCTGTCGCTTTTCGCCGCGTCGAAGGGGCCGCGGTCGCTCATCGCCTTTGCCGACGGGACGGCGAGCTGGTTTGGCGGAGTCGGAATTCCGCGTGGCCGTCAGTTTCGCAGCTCCGCCGCGGCGATCGCGCTGATCGACATCGACGGCGATGGTGAGCCGGAGATCGTCACCACTTCTTCCCGGTATCGCGCCGAGCCGGACGAGCTCCGCGTCCTCGAATCGCCGGCGAACGATATTTCCACGGTATCGCCGGCCGTCGACGGTGGGACCGACGAGCAGCTGCAATTGCATGAGCGTTGGCGAGAGCCAATCCGCGGCGGCTGGGCCCTTCAAGTCGTGGGAGCCCATCTGGTGGCCGGAAAGCCCGCCCAGATTGTGGTCGGGGTGTGGAGGCCCGATGGCTCGGGGCAACTCCAGATCTTTCGAAAGGTGTCGCGGTGAATCGGGCAATGCTCGCTGCGGCTCTGGCGGCCTCGGCGCTGTTCGCCACCGAAGCGCTGCCCTCTTCCCGAGCCCGATACGGCGGCACCCTGCGCGCGGCCGTCGCCGGTCGGCCGCCGGAAGTGGATCCGGCCCTCGCCGATTCGCCCTGGGACGCGACGATTCTCTCGCTCACAACGAGCGCGACTTGCCGGCTGGACGAAGCGCGGCGAATCCGCCCCGTCCTCGCCTCGGAGATCTCCTCGCAGGGGCCGCTCAAGCTGCGCCTCGCGCTTCGACCCGGGCTCAAATTCGCCAACGGGGCCGCGCTGTCGGCAACGGACGTCGTGGCCAGTTGGTCCCGGCTCGCCCAGCCCGGGTCTCTCTCGCCCTATCGCGCCCTGCTGTTCCCCCTTCCGGGCGAGGGTCGCCGGCTCTCCGCGGCCGGCTCGGCGCAGAACCTCGAGCTTTCGCTGGCCTTCCCCTGGCCGGACCTCGCCGGGTCGCTCTGCCATCCTTCGTTGGCAATCCAGCCGGCGAGCGGATCGAGCCGCCGCGGGATCGGACCTTTCAAGGCCTCGAGCCTTCCCGATGAATTCGAGGCGAACCTCGCCTTTCCCCTCGGCCGCCCCTTCGTCGACCGCCTCACCGTGGCCTTCACCGACGAACGCGGCGCCGCCCGGCTTCTCTCGCTGCGGCAAGCTCAGCTGGCGATCGGCAACGCGGCTTCCCCCGGCGCCCCGCGCCCTTCGCCGGGCCTGTTTTCAACCTACCTGGCATTCCAGGTGGATCGCGCCGGCGCCGATTTTCGACAGGCATTCGAGGCGACCATCGACCGGGATGACTTGACCCGATTTTTCGTCCCCGCGCCGTCGTGGCCGATGCAGTCCTTGCTTCCCCCGGCGCTGATGGCCCAGGAGCCGGTTGCTCGCCCAGCTCCCCCGGCACAACCCTCCAGGCGCGCGCTGACTTTGATGTTCGACCAGTCGCTGCCCGAGCAGCGCCTCGTCGCCGAGCGGCTTCAAGTAAGACTGCACGATCTCAAATATGCGATCGCCCTCAAGCCCCTCTCTCGCGCGCAGCTTCGAGCCGCCTGGGCCTCCGGCAATTTCGATCTGATGCTGCAAGCCGTCCTTCTGCCGCCCTTCGCCGGTCCGGCGCTGGCGGTCGCCCTCGAGATCGCGGGGCGGCACGAGATGCTCGCCGCCGAGCTTCCCCCGATCGGCGCCTTGCCGGAGGATGCGGATCGGCAGAGGGCGGCGGTCAATCGGGCGCGGGCGCTGCTGCCTTCGCTTCCGTTGATTCCCCTCTACGCACAGGCGGTGGGCGCGGTGGTGAGCGACGATCTGGCTGCCTTCGCCCTGGATGGCCAGGGGCTGCCGGCGCTCGATGACGCGTTTCTTCTTCCGGAGTAGCCTTCGAAAGACCATGCGCCTGCGCACGCGGCTCGCCCTCGCCTTCGCCCTGCTCGCGGTCGTGCCGTTGGTGCTCGTCGTTCCCCGCTCGATTGCGAGGGTCAGCGCGATTCTCTCTGGAGACCTCGAAGCGCGCCTGAAAAGCTCGGCCAGCGTTGCGGATGCCGTTCTGCGCGAGGTCGGCTTGCGCTCGCGGCTCGCCGTCGAGGAGATCGCCGGGAGCGTCGCCCTCGAGGACTTCGCCAAAGACCTTCTATCCGCGGCCCCTTCCAGCCATCGACTCGGCGCCGCGGAGCGGCTGATGAACAGCCGGGGGCTTTCCGTACTCTCCCTGTTCGACGCGAACGGCAGAACGCTCTCCTCTGGGCACCTTCCGGCGCGGGTGGGCGATCCGGATCCGGCGCTGTTCGGCGCGGCGCAAAGCGGCGGCAAGGACGCGGTGCCGGTGCTCGTCGAGCTCCGCGACGAATCGGGGTTGCGAAAAGTTCCCGCGCTGGTGGTCGCGCGTTCATTCGACTACGGCGAGCTTCGGATCTGGGTGGTGGGCGGAAGGACGTTGGATGCCAGGCTCGCCGAGCAGCTCTCCCAGTTGACCGGGGCGCAGGTGGCGATTTCGACCGCGGAGGGAACGGCGGCCGCCGCGGGCGCGGCCGAGCCCCCCTCGCTGGAGACCGGGATCGACCTGTCGCCGGTGGGGCGGGTGAGCTTGAAGCTGAGCCGGGCTCCGGTCCTCAATGCCCAGGCGGTGCTGGTGCGCGCATTCGTCGCGCTCGCCGCGCTCGGCCTTGCGCTCGCGGCGGTGCTTGGGTTTCTCGTCGCCCGCTTCATCACCCGGCCGATGGAAGCGGTGACCGAAGCGGCGCGGGAGATCGCCGCCGGGGCGTTCGATCTGAAAGTGCCGGAGTCCGCCTCGGGCGAAGTGGGGGAGCTGGTTCGCGCCTTCAACCGGATGACCTCCGAGCTTCAAAGCCGCACCGAACAACTGCTCGCCTCGGAGCGCGTGGCCGCCTGGCAGGAGGTGGCGCGCCGGCTGGCGCACGAAATCAAAAACCCGCTCACCCCGATCAAGATGTCGCTCGAGACGCTCATCGCGGCGAGCGAACGCCGCGAGCCCCACTTCGATCGGCTCTTTGCAGAAAGCGCCGCGGTGGTGCTCGAAGAGGTGGAACGGCTGCGCCGGATCGTCGATGAGTTCTCCCAATTCGCGCGCCTTCCAAAACCGCAGCTCGAATCGCTGAGCCTGTCGGATCTGGTGGATCAGGTGCTCTCCCTCTACGCGGCGCCCAAAGACGGCGTCGAGTTTCGATCGCAGGTCGCGCGCGACATCTGGGTGCGGGGGGACCGGGATCAGATCACCCAGGTGTTGCTGAATTTAATGAAGAATGCCGAAGAAGCGCTGGCCGGCGCCGGTTGGATCGCGGTGCGGCTCACCCGCAGCGGGGATCGGGCGGTGCTCGAGGTGGCCGATTCGGGCGAGGGAATTGCCCTCGAGCATCGGGCGCGGGTGTTCGAGCCGTACTTCACCACCAAGCAGGGCGGGAGCGGACTCGGCCTGGCGATCGCGCAGCGAATCTCACAGGAGCACGGCGGACGACTGGAGGTAGCAAACCAACCCGGGGCGGGCGCGATCTTCACGCTGACGCTTCCTCTCGCCGCCGGGCAGGCCTTCGATCTGCCACCGGGACGCAGGGCCGCGAGCTAGCTTTTGACCGGAGTCGCCTTCAGCGCTGCCTTTCCATCTTTCACGTAGACCTGGAAGCGGACGGTCCGGCAGCTGTACTTCTCGACCAGGACATCGCGGTTCTTTCGCAGCTTCTGCGCGAACCGGTCGTAGGTCAGCCCATCGGCCGCTTCGGCGCACTTCTCCTTGGTGGCAAGGAACTCGCGAAAAACCTCGCGGAAATGCTGCTCGTCATTGGGCGTGTCGCCAGTTGGGGCCGCCGGCTTGAGCAGGGGTTCCGGCGGCGCCACCGGTTCCGTTTCCGGCCGCGCGCTGGCGCGCAGGAGCTCCTCCGGTATCTGCTGGATGCGCGTGGCGTCTGGAAAGGCCTCGGTGCCGGGGCGCGCCTCCGAGTGGCCTGACATGGCGAACGCGTCGTCGGGAGTCGTCGGCGATGGATAAGCCGTCGTCGGCTGGTGGTCGTCGCCGTACTCGCCGACTCCATTGGCGCCACTCGGATTCGACTCGGGCGACCCGTTGTAGCCGAAGGAATCATCGAGGTGAGGTCGCGCATGCGACGGTTCGTCGAGCGGAGTGGCAGAGCCGTGCAGCGCGTCGGTTTCCTCGGGAACTGGCGGCGGTTCTCCGGCCAGGGTTCGAAGCGACGCCATCCCCTGGAAGTCGTTCGGGCTCGGGCCGGCGGAATGCGCCGGCTGGGGTCGCCGACCATCGTAGGCATGCACCGTGCGCCGGGTCAGAATGCGATAGCCGTCCTTTTCGATGAAAAGCCCCATCGCCACCGACACGCCGAGCAGAGCGAAGAAAAGGAGGACGGTGACCCGCTGGTAGCCGGCGAGCGGCTCCATCACCCAGAGCGTGTCGGCGTACCCAATCACCTCGTACGGGGTACCACGCACCGCCTGCCGCGAACCTATCCACAGAGGCGCTTTCACCACGTCGGTCTTTCCGGGCGTCAGAACGTTGTCGGCAGCATCGACGGGAGGTTTTCGAGGACCAGAAATCGAAACCACCTTGCCCCCCTTGAGCAGGGCGATCGCCCCCAACCCGGCTTCCGTCGAGGCGGCGTTCAGCAGGCCCTCCAGCGGAAGGGGGGCGCCGAGCACCAACGTCCCCAGCGGCTTCGGCTCATTCCGCTCGAAAGCGGCGATCGGGAAGGAGAAGAAAAGATGCGGCGAGCCGAACGCCTCCTGCCAGATGCCTTCCGCTCCGGCCTGAGCGAGCGCCGCAACGTTCAAGTCCTTGAGGTCCGTCGCCGGAATGCCGGAGCCTCTCGCATAGATGCTGCCGTGCTCATTGGACAGGGCGACCACCAGCGCGCCGCGGTAGATCTCGGGGATCTCCTCGCGCGCCGCGGCGATCACCGGGGTGAGCTTGTCCGCGGTGGGCGGTTCCCCCCGATTCCGCAATGCCATCAGCGCGCCGGGAGCGCCGGCGACCTTCAGGGCCGCGCGATGGAATTCCCGACGGCGCTCGTCGATCTGGACCGCCACGGCCGCGGGCGCGCGGGAGGCCTGAATCGATACTGCTGCTTTTGCTCGTTCACTCAACCCGGGCGCTAGCGCGTAGAGATGCCAGACCCAGACTGCTAGAACGGCGACGGCGAACGCCGCGAACTTGAGCCGGACCATGAGCGGTTATTTATATCGAAGATGAGCAACCGGCGGTAGAAGCACCTGGGAGGCTCCAATGAAGTATTGCCCGAACTGCGGGTCGGAATACCGCGATGACGTGACCGCTTGCGCACAGTGCGGCGGCAAACCGTTGGTCGCGGCAGAGGAGATGCACCGACGCGGCAGGCTCTTGCCCGGCGAGGAAAATCGGCGAAAGTTTGCGCGCGTGGGGAGCGCGGAGGATCCGCTCACCTTGGAGCACCTGAGCGGCGTGATTCAAGCGGCGCACATCCCCATACTTTCGCAGTACCACGGCAGCGTGCTGGACCCGATCACCAGCCCTGCCGGCCCGTGGTGGGAAATTCTCGTTCCGGAGGAATTCGCCGCCAAAGCCACGGAGCTGATCGAACGCGAGCGGTCTCGAATGGCGGCCGGCGCCGACGATGCGGCCCGGGCCGCGGAGGAAGAAGAAGCGGAAACCGAGAATCGGGGCGGGCCGGTGAAGTGATGTTCGCCAGCGCTTCGGCGACTGCCGCCCCGGCGTTGGGACAGATTCCCAGCGCATTACGCTGAAATGCGACCGGCTGGAGCGACGTCGCCCCAAATCTCGGGCGACAAAATCTGTGTCGCCGGAACCATGCCGGGCGACCGGCCGAAGGGCGGCACCCTCGAGCGGTGGGCCAGCGCAAATTGCATCGAATTGTATCGATGCAATTGGATGCAAGAATTCCTTCCGGATCCGAGACGGGCTTCTCTGGAGAGGTGGGCAGGAAGCGCACACTCGTCGCTCTGGCGCCGGAAACGGTGAGACGATTTCTCACCGGTGAGAAATCGTCTCACCGCAGAGCCGGAGCGTCGGAACAAATTACCGAGGTCGAGCGAAGAGTCAGAACGAATCCCCGACATCCGGCCCGAGCGACAGAACAAATTCCCAACGTCGAGCCGGAGCGACAGAACAGAACTCTGCCGGCAGGAATTTGTTCTGTCGTTTTTTCTGTCGGTTTGGAAACCGGGGCGAGCGCTGTGGATAACTGATGCAGGGCTGTGGATAAGTGATGGCCCGGGCCACCACCCCGCAACAGCCTCCCCGATTTTTCGATGACCGTGACAATTACTTTCCACTTGAATGGGCTACTTGACAGTGAACGTACTGAAGCAGCGTTGGGAATTTTTGATGGCCGGG
>WNFC01001210.1_pt1 | contig 26699 bp, 38 predicted proteins | sample 5400541 | NCBI WGS metagenome assembly WNFC01 (sample SAMN13153342, study PRJNA577476) | soil metagenome | isolation source: 120 cm saprolite under Douglas fir tree site 2 hole 2 replicate 1 | place: USA:California | collected 2015-04-18 | reverse complement strand
ATCCATCCAAAATCCCCCGGGGGTGTGGGGGTGCTCCGCTCCCGACCTTCCGACATTCGGACCTTCAGCCGTGCCAACTCTTTTGTTTACAAAAGGTTGCCGCCTCTTTCACCTCTCTTTGCCCTCTTTTCCGAGGTCTCGTCCTTTGTTTTCAATCGCTTGCAGCCTCCTTTTGCAAAATACCGGGGGCGGGGTATCTCGAATGCAACTACGGGACACGGAGTGGGGGTACCAGTCCCAGCCCTCAACCCTCCAGCCGGAGCCGGGCCTAGATCACAAGGACTTCAGGAACTCGATGATCGCTTCCTGGTCGGGCCTTTTCAATTTTTCAAATTGCTGTGTGACGTGGCTGGCCTCGCCCCGGTGCCGCGTAATGGCTTCGAGAAGAGTTAGCGAGGCGCCGTCGTGCATCAATCGCGGCCGCAAGCGCACTCCCCACAATGGAGCTGTGCGGATCTTGTTCCGGCTGCTCTCGAAGTTCTGCTTCGACATATAGTCGGACATTTGCTGGAAGACTTTGTGCCCATAGTGCTCGCGAATGGCTTGCAGGATTCCGTCGCCGGTGCCCACGTCGTGCATCAGGAAATCTCCGTAGGGATGCAACGCGATGGAGCCGAGCGCCGCTGGAATCGTAAACGTGCCGCCGTTGATTTTCGTTCCCGCCGGAGCGGTGGTCAGGGTCTCCACGTGGCAAGTCGCGCAGCCAATCTTGTCGAAGAGACCGAGGCCCTTCTTTGCAGCCGCGCCACTGGCGAGCTGCGCATCGCGGGCCGGCGCTTTTGTCGCGCGAATGAAGCGTGCGAAGTGATCGATGTCGAAAAGTCCGTCGGGCCCGAGTGTGTCGTTCGGCTCCGAAGCGCTGTTGCAAATACTGGTGACCTCATCAGGCTGCAAGCGATTCGTGATGCCCATCTCGTTGAGATACGCGTCCCCGGAGAACGATAGCAGGCTGGCGTGCTGGTCTTTCCAGCCGAAACGCCCTACGCCCATTTGTCCGGGCGCTTCCACGATGGGCACATAGAGAATCTGGCCGCAGATTTTTCCGTGTGACGATTTGCACTGTGCCTTAGAAAGATCAATAAGGGTTTGGTCGGCAACGGCCTCGACGAAGCCATCGCCCAATAGGTTGAGAGATAGCCGAAACGTGCGGATCGTCTCGGTCTCCGGAACGCGTTCCTGGATTTCCTTGTCCGGAAAAGCGGCATTGGGGCAAATGGCGCGATCGTTCACCAGCGAGCGGCCGCTGATCACTTCGGCTCCGTGCGCGATCGGGATATCCGGAGTGCGGAAGTGCCCGTCCGGTCCGTTATGGCCAACGCGTAATTCCGTTACCTGCGACGCCGCGCCGGAAACCGGACTCTGATGGCATTCCCGGCAGGACTGCGCGTTGTAGAGTGGTCCGAGGCCGTCACTAAGCTGCTCGACCTCGTCAAATTTCGTTTGGTCGGCCTGATGCGTCGCATCATCGACCATGCCGTTGGTTTTGTTGTCAAAGCCCGTGGGTGCGTCGGGAGACTGCGTGGCGACAGCAACGAGAGCAAAAGTTACAATAGCCGCTGCACTGAAGAGCCTCATATGTTCTCCCTCCTCGAACGGATTGGGAGCCGGGTCTAGTTGTGAATATCACCTTGCACGCGTTACCGCAAGAAGGAGGTTGCGCAAACGCTAACTCACTCGAAATCTCAAACCGCACCCTGAGCTCAAGAGCTATTTGATTTTCCACTCGTCAAGCTCTTGTTCAGGAAGCCCGCTACTTCGGAGCGGGAGCCAAATAAGGGCGTTCCAGCACTGTAGCTCGCCGGGACGGAAGCTCGCATTCGTCGATGCGATCCAGAACCCGAAGTGGAATGCCCATTTCCCTGCAAGCTTCTACCGCAGCGTCATTGAAGTATAGAAACACAAGAAACTGACCCTGCTGCCTGTACTTAGTTCGCGCTACTAAGCCTTGCGTGTCGGTCTCGACGGTCGTATAGACCAAGATTCTTTCTGCGTACCGAAAGTTGCTCTTCGTCATCCGCTCGTCGAGCGTCTTCGCCAAACGAATCTGTGGCAGCGAACCTGACGAAATTTCATCTAAGGTCAAACCCACTAACGAGAACATTTTTTATCCTTCGCACCACTGATTGTTTGATCTGGGGGGGGGTTCGCGCACTGCCCGCATCCTTTACGGTCGATTGCGACCGCGTGTCACAATAATATCTTCCTCGCTGGCGAAATCCTCAGCCTAGCGAGGGAACTCGCGTAAAGAACTGGCGGAGGAGGAGGGATTCGAACCCCCGAGACCCTTTCGAGTCTAACGGTTTTCAAGACCGCCGCATTCAACCACTCTGCCACTCCTCCGCGTTGATTCTATTGCAGTTGTAGAAACCAGTGTTGCACATTCTGTTGCACATTTGCCTCTGGTCCGATAGACTTCTCTCATGCAGAAGGGGTACATCTATCAAGCCAGCGGCGCGTGGCATGTCCGCTACCGTGTGGACGGTAAGCAGGTCTCGCGCAAACTGGCTGACTACAACGACCAATATCGCACGTTGAGGAGTGTCCGTCCACTGGCGGATGAAATTCTTGACCCGGTGAATGAAGGCCGGGAAGTCAACGGGCCTGTGACCCTGCAACAGTACGCCGAGACGGTGTACTTCCCGAACATCAAAACGAAAAAGAAGCCGTCCACGTACAAGGGTTATTTCAATCTCTACTCCAAGCAAATTCAGCCGCGCATCGGTGGACTCAGGCTCTCGACCTGTTCGACTGCCGACATTCAGCGCATCTTGTACCGCATCGACGAACAGGAAGAACTCTCCCACCAATCGTTCTTGAACATCAACTCAGTGCTGTCGGCAATCTTCACCCACGCTCGAAGGAGCGGAACGCTTCAAGGTCCGAACCCGACAGACGGCGTCGAGATTCCAGAAGGTAAGCGAACTAAGAAGACGCACAAGTACACGTTGGAGGAAGTCGAGAAGATTACGGACGCGGTAAACGGTGTGGCAAGGTGTGCGGTCGTGGTCGCAGCGTGGACGGGTCTTTCGCTCGCAGAACTTCGCGGGTTGCGTTGGGAAGACGTTGACGGCGACACTTTGACAGTGAAGCGTACCGTGTGGCATCGGGAAGTTATCGACACGAAGACAGAGCACCGTGCCGCCGCTGTTCATCTCTTGCCGCAAGTTCGCGCCGCGCTCAAAGAGCATCGCAAAAACAATCCGGGCACATCTTGGGTCTTCGAAGGACCGAAAGTATTTCCGCTCGACTTGGCAACAATCGGTTCGAAGCACATCAAGCCAGCCTTGGAAGGCACGGGTGTCGAATGGCATGGATTCCATGCCTTCCGCCGTGGACTCGGGACGCGGTTGTTCAACAACGGAGTGCCAACGAAGACTATCGCAACAATTCTCCGACACGGGTCAGGCTCTGAAGTCACCGAAGCGAACTACATCGACGTGGACGAAAGCACCGCCGTCGCTGCGTTGAAGAATTTGCCGAAGAAAGCAAAGAAAGGAAGGTAAGTTTTGGTCCTTATTGCGGTTCCGAACCGAAGTAGATTCAGAGGGTGCCCTCTTTCAAAGTGTTGTCGGTCGCACCGCCGATTGGAATGTCTATCGAGCGGAAGGCCCAATAGATGGTTTTGTTGCTCTCATCCATCTTGCGCCACCTGCCCTTGTGAGGCGGGAGCGGGTCCTTCGGTTCGTCGGCGGCGGCGCGGGTCGTTATGGCGACTCCGACAATCGGTATTTGCGGTTCCAGCCGAAATACCTTGTTCTCTTCTATCTGCCAACCAGCCTCGCTGAACAACAACAAGAACCTCCCAGCGGCAACGCAGGATTTCTCGCTCCAACTCGTACATCCAATTCTCACGATGTCCCGAGGAGCCGTCTGAGCGGATAAGAGTTTCAAGAAACCGTTTCGCTTTTCCTCAGTAAGTTCGAACATGCCAGCTTTGGGCGGAGCGGCATTGTTAATCGTGGGATTGTTGATGACTCCGCCGTTGTTGACGATGCTGCCCGAGACACTTGAAGTCTGCTGTTCCGCTTGCGGCTTGTCCAAGTGCAGTAGCCGCCGCCCCTCTGGCGTCAACCATCCGAGGAGGGCAGCCACCAAGGCGACGACCACAGGCACGACTACAAGAGTTACGACCTCTTTTCTCGTCCATTTCCCAGCTTTCTCAGCCGCAGGACCACGCGACCAGAGTATTTCAAATAGAGCGGCGACCCATTTGTTGCGATAACCCTGACAGGGTTTAGGGCAATGAATATCGTGGAAATGCTCCCGAAACACGACAAAGTCTGGAATCTCAAAACGTTTCCCCATCTGAGGTGGTTTGAAGACACCGTGGCCCCGGTATTCATTCAACTGTTGGCCGAAGTCGAAACGCTGTTTATCGCAGTACGGAATATAGAGAGTGCTAGCGCCGCCTGAATCGCGTCCGGGAATTTTGAAGGAAGCGCACTTGGTACGGAATTTACCACTCTTTTCTACGTAGTCTTCCACACTTTGCAGGACCGCGAAATTCACGAGTGGTTTGTCGTTCTTGTCCGCCATTCGAATTTATCTATTATATGCCAGTCAAGTGGGATACTCAGGCGGGGACGGGAACAACAGCAAGACTTCCATCGACAGGTCGTGGGTTCAACTCCCACCTTCGGCTCAGCTTTGGCCGAGTAACTGGAATCTGGCTGATGCCCACACCGATGCCGCCCGTTCCTTTACAGGATATTTCTCTCTGGCCTTTTCGGCGTCTGCTTTTGTTTTGAATGGTTTCGACACGACATCCGGCACGCCGTCTTTGTAGTCGAACAGAAACCATTCGTATCTGAACTTGGCCATGCGAAATCTTAGGGCATTTGGTGAAGTTTAGCACCGGAGACCCACGACCAAACTTTTTCAAACAGAGCAGCCACTCTCTTGTTGCGATAACCACGACACGGACGAGGACAACGAATATCGTGGAAGTGTTCGCGGAACCAAATAAAATCCGTCATTTGCGAACGTTTCCCTGTCTCCGGTGGTCTGAAGACACCCTATCGTTCACAAAAGTAGTAGCATCGGCTATGCAACGCCCGACCGACATCGGTCGAGGAGGTGACATGGCGGACATCCAGCGAATCAGCGTGCAACAAGCGCACGCAAAGACAAAGGCAAACCAAGCCCTGCTAGTTTGCGCCTACGAAGACGAGGCTAAATGTCGGATGTTAAATCTGGAAGGGTCCATATCCTTCGCCAGCTTGCAGTCCCGGGCGGCGTCGCTGCCGAAGACACAGGAAATCATTTTCTATTGAGCTTGACCCGGCGAAGCGAGCGCTGTCGGTCAGGCAGCGAAATACCAAGAGCGGGGCTTTACGAACGTCAAAGTGCTGAAAGGCGGAGTCGAGGCGTGGAAGGCTGCGGGATACGCGATGAATTGATGGCTTGGACGTGATTTGCACCATTCTAGTGCTGCCATCTACAATCGGATTTTTTATGCAGCAGTTCCCGGCCATCCACCTCGTTATTCCGACCCGCCACGTCGAGCAACACTCCAAACAGTGCATGTCAATTCGCACGGACGACCCGGCAGGCATTGAGGCGTATTGGCATAGGCGATTTGAAGAGAAACGGAAGAACGGTGAGTGGTTCGATCTCGATGGGGCGGACGTGGCCGCGTTCAAGAGACGTAAGTTCATGTGAGCGGGAGAGAGGTGTCTGCGTCGTGAGCGGATTCAATATTTCGGTCCAGTGGCGCACTGCGCTCGTTCAGGAAAATGGAGCGCCATATTTCTTCCCGGACAAATTCACGAAGTTCTTTCGGAAGAAATATTCGCTATCGGGAGTCTACCGATGGCGAGTTCTTAAGAATCAGCCGGGAGAAAAAGAACCCATCTACATTGGTGAAGCCGAGCAACTACCGAGACGGATTCAACGTGTGTGCACACCTTCAAAGACAGCTAAGGACACTGACACAAACAAGCGATTGCATACCATGTTTCAGAAGTATCTTTCGGAAGGCCGCAAGATCGCTTTTGATGTTGGAGATGTAGAGCCGTTTGAGATAAACGGTATGCGCTTTGGCGGTGACACCATGCACGACACGTTCAAGCGGCGGGCTGTCGAAAACATCCTGTTGGCGTTAGCGCAGAAGTCAGGCGAATACGAACTTTTGAATGTATTCGTTGATTGGGTTGCAGACGCCGTGGAGAAACTCTCAAAGTTGCCGCCCCACGAACTAAAAAAGCTCCTAGAACTGTTCGGCAAGAAAGGCTAGGGGACTTTTCGCAGGTGCGGGCTGCGCTACAGTGGGAATCGTTTATGAGCGACCACGAACTCACCCAGATTGTTTCCGATTACATAGCAAACAAGCGGGCGAAGGCGGAGGCTGAACGCCGCTGGTTTGTCATCCAGCCAACGCTCGAAGATGCGATTTCCAAGGCTGCCAGAGCGATAAAACCAAGCGGCAAGAGATTTGGGCACCAACGACGTATTCCCGAATCGGTGCTGCGTCAAAGCGAGAGAGCACTCCTCGATTCGGTGCCTTCCCTACAATCAGCCCGGACGTTTGAAGAACTCCATCGCGTCATTTCAAGCACAATTGGCGACATCCCCGGAATTGGCGAACTCACCATTTACGACACCGCATTGCGTATTGGAGCCAAGTTAAAACTCGAACCAGCCGTTGTCTTCTTGCACGCTGGAACTCAAATCGGCGCGAGAGCACTTGGTCTAGACGGCTCTCTGGAGTTCATCGAAAGGAAATCTCTCCCACGTGAGTTTGAGCCTTTATCTCCGGCAGAGATCGAGGATGTGCTCTGTATTTATAAGGACCGTCTGAGCAAGAGGAAGGACAACAAGAGAATTAGGGACTGCAACTAAATGCAGCACGGCTGAGGGTTAGATACCGGAGGAACGGACAGCCACCAGAGGAGAGAATCCCGCACCAAAATCCTTGAAGGAAAGTACGTCGCAATCAATGCGAGCCTCCACCGCAATCTGACGGAGGTCCCTCTCTTGCGGCCAGTCCTTGGCAACAAACCTCCCGCAGAATGGGAGATAGACAGCCATCAACAGATCATTTCGTCCCGGTGGCTCAGGTTCATTTGGCTGCTGGGCTTTTAGAGCGAAGTTGTACCACGCCATCATCAGGGCGTAACACACTGCCCGAAACGGCGGACACATATCTACAAAAGCCCGCAGCTCCCACTCGTTCACGGGGGTTCCGGTCACGCGCTTATAAAGCCCACGAGCAACGTGCCAGAATGGACCACCCTCCACAGTCGCTACTTCCTTCATCGCCTCAGCAAAACTCTCTGGACGCTTGGCGCGGCCTTCGGCGATTACGGCATCGAGTTTTGGCCGCAGCGCCGTCCACAGGTTTTCGAAACCTTCTATCACCTTGAATTGTTCGGTGAGTTGTTCCTTACACAATTCAGGTGGAAAATCTTGAGTGAGGAGTCCTTCCTCGTAGGGTCTGGCTCTCGCGTTTACTCGCGTCCAGTCGAAGGCCGAGGGATTGTGAAAATGGGCCACGACCTGTAGGCGCAAAATCTCATGGGGCGGCCAGAGGCACTCGCCAGAGCGGAGTAAACGTCTTATACGGCCAAGGAGAGCTTGTCGCCGTGCTTCTCTCTGGGTGGCAATGACCTCCTCCGCGCTCAATCCGAGAAGAAGAACGCGGAAACCAGCTTCCAGACCCGCCATGAGCGGTTCCGAAAGTAGTCCTTCGTTCTCAAGAGCGTTGATCGCGCTTGTGTCGAAACCGATTGTGGGCAGCGGAGACATAACCCTACATTGTAGCGCCGTTCTGGGACTGCTATGCTTCGGCGCCATGAGCGGCGAAAAATCTCCAATCTCGTGGACTTACGATCACGCGCCGACCAGATGGGCAATCGTCGCTTCGTTGGTGGTCGCTTGGTTTCTCGCTGTCATATTTCTGTATTCAGACATCGGGAAAGTGCTGGCTGCACGCCCGTGGTGGGAGGACTTCATAGTTGCGCTGGCGACCGTCGCCGTTCCAATTCTGGCTTTGCTGGAACTGCGCCACTCCGCTGAGGCGAACAGGCTGCGAGGCGAGGCCAATGACGAACGCCGCAGGGCGAACGATCTCCGCGAAGAGAACGGACGGCTTACCGCCGAACTTGATGACGAACGCAACAAACACCTTGAGCAGATTGCGGCGAACACAAGACGCCCGCTCACTCCGGCAGAAAGAAACGCAGAGACACTACGCCGTCACCTCGGAGCCTGCGTCTCCGTTACAGAAGGCAATGGAAGCTGGCCTAGCACGCCGCTGATTGTGGAAGTCAGCGACGCCGACATCGTGACGTTGTTCACGCCCAGCGCTGGCTCAAATCCGCAAGCGTCGTGCGTTCAGATCGATTGCAGTGAATTAGACATCGTCGAAATCCCGCATGGGTCTTGTCCGTTACGGGTCCACGTGCGCAGAAGATATGGTCCCGCCGTTCAACTCGGAGAGATCAGGAAATGGGAAGATCGCAACCTTCCAGCAGCCGCGCCGAGGTTCAGCAAAGGCGGCAACGTCTATCACGCCTCATTTTCAAAGCCGGGTTCCGCCGAAACTAGAAGCCTGCACATCTACGCTTCCGCAGACGGGTCAAACTCTTTCCTGCTCGAACCATCGGTCGGCGAGCGGGTCGTAGCAGACAACGTCGAAATTTCGAGGCGGTTTATGCTGCTGGAAGTAAACTACCGGGCTGCTGGTTTCAACCGGAGCGGGTCAGGCACGGGTGGGAGTCCGCACCCACTTTTCATTTGGTGAGCGATGCCGCTGGTTTATCCACCTGTTCCTTACGAATTTGGACGGACAACAGATTAAGGGCAAGGCCGCTCTGCGACGGAGGACGCGCAATCGGTTTCTCCGATGCAGTCGGGGAAATACTAGTTTCGAATCCCACAGTGACGAAGCGGAACCCGAGGTTCAAGGTCCGGGCTTTTGATAGACTCATAATGCCGTGTGGCATTTCATCTCATTCGTTCTGATGGGCCTCGTCCAAATCGCTACTGCGGTTTGGGGAGGCATCATTTCGGTCAAATCTCTACCGCCAACTGAAAAGCGGTTCCCGCATTTGTCTGGTTTTATCGCGTTGGGAATTGCCGGGGTTGCTCTCACCTTCTGGATTGGTGCCCAGAGTTACGAGTCGGAAAGACAGGCGGAGAAGGCTCAAAACCAATTGATTAACAAGCTCGAAAATCAGAATGGTCAGTTAGCTGCCATAGCGGGGATGCTCAAGGTCAACAGTACTGACCCAAGCGTACTCGCAGGCGCTCTCGCTCAAGCTCTCCATCCCCCCGAAAAATTGCCTTGCCTGAATCCAGTACGTTTCACCAGCACCCAAAAAGAGTCGCAAAGCGGATACGACACTCTTGTACGGATTTCAAATCCAACCGGGATAAGAGCCAACACAAGATTTCAGTTCTTCTTCACGACCAGCGTTGGCTTCGCCCACCCCGTGGACAAGGATGTGAGTTGGTCGGGCGGTTCCGGCACTGATATTGGATTTATCACTGTTTCCTCAGAAATTCCCAAAGGCAAGGCTCTGGTAATCCTTGCAGGCGGAGCTTTGATTCCGGCGCAGGTCAAGTGCGTGGACCGATTCGACCCCGAAGGTTAAACATAACGCGCGTTTCACTTCGGACCCACGATTCGAGCATCTTCTTGCTTAGGTTAATCTCGATGCATGCGGCGGAGCGGCACAACTCGGCTCGAAGCTCTTCCAAGGCGAAAAGCAGAGTTTATCGAGCCAATGGAATGCGCTCTGGTCTCCAAGCTGCCCGAAGGACCGCAATGGACGTACGAAGTTAAGCTCGATGGCTACCGAGCCATTGGAGTCAAAACCAGCCGTCAAGCGATCCTGTACTCGCGGAACCACAAGAACTTCAACAATCGATTCCCGCAGATCGCTGACGCCCTTGTTGATCTTCCTGCGGATACAGTTATCGACGGCGAAGTTGTAGCCTTGGACGAATCTGGACGCCCGGATTTTCACGGTCTCCAGCACTTCACTGCCGAAGCCTCGCGAATCCGCTATTTTGTTTTCGATCTTCTGATCTTGGGTGGGCGCGATCTAACCAGCTTGCCTCTCATCGAGCGCCGAAAGCTTTTGGCAGGAATCAAGATTCGCTCCTCGTGGATTCTCATTTCCGAAAAGTTCGATACCTCCGCCGCCGAGATGCTTGCCGCTGTGCGCCAGCAGCTTGAAGGCGTCGTAGCGAAGCGCAAGAGCAGTCTCTACGAGGCGGGAAAACGCACGGGCTCCTGGGCGAAGATGCGGATCAACAAGGGCCAGGAATTCGTGATCGGCGGCTTCATGCCGGGTCCGCACGGAGTCGATTCCATCATCGTCGGCTACTATCGCGGGAAGGACTTGTACTACGTCGCCGGGGTGCGAAATGGATTTGTGCCAGCAAACCGCAGGATGGTTTTTGAGAAGCTGAAGACACTCGTCACGGACAAATGCCCGTTCGTGAATCTACCGGAGACAGGGCGCACCCTGAACTGGTTGCCGTCGTTGAGTTCCTGGATTGGACGGACGGAGATCGGCTTCGTCATTCCAAGTTTGTCGCGCTCCGCGATGACAAAGACGCGCGAGAGGTGGTTAAGGAAGCGTAAGTTATCCAGCCCATGTCGATCACCACAAGAGTCAAATCGAAAGCCGAAGCGACTAAACTCCAGCGCGAACAAGCTGCGCAACGCGTCATATCTCACTTTGGCCTGTGCCTTCCGCAATCTAGAGTGCTCTGCTTTCTGGACGATGAAGACCCGTCCAGTCTCAAGCAAGCATTCGGTGCGGCAAACCGGGGGCTTTCGGGAACCATCAGGGACGGTGACGATTTATCGGTATGGCCGGACTACGTTCAGAAGTGCGTGTATGTTGATGACGACGTTTCTCCGTATACGCGGCGCGTCATCGATCAACTTATTTATCTGTATGGGAGCACTTGCACAGATGAGGTAGGTCTGACAATGACGCTTGCGCATGAACTACAGCACGCCATTCAACACGATAAAGTGCGAAAGGTCTGGGCTGTGAATAGCCTCATACGCGGGCTTCCAACGGCTGTTGATGATTTGAAATTGGAATGGGCTGATATTCCAATCGAGCGAGACGCTAGGATTGTGGCTAAACGTATCGCTCTTGACTTGCACGGCGATCAGCCAGTGCGCAGGTACATAGACAAAAGAAGCGCTGAAGCTGTCGAACCGCACGATGTTGCCGATTGGAGTTTTGTACGTGGGTTAACGCCCTCCAATTCAATCGATGTTGTTGTTGACACTCACCGACTTTTTCATCGATTGACGGACCACAGACCAGAGGTTGAGGACGCGCTGCGGCAGAGAAAGAACGATCCCGACTTCAGCGACATCAACTTGGACGAGTTTTTCAACTCTTCGCTTTAACCGTAAATTCAGCCAAGATTTCAGGAGGCCGGAAATGGCTATTCCGGCGAGTCGTGAGGTCGATAGGTTCACAAACTACGTTTCAAGGTAACATTGGAGCGACAAAGAGCCATCTCTGAAGCGACGAAGAGTCGCGACCAAATCGAGAGTCGAGAATCTTAGGAGACCATCATGGTGATTGGGGATCGCTTGAAAGAATTGCGCGCATCAAAAGAACTCTCGCAGGGCGACATTGAAAAACGGACAGGCTTGCTCCGGTGTTACATTTCCCGCGTTGAAAACGGACATACAGTTCCGTCTATCGAGACGCTGGAAAAGATGGCGCGAGCCTTAGAAGTCCCAATGTACCGCCTCTTTCATGAAGGCGAAGCAGCATCATCAATTCGCAATCTGAAACTTCCGACGCGTAGCGAGGACTGGGACAGCACAGGCAAAGAAGCCGATTATCTTTCCAAGTTGCGCAGGCTACTTGCGAAAATGGAACCCGGCGACCAAAAACTCTTGCTGCACATGGCCCAGAAAGTCGCGAGAGACTAGCCCCAAACGCCTATCGATTCCGCGACTGATATCAGCCGCCCATCTGACGGGATATCCGGTGTGCCTTCAGCAGCCATACTGCTCGAAGGTTTCACGCAACCCTCTGTCGACTGTCAATCACCTGACCCGACAGTCTGGCAGATTTGTGGAAAGGCAGCCCGGACTAGTCCTTTCGCAGGCTCGCCAACCACTTCTCCAGAATTGCTTTGCTAGGTGGCTCAATTGTGGTGAAGAAGACCCCCATTCCGGCGTTCGGCTTGGAATGGACCACCTTACCTAAGGCAGCGAGGCTTGTGCCGCCGTGGATAATCCTCAGCGAGACCTTCGTCCCCTCCGGGAACGGGCTGCTAGTGTGCACGTAGCATCCAAACAGGCTCAGGTTCGTCGTGCGTGCAGTGAGAATTTTTTCCGACCGCACGTCGGTCAGTTCAATGCTGGCCGCGAAGGGATAGCGGCTGGCGCGATGTAATCCAGATGGAATGGGAGGACGACCTCGCCGTTGCGATTCTATGTCAAGCAGGATACTCGTCCAAATAATACGCGCCAAATCATATCTCCGAGAGGGAAGCAAGGAAGGATGGATAACCCCACGCTTGGCGGAGCGCCCTTCATCCTGCTGGTAATACCAGGAAAATACCTGCAATCAAATTCAGATATTCCCCATCGCTCCTTCCGTATATTTTCACTGCGACAACGCCCCCATTTAAGGTGAGAACGGCGCGAACCTTGCGTCTGGATCAGTAGCTACAAGTTGTGAAGACAAGTAGCGAGTAAGGACCCGTCCATGATGAAGAAATTGAGTCCTGTGGATAAAGCCATAGAACGAATATTGGAATTGTCGGCAGACGCCCAAATAAGAAGACGCGAAATTGCCAAGGATTCTCTCGCGTATCACATGCTAACGGAAACAATAGCAGCTTACGGCAAAGCACTCACGCTTCTCGCAGCACTTCAACGATCTGCGCAATCAGCGATGTCCTTTTACCCCTTACTGAGGCCAAAACAGTGCCGATAGATGCTTGTGGATCACGCCGCGTTGTGACCACACTAATTCTTTGGTTTGCCCACGGCCTTCTGGTTCTTTGCTTCATCAGAATGCTTTTCAGAAACAGGAGGTTCAGACGGGGCAGCCTGGCCTCTCAGTGCCAGGGCGAAGACATAAGCCCCGGCGTCTGGTCATTTCTTTTTGGTTCGCTTCACCAATCGTAGCTCGTCAAGATTCCAAACCCGGAAGCGGTCGATTTTCTTCTCCAACAATACCCCATGCACACTATTGAGGATCGCCCGGACCTTCGCAGTACTACGCGAGCCGACGACTCGAACTGTGTCACCGGGTTTCAACTTCAGCTTCACTGGACCTCTCTGGTCGCCACAATTCTAGGCCTCTTCACCAAGCCGGACACAGCAAAAACGCGATGAACGGCAGTTCAATCGTTTTGCTTGGATCAGGGTCAGCGTGCCTTCTTGGAAATCCCTTAGTACCTCGATAGTACCTTCCTCAGGATAATACCTGACTCGCATTTGGAGAACTTGCCCGATTGCTGATTGATTGAAATCACCGTAGCTTCCCGCACGCCGTCTCCCACCCTGACGGCATACACGGATTTACGTCCGCCTCATTGTTATCGGACGTCATCCACTGTGGGGTTGCCATGAACGTTCTGTCCCCCCTCCGCCGTAGTTTTCTTTTCGTCATTTTCATACTCTTCGTCACATCGTGTAGTGTATCCGCCCAAGCCCCTTCCAGCCCATCCAAACCGCACCAGCATCCGCCCCTGCCACCCATCGATCAGGAGCAGTTTTTCGCCTACTGGACCACAGAAACTGGCTGGACCAGCGAACTACAGCTTCGCAACAATGCGCCTGGCCAGGACTTGGTCGTGACGCCCGCTCTCCGCCTCGCGGATGGAGCGGAAACCGCTCTCGCTCCAGTCACGATCAAGCCGCAGGAAGTAAAATCCATCGATCTTGACGCGGCAATTACCGCTGCGGCTGCCCCTCAGCTCATCGGCACCTATGGCTCCGTTGTCCTTCACTATCGCTCACCGTCCGCAGCGACCTTGTACGCTGCCATGATGGTCCGCCGCATGGGCCACGCCATCGCCTTCCACATAGACGCCTTGGGCGAATCGCAGGACCTCCAAGTCGGCAGCCGCGAAGGTATCTGGTGGCTCCCCAAAGACACCACCAGCGACTACCTCATCCTCACCAACCAGGGTACGAACACTCTTCCCCTCGACCTGTCGCTCTACGACGCCAGCGGCAAGCAGGCCACACAAAAGGTTCTTCTCGGCCCCGCCGAGACGACCCGCTATTCGATCCGCAAACTCATCCTCGCCTCAGGCCTCACCGGCTCCTACGGTGGCATCAAAATCTCCACCAGCGCCCACGGCGGCTCCCTTGATAGCTTGCATTTCCTTTTCGACGAAACCGCCGGATTCTCCGCCATCCTGAAAATGTTTGACTACAACCCCAACGCCAAACTCGAAGAGCGCGATTACGCGCGAACCGCCACTTGGACTCTGCGCGCCCCAATGCTCGCCCTCTCCAATCCTGATCCAGCCTTGGCCTTTCCGCCGGGCACGAAGCTTCTGCCGCAAGTCTTGATTCGCAACACCACTGCTGAGCCCATTGATGCGGCCCTCCGCTTCAATTGGCGCACCGCCGACTCTACCGGCAAAGCGCCAGGACCCGCTTTACGCCTTGCTCCTTACGAGACCCGCCGCATTGACGTAGCCGCACTCCAGGACGGCGCGATTCTCCCGAAAGAGGCCAATTGGACTTCGGTCATAATCACCACCAACAGCAAGCCAGACGAACTCATGGCCGTCGCCGCCAGTTATGACCAAACTCTGAAATACGGCGCGCAAACGCCTTTTTCTGACCAGCTCACCTTTAGGTGGGAAGGTGGCATGTGGGAATACGACCCCTATCACAGCTCCATCATTACTGCCGGGAATGGCGGCACCAAGCCAACCCAGGCGGCCTTCACCATCTTCTATAATCAAGGCACCCAGCGGTACGACATGGAGCAAACTCTCCAGCCGGATGAGCAGATGTGGATCGATGTAGGCAAACTAATCAGAGAGCATGTCCCGGACAAAAATGGCATGGCGCTCCCGCCGGCGCTCACTTCCGGCTCCTATGAATTCCGCGATCTCACCAACAGGGGCGTTGGCACGCTCTTCGAGGGCAAAGTCATCTACGACAAAACCTACGGCCACGTCGCCTATGGCTGCGCCGCCTGCTGCGGCTACGCTGTAATCTCCGCCGCACTCGCGTACGATCCCCTTGGCGTGCCCTTCGGCGGGCCAGCAGGGCAGGCCGTCATTGCCCCCGACATGTGCCTAGGCGGCGCGCTTGCCGATGTAAGCGACATTTTCTGGGGCGCCTGGAGTACCGCCAGCTCAAGCATTGCCACGGTAGACACTTACGGCACCCACACCGGCGTGTCTGTAGGTTCCACCACGTCACAAACCAGGGGTTGCCTGAACAACAACGATTCACGGTTAAACTGCCCCCGCCAGTGCACCCAGCCCAGCGGCGGCGTCAACACCTTCCAAGGTGTGCTGACACCTCAGGATAACTTTTCCGGTAGAAGCACGAGCCGATTCGGAATCGCAGAAGTCATTAATCTGTCCTTCAATGCCCAGGTTACGGCGGCCGCGCTAGGAGGACTGCAATGGAGCATAGTCAGCGGCGGGGGCACTCTGACGAACGCGGGCACCGCTGGCACAGCGACGTATACCGCCCCTGGGTCAGCAGCCACGGTTGTACTGAGACTTGCGATTGTTTCAGGGCAAGGGCAGACGAAGGACTACACGATTACGGTCGTTGCTCCATCAGGGGCATACCTCGTTAAAACCAGTAACCTGGCACACACGCAGGGATATATCAGTGTCCGGTTTACGGGCCTCATCTATCTAACCCCAACCGACGTGTCCTTCGCGAGCCTGAAGTTTCAGGAAGGAAGCGCGACTGCGGTTGCCACAGGCTACTTTGCGACGGCTAACGGACAGCTCCATCCGGCCGGACCCCTTATAGCGATAAGTAACTGCAATACCACGACCGGATGTACGGGTGCTGGCGACCAGGTTGGTCCCGACCTTTGGCCTCCTCCGTTCTCGACGGGGGATTTTGTGTGGCAGCTACCATGGCAATATCAGATTCCTACGGGAGCGCTGACCGTGTTTACGACCGCAACACACCATCAGACCGCCGCCGCCAGTGGTGCAAATGATGGCCTTGCCACCATAGAGAAAGCAGGTGCGGGGCCGTTTTCGAAGTTGGCTAGTGATCCGACGTCGGGTTTCTAGTGAGACGATTTCGTATGATTACAACCAAGTGGGTAGTCGCAAGGAAGAAAATAATCGCTTGTAGCGTTCTCGCGTTTGTTGGCGTGCTAGAGTCCTTAATACTGAAATATGATCCGGCCCGTGCCGTCAGTCGGAACTTCGCACAACTCCCGAGTTGGCGCGCTGAGTTGGACGCGGATCTCGCAAAGCTGGATGCTCTTCGGGAATCCAGGGATCTCGATTCCCTAGAGACAGCAATCAACCGCGACTCGCTAAAATGGAAGGCAAGGGATCGCCAACCCTTCCTTGCCTATATGTTTGAGGCCTGCGGCGAAATTAGTTCCTACGATTACTCAGATAAATCAAAGCAAGCTACGCTTCTCAGCCGTTTCGCTATTTCGGTTCTATCGTCAGGTCCCCTCTCTCTCGAGGAACGAGTACCGTTTGTGGAATTCCTCGGTCTAGACCCCGTAAAGATCGACGAAACAGCCTGGAAGAGGCTTCGTCAGGAAAAGGCAAGCTTTTGGCTTGAGACGTGGCGGCTCCTTTCGGAAGCTCAAGATCCTAACTTCGATCTCCAGGACGTACCCATGATTAATGTAGCGCCCCCTCCGGGCGCAGGCGTGCCCGCCGGGGGCTCACCATCTGATATCAAAGACCCGGCATTGCGCGCAGAATACGAGCGCGCGATCGCTCTGAATCGAGCGAAGATCGCGCGGTTTAACGAACAGCACTATGTGCGGATGACCGCGGACAAGTTCTACCAAGACGCCCAACGTTACCTGATCAACGCGTATTCGAGAACACCCTCCAATCCAACGGAACTGGAAAGGCTATTGTCGGTATATGTTGGTGATGAAGCCGTTCGCAATCGCATTCTGGAAGAAACAAGGAAAGCCCAAAACCAATAGGATCAAGGAGGCGGCTAGCCCTACATTTTGTGGCGGCTGATTAGATGACGGCGTCGGCTCCTTCGACCGAGTAGACTTGCCGGTTCTGCTCTAGCTGATGAACACTGCGCTCTTCATTTTCTCCGCCGGTTGAACTCTTGCCAGTCCCGCTTGAAAAGCTCTTCGAACTCCCGCTTGTCCTCGCCCGATTCGCGCCGCTCTTTCGCCTTCCAGTGATAGCCGTCGCGCCGGTCCACGTCGCACAATTTCTGGGACCGCATTTCACCAACTGTGGTATGCTCATATATGTATCAAGAGTGAGCGTGCAGTCGGCGCTCCGGCAACCGAGCGAAAGCCACGGTGCTAACCTTCGAAAGAAGGGATACGGCCTGTAGGGGGCAAAACCCACCTTAGTCCTTCCCATGACTTTCGAAGGCATCTTCTCTTCTCTTAACTGGAGGAATGATGTCTTCGCATAACGATTCATTTGTAGCTTCTGGTAGTTCGCCAACGGTTGATTTTCTCTGCGAGAACCACGGCTCCGTATTTCTCCTCCGTCCCGTTTCTCCCGCTGCCTTCGCTTGGATAGAAGAACACCTTCCACCTGATCGAATCGCATTTGGAAATGCTGTCGTTGTGGAGCCGAGGTATGTGTGGGCAATCCTCGTTGGGTTACAAGACGACGGGCTGGTGGTGACCCGTGGATAAGAAACTCGCTGCGGAAAAGATTCGGGCACGGTTGGAGAAGAGACTCGCAACCTTCCTTGCCTGCGAAGTGGGAGACCTGCCTCGGATGAAAATCGGAACGCTGATACATACCTCATTTTTGCTTTGGGGCGACGGTGAAGAATTGGGCGGATTCCACTCGACTATGTCCGGCGTGTTGCAGATTCTGAGTAACGAAATCGTGTGGGACGTGGAGCCGAAGGCGGAAGAGGCTGAGACGCCGAAGATGGTGGTCAACTAATGGAAATGACGCTCGATCAAATCGGTCTGATGTTGGCGCAGGAGTCTTTGATCTTCTTCACTGTGTGTTACTCCTTCCCGGTTGTGCCGGAGAAACTTGTTTGGAAAACGGACGTGTACTGCGTACCCGTTTCCGAGGTACCTTTCTCAGAAATTCCTTAGTGATCTTCCCCGGCCTGTTTCAATGAACGGAAAGGGGACCCTATCTGTGACATTGAGGCGTAGGGTAGAGCGCGAATCATCACGCAGCACGAGGACGAGCCTCACCCGACGTATGGGGCGACTGCGGCCCCCGTCGAGCCGAAAACCATAACATCCATAAAGTTCCAAATAACTTTCAGCCGAAAACCGGTACGATGAGGAACGGAAAACTCCGAAACGACATCCGTTTGGATTGCGATGTTGTTCCACGCGACTCTTGCGAATCATTGCACAGCCTTGTAATTGTTCTTTACAAAACCCAACGGATGGGTTAGCATAAAATCATGGATAAAAGGCTCATTGCCAAGGTGATGGCCGAACTTGGCAGCAGAACATCGAAAGCCAAAGCTGCTGCTGCCCGTGAAAACGGAAAGAAGGGCGGCAGGCCACGCAAGAAGGGGAAACGATGAAAACCGCACTCTATGCCCGCATTTCGACCGCCGACAAGGGCCAAGACCCCGAGATGCAGCTTCGTGAATTACGAGAATACTGCGAGCGTCGAGGGTGGACCGTTTCCGCTGAATACGTTGATGTTGGCGTCTCAGGTGCCAAGGATTCACGCCCCCAGTTGAACAAGCTGATGGCCGACGCCAAGCAACGTCGGTTTGACTCTATTCTCGTTTGGAAGCTGGACCGATTAGGACGCTCATTGAAGCATCTGGTATCAGCCTTGGGCGAATTTGAAGCCCTCGGCGTCGCCTTCGTTAGTCTGCGTGATAGCTTCGATCTCACCACCCCGGCTGGAAGGCTCATGTTCAACATGGTGGCCAGCTTCGCCGAGTTCGAGCGTGATCTCATCCGTGAGCGGGTCAAAGCTGGCATTGCTAACCGCCGCGCGAAAGGCTTCCGCGTAGGCCGCAAACCCGTGTCTATCGACTCCGCCAAGCTGCAAGCGTTGCGTTCTGAGGGGCGCACGATTCGGGAGATAGCCATGAGCCTCGGTTGCTCCCGCTCGCTTGTCCATAAAACCCTGTCGATTTCCGCCTAACGGGGCATTGAAAACGAAGGGTTTACGGACCCGGCCTTCTTGTCCATCTGGGATTTCTCAGAAGGACAGGAAATAACCCATCAGTTAGATACCTTCCAGTTTTACCCTCGAAGATCCGTGGCTCTACGAAGGCTGGGAAGAGGCAGAAATCCTCTTTGCGGTGACTTCCTACGTGACGAGCCGTGTGTCACCGTGCCGGGTTTACGCAAGGTCTTTATTTTAGGTGTGTTTTGCGCCCATTCGCGGTCGAGTGACCTGTTTGGCGGAAAAATGAGGACCTCTAGAGAATGCCTGACAAAGCGATTCACAATCTCGTCATCTGAACGTTGAAGAAAATGACCTCATGCGTGGTCCCGTCCGTGTCCTAGATACACGGAACGGGAACCACTTCTGCATTTGAGGCGCACGAGTGGTTCCCACGGTGGTTCCCAATTTCGGTCCGGGAACCACCTTGGCTGGGGACCATGATTCTAAAGAACTTACAACGCTGCACGAGTGGTTCCCGTGGTGGTTCCCAAAATTGGCCCGGGAACCACTTGTGCAAACCGCGTAAAGAGTTGAAAACGTCGGGAACCACCGGGAACCACCTTGGGGAACCACTTGTGCAAGCCTGATTTCAGCCCCTAAAACCCGACGCTCACGTCCTCACCCAGCGCGGCACCCGTCACGCCATCTGTCACGCCATTGAGGGATACGGCTGGCCCGGATTGGACTGACTCGGAGGTGGTCTGTTCGACCTGCCCGGCCATCACCAAACCTTGAGTCCATCTCTTGCGCGTGATGGTTCTGCCTCTCGCCCCCGGGGCTGGTTCTTCCACTTGTTTCCAGCCGCCATTTCGCTTGCAGAACCCACGTACCAGTTCGCGCTTCATTTTGAGCAGGTTCACCAAGTCGTTGAAGCTGATAAACGGATTCTCGTGGAAGACCGAGGCCAGCATCCTAGTCTGGTCGTCCTTCACAACTGCGTTTCCGATGTAGGCGAGGTCACCCATCTGGTCAATCACGGAAACGATAGGACCCGGCTCCCCATGCTTAGCCTTCCTCTTCAACTGTAGGCGGAACGGCAACGGCGGCTCGAAGTCGCGTGGCTTTACGCATACGACCTCAATTTCCTCCGGCCCTTCTCCCTGCGCGAACATCTTCTCGTCGCGGCGGAATGCGTAAACGAAGTCCGCCATCGCGCCGAAGTCGCCCGTACCGCGCAACGCATTTTCGAGTGTCAGTTCGGCAGCATCCTTTGTCGCCTTCGGGCTGTGGTGCAGGAAGAGAACGTTAGCACCGATGGAGCGGAGCATGTCTGAGTCTTGTACGAGATTGTTCTCTTTGGCAGCGTTCTCGTCACCACCACGAAAGAATCTGACCGCAGTGTCAACGACAACGAGCACGTCATGCTTCGTGCTCAGTTGCTGAATCATCGCGACGGTCATCGGGTCCGACAAAGGTCTGGTGATGCCCTGAGTGATAGTGCGATAACGGAACAGATTCCTGTCCTGCGTGATTAGCATCTTGCCGAGACGACGCTTAAACGAAGCGTCCGATGCTTCTGGAACGAGGTACAGCACCGCGCTTTTGCGCTGAACTGGGAAGACGCCCCACAGCGGCATACCGCTGGTGAGAGCCTTCGCGACTGACAGGCCGCACCATGTCTTACCTGTGCCCGAGAGTGAACCGAAGAAGCCAACACCCTTCGGCATGAATCCCTGAATTAACATCGGCAACTCATCCGGCTCCGTACCGTCGTACGCTGGGAACTCTCTAGCGAGTAGTTCCGGGGTAATCTCCACAGGATTCGATTCGATGCCCTGTGTGAGCAACAAACTCTTGTCCTGACCCTGCTCGTAGTTGCCCATCGACATCGCAACTTGCGTGATTTTCTTCTTGTCGAGCGGAAGTTCACATTCGTTGTGTGCCATGCGCTGCAAGATTGGTTCTATTTCTTCCGGCGTCAGACCGCTCTCACGCAACTTGCCCGCACGAGCTACGAGCCACAAGTGTATTTGCCCGTGGAGTATCAACGGGCGGCCCTGCTTCACAGGCTCAGACCTCTCTTCCGGCTTGCACTCCACACGGAACTCTGACTTGTCGTAGTTCGCCTTCGGGTCGATGCAGACCGCCTTTACCTCTGGCGCATCTGCATACTTTAGGTTGCGGAAACCCGGGATACGAAGCACGCGGGCGACTTCCGCAACGGCCTTGTCGGTCTGGAACTCATCTGCAAGCGCACGCATTAGCGGTTCCGCAGTCTCTTGTGTAAGTCCTGTGGTGTTCCAAATTAACTGGAACCTACCTGGGCTACTTTCGAGTACGACAGTCGGCTGTGGAACCTTACCGCTTTTAAGGATGTTCTCTACGGTTTGCGCACCGTTCTCGTCGGCATCCACGTAAAGACGCTTCACGGTTGCAATATTATTCTTGGTGCGCCCCATGTTCTGGCCGACCAATTCCGGCTTAAATGGGTTCATCCCCGCGTAGATGTTGAATGTCTGATTCAGCGAAACCAGTTTGTCGAAGAACTCTCTCGTTTCCGCTCTCGATGCTTCAACGAAGGTGTGCTGCACGCTGCCCTCTGGGTTGATGAACGCAAGAGCGACTACGTCGGCTGGCGCATACAGCGCACGGAAGTAATTCTGATATGTCTGGAAGGCATCCATTATTGTGTACCTCCCAAAATCTCCGCATCAACCGCGAGGAATCCCTTCTTTCCAACTACGCTCTTGAACGAAACTGTTGCGCCTGTTCTCGGCACACCCGACGTGATATTTGCACCGTGCAGGAAGTGCTTCAAAATCACGCCACCTTTTTTCTCGTGGATGAAACCGTAGTTTCTATCCGTGAACCACACATTCAAACTACCTGTAATCTTCATAACATCATCCTTCGCCTCGACTCTGCCAAGGCGTTCATCACCGTCCTTTCCGCGCTCTCGGCATCTGACACTGTGGTCCTCTCGCCATTCGCGCACTGCTTCGGAAACTTTTTCTAAACGATGCCGCTCACTTCGTCGCTTGCACCTACCTAAACAAACCTTCGATACCACGGAAGGCTAAATTCTTTTACGCCTGCCCATTGAGTCGTAAGTACTCGCTCGTGCTTTCCCCCATGTCCCACAACCAATTCGCAAACGCAGACTCTCGCCCGACCAAGTTCGCCAACGACGCACTTAGGGCACTGAGGTTTGTCATTCTCAAAAAATCGCTCACCGCTGCTAGTCTCCACAACACACTCGTCCTTCGGCTTCTGCCTGCTGAAATTCCAGCTTCGCGTGTGCCGATTGACTGTCCGGGTGCGAACGTGGGTCTTACACTGCTATTGGTTGACTGCGGTTACTTCTGCTGCGGTGCGACCGACCCGCCCTCCAACCTCAAGGCGTCGTCTAAAAGCATCAACTGAAACATCACCTGAGCGAGGAGACGGTGTGCATCGGCCTGCTCATCCACACCATCCGCATCCGAAATGACGTAGACACGTAGGATGCCCTGTCGCCCAATCTCCACGGAGATGAGGGCGGTGCCCGCCTCGGGGGTCTCGAAAGTCTCCAATTTAGTGTTTTTTATTTCCATAAGCCCTCCTCACTATTCGCTCAAGCTGTGTACACCACAGCCTCGGGACCCACGTTTTTATTGGCTTTCTGCATCGCCTTGCCCCCTCCACGAATGCGCTGACGGACCCTCGTGGCATACGTTCGCAGTTTTCCCCACTCGATGCCATACTCCTCCGCGATTGCTTTCGGGGAGCGGCGACGGTACACAACCTCGAAGCAAGCCAAGCGGATGTTGTCATTGGTTCGCATCCTCGCAACCGACGCCAGCACTTGGGCACGAGAGAATCCGCCACCTTGTTCGGTGCGACGATTCGGTGCCGCTGGATTGTACGGGTGGGCTGGTTGAGCGAAGCTCGGGCTGTCTCCACCACCATTGCGGCGGCGGTCGGGCTTCGGGTTGCGCCAGACGTGCGCGCGTGACACTGCTGACAAAGCGGCATCGACGCTGTAGCCGTACTTATGAACAAGGTCGAGCAAATCAGAGACAGCGGGAAAGTCGCAGGGGAAATCATGGGGAACAGCAACCAGACCTTCGATTGTGTCGCCGCTGTAGTGTGGAGCGCGAAATGGTGGTCTCGTGAAAGAAATGTTGTCCGCCGTCGCATTCGGAAACCACCAACGGTCGGTTAACGTTTCCACGAGTGCGTCGAGTTTCTTCCCAGCACGTCGTCCGTTATCGGCGTATCGCTGGACAACACGAGGAAGTCGTTCTTCTCTGCTCTCGAACTTCTCCCTTAATTTTTCATGGCGGATTGTGGAGCGAAGTTGTCGCGCTGCATTCGGAACTAGTAGGCAGGCAACCAGAGCAAAGACCGCAAACTTATTACGGGCTGTCGGCTCGTGTGCGGTGCCGCAAACGGATTCATACAAAGTCATGCCGCACGCTCCTGTTGACGGAGCCACCCGGACACGCTTGTCCAATCGAATCGCAGATAGCGACCGATGCGAATTACTGGCAGGGGATTGACGCAGCGTTGGCGGGACTTCTCGTAGACCCAGCGTTCCGAAACTTTCAAACGCTGCGCAAGTTCAGCGAGCGTGAGAATCTGGGATGGGTCAATCGGGGACGTGGATTGTACTGCGACGGAAACGGGCGATTGTTTCTTCGGAGCCATAGACACCAACTCTTTTGAGTTGTGCCATTGGCACCGAAGTTCCCCGTTTATTTCGTGCTACGGGCTTCTTGCAGAACGCCAGCCGTAAAGTTTCTGGATTTCTGTCGGGCGTCTCTTCCACGACTTTCCGCTTACGCGGTGACGGCGACCGTGGCTTTCCTGACAGGACCCTGCGTTAGACGGGAGTCCAGCGCAACTTAATACATATAGCACAGGAGGACCTACTTTGTCAAGTTATTTATTTGGTGACGTTTGGGACAGGGGATTCGCCTTGCGTTCGCCCACGCTCAAGCGCAAAATTCTGAGCGAGAGAATGGGCATCACGGTAGACGAAAGCAATCAGACAGTTCCCGGTAGGCTCAGACATGCGCAAGAAGAAAGAGCGGGAGCGGCAAGCACTCCGTCGCCAGTACTTGGCACAGCAGCGAGCCAGCCAACCGCTGATGTCTGCGGTTGGACCAATAAGCCCAGAGCAACTACGCGTCAACGCGATTCACGAGGCTGGTCACGCCGTCATAATGACTCGCATCGCTCACGGCTGCGATTTGACGACCGTGGACCCGCAAGAAGTGGAGCGTCTGACAGGACACGCGATGCCGGGATACACCAAGCCAGTTCACAAGCAAATCGACGTACCGACGTATCTCTGCACCGCGCTCGCGGGGGTTACTTCCGAAGCGATGCATGCAAACGATGGCAAGGTCAATCCGCACGAGGAAGACTTCAACCACGCGGAAGAAGTTCTCGACCGTGCTCGTATTTTCGATAAGGCCCGGAGAGATTCAGCGATGGCGACTGCTCGTGCCGAGACGGAGAAGTTGGTCGCGGAGCACAAAGCCGACATTCTGGCCGTCGCTGACGCATTAGTGCAGCGATTGACGTTGAATGGACACGAAGTTCGTGCACTTTTGAAATAGCATCTTGGTCTCATCAAAAGACGCTAGAAAAGCTGTTGCACAAAATTATTTTCGTTGCACATTCTGTTGCACAAATCGTTGCCCAAACCGCCCAAAACAGCCCAAAACGATGTAGTACTGTGTGCCGTAAGTTGTTGATTTGTATCAGGTGGGAGTACTACCTAACGAATTTCAAGACCGCCGGTTTCAACCGCTCACCCACTCCTCCGTTTCTAATTCTAACGTATTCTGTGAATTAGCGACCAATTTGCTACACTGCGCATTCGAACTGCTGCATTTGGTTGAGGGCAGTGAACCAGTTTTGAGACAAAAAGGGCAAGGTTACACTCCGCTGCAAACGGCTGCCACGCGGACCACGCCTTCCGGCCGCTAACGGACACAAGGTAAACGTTACACACTTTCGAGAAAGGTAGGTTCTCTGCAATGAACAAGGGGAGAGTTACCTATGTCTGCCCGAGGCGGGAATTCGTTTACCGGAACTTTTTCACCATCATCGGCGCGTCAAAATCCGCGCCCTGAACCCGGAGGGCACGCGGCATCACGCCGTACGACTCGAAGCCGAACTTCCGGTAAAACTTGCTGCCACGTGGATTGTCGACTGCGACATATAATTCCACTTGATCAACTTTCAGGCTGGCCGCCTCGAGGACGTACTTGAAAAGCACGTCAGCCAGCCCTGTTCCTCGTCGTTCCTCCGATATTTACATGTTCCATATCATTCCGACGTGCCGCCGCTTTGGGGAGGTTTCCTGCAAGAATGTTGCGATTGCACACAGGCGTCCGTCCACGAATGCTCCGAAGATAACCTCCCGTCGAAACCGCTCCGCGATTTGATCGGAGCTGCGCGCTGACTCTTCACCATAGTCCGCGGCGAAGGCGGCCGGAGCCGACTGCAATGCTCCCTATTCAGCGGCGTCTTGCGTGTTTAGTTGTCGGATTTCAGTTTCGTTCATGAATGCAGGTTTCCCTTCAAACAGCCACGCAGCCATAGAAGGATTTCTCCAACTGTCTCGACTGATTGCCAGCCACCTAGAGACCGTGCCGTTCCGCAAGCGGGCAGAACGGTCGATGGCGATCGTTTCCGCCATGGTGGGCGCCGTCACACTGGCCCGCATTGCGCCCGATTCGCGAATTTCAGACTCTGTTCTGGCTGCGACGCGCGATTACATCATCCGGTCCGTGCGGCGGCAGCGATAATGATTTGGGCTGGCACCTTTGCGATGCCTTCGAGAAGAAAACTTCGCCCTGCATTCTTGCAGGTCTCGATGTAAGAGCCCGCTCTCAGATAGTCGTCGGTGAGTGCTAATACCAGCCGGAGACTCAGAGCGTCAGATAGACGACGTGGACCCACTGGTCGCCGTTGAGGATGCCGTTGCCCCAGACGGGGTCGAGATCGGCGAATGGCTTTTCCGCGACGGCTTCCTGGGCGGATTTCCCCGCGGACTTCAATTTCTGAACGCGCTCGCGCGAAGTGATGAGCATGTCCCGGAATTTCGTGAGATCCGCTTTGTTCCCGAGGGGGCCGTGCCCCGGAACAATCTTGGTGTAATTGCCGGCGAGCGAGAGAATTTTGTCTGCGGCGGCGATCATGCCGTTGATATTGCCGCCCGTACTGGGGTCGATGTAGGGATACATGCCGTTGAAAAACAAGTCGGCCATCTGAATGACGTTGGCCTTTTGAAAATGAACGTAGATGTCCGTGTCCGTATGTGCGGGAGCAACGTGTTGGAGCGCGAGGGTTTCGCCATTGGCTTGCAACTTGTGACTGGCGGCGAAGGTCTGCTGCGGCAAGGCCTCCGCGGGCGAGGGGTCGAAATGCAAGCCCAAGACCGGCAGATCATGCGGCTCGGACATGCGCTTTTTGGT
>WNFC01001937.1_pt1 | contig 26720 bp, 22 predicted proteins | sample 5400541 | NCBI WGS metagenome assembly WNFC01 (sample SAMN13153342, study PRJNA577476) | soil metagenome | isolation source: 120 cm saprolite under Douglas fir tree site 2 hole 2 replicate 1 | place: USA:California | collected 2015-04-18 | reverse complement strand
TCGCTCATCTTGCTCGACGAAATCGGTCGCGGCACGTCAACTTACGATGGCCTGGCCATCGCCTGGGCCGTGGTGGAGTACATACACTCCATCAGCCGGGCCAAAACGCTGTTCGCCACGCATTATCACGAGCTGACGGAACTCGACCGGTTGGCGGGCGTGAAGAATTTCCACGTCTCAGTCAAAGAGAATGCCGGCGGGATCGTCTTCCTGCGCAAAGTGGAACCGGGAGCCGCGGACCGAAGCTACGGTATCGAAGTCGCCAAGCTGGCTGGACTTCCGCCCGACGTGATTGGACGCGCCCGCGAAGTTCTGCACGAACACGAAAACGCCGAGCACGAAGCCACCGTGCATCTCTCGCCCGGCAGCAAGGCGCATGAGCAAGAGCCGAAAATGCAGCTCACCATGTTCACGCCGCTGTCACAGAAAATTGTCGACCGGCTGCGCCAGGCAGACCTGAACAATCTAACGCCGCTGGATGCCCTGAATCTGCTGAATGAGCTAAAGAAACAAATCTAAAACTTTTACCGTCCTTTCACACAACCGCTCTTGCTTTCGCCTTTTCTTCGTGTACAATGATCCCGACTAAAATTTTTCGGAGGCAATTCATGAGCATCAGTCAGGCCCTTTTACCCGAGTTCGATCAGGAGATGGCGAGCACGCGAAAGACGCTGGAACGCGTCCCCGAAGCAAAGTTTTCCTGGAAGCCACATGACAAGTCAGGCACCATGATCTGGCTGGCGTCACATCTTGCGGACATACCGTCATGGGCCAGCATGACCATCAAGGTCGATTCGCTCGACATGTCGCCGGGCGGAAAGAAAATGCAACCGCCGCCGCAGCCGAAAACTACCAAAGAAATGCTTGAGAGGTTCGACAATTACGTGAAAGAAGCCCGTGTGGCGATCGCAGGCGTGTCCGATGCTGAGCTGGCCAAACCGTGGTCTCTGATGGACAACGGCCAAACATTGTTCACCATGCCCAAAGGGGTCTGTTTGCGTACATGGGTCTTCAACCACAATGTCCACCATCGCGCGCAACTGGGAGTCTATCTCCGCCTCAATAATATCCCCGTGCCGGCCATCTACGGGCCGTCGGCCGATGAAAGCGGGATGTAAGTTAGCTGCTGGCTCCTAGCTACTGGCTGCTAGCCAAACACCGCTTCCCGCCCGGCAAGCCAAGACCAGTCGGCCGCGTCGTTTGGGTAACTCCAGTCTGCCCAGCAAACCAAAATCGGGCTGCCGCGGAGTTCTGGCCTGTGTTGCCGGATGACTCTGACTTTGAGTAACGCTGGCCGACGTTCGACCCAGCAAGCCAAAGGCGGCTTCCACCCCGGTTGGGTGAGGTTGGGTGACCTTGGGTGCTTTTGGGTGAAACCGGGGGGTAGGGGCACCCCCCTTCCATTCAATCCAATTCTGGAGCGCAGGGAGTGATCGGGCGGCAGTTGTCAGCTGGCTTCGTATAATCTGAGAGCAATGGCGAAGAAGACGTTTCTCGACTTACGGCAGCAGGTCGGACAGTTGCTCATCATGGGCTATGACGGCCTTGAGATCGACGCCAGGCTGCGCACCACACTTTCCACGTTGCAGCCCGGCGGCGTGATCCTGTTTGCGCGCAACATTGAAGGCGCCAGCCAGACATGGAAGCTGCTCCGTAATTCGCAATCCACCACGCCTGTGCCCATGTTTCTTTGCGTTGACCTGGAAGGCGGCACGGTTGACCGCCTGAAGAAAGTCATCGCTCCCGCGCCGGCCGTGGAGAATGTCTTTGCCACCGGCGACCGCAAACTGTGGCGCATGCACGGCAACGTGTTGGGTCTGGAAGCACGGGCGCTTGGCTTCAACACGGACTTCACGCCGGTGTTCGATCTTGGCCTACCCGCCTCGCGCTCGGTGCTCACGTCGCGCACCGCATCGGCTGATGCCAAACAGGTCATCGCCTATGCAAAGGAATGTCTGCGCGGCCTGAAATCGGCCAATGTCCTGGGATGCGGGAAACACTTTCCCGGATTGGGCGAAGCCAACCTCGATTCGCACCACGCGCTGCCCACCATCCACAAATCATGGAAGAAGATGTGGGCTGAAGATCTGCTTCCCTATCGCGAATTGCACAAGCAGATTCCCTTCGCCATGGTGGCGCACGCGTCTTATCCTGAGGTCACCAAAGACAATCTGCCCGCGTCCCTGTCAAAGAAGTGGATGCAGGACATTCTGCGCAAGAAGATCGGTTTCCGCAATCTGATCATCTCTGACGACTTGGAGATGGGCGGCGTGATGGCTGCCGGTTCGATCGAAGAAGTTACGGTGGAAACGCTGCGTGCCGGGGCTGACATGTATCTGGTCTGCCACAACCAGGAGTTGGTCTGGCGAGGCTATGAAGCGGTGCTGCGCGAAGCGGAGAAGAACCGCAAGTTCGCCGCCCATGTTGCTCAGGCGGCAAAACGCGTTCTCGCCTTCAAGAAGCGCTCGCCTGAAATGCGCGGCTTCTCCAAAGAGCCCACGGCGCGCGTGGTGCAGGCCATGAAGAAGGTTGTCGAGAACTTCACCCGGGTGATTGAGGAGCATCAGGCTTGATCGTCGCCGGAGTGATGAGCGGCACCTCTGCCGACGGCATTGACGTGGCGCTGGTCAAGCTGACCGGCCAAGGCTTTAATCTGCGACTCAAGCTCTTGGCACACATGCATTCCGCTTATCCCGCGCAGGTACGCGCAGCGGTCCTTTCGGCGATGAACGCGGAGAGAATCAGCGTGGCCGAACTCTCACGCCTGAATTTCTTTCTCGGCGAGCTGTACTCTGACGCGGTACGCACAGCCCAGAAGACAGCCAAAATCGCGAAGCTCGATCTCGTTGGATGCCATGGTCAGACCATCTATCACCAGGGCGAGCAGGCAAACTATCTCGGCAAGCCGATCGCAAGCACCTGGCAGATCGGTGAAGGCTCAGTGACTGCGGCGCGGCTGGGCGTTCCCGTGGTTTCGGATTTTCGTCCCGCGGACATGGCCGCAGGAGGCAAAGGTGCGCCGCTGGTTCCCTTCCTTGATTACGCGCTCTTCCGCCATACGCGACGCGGACGTATCGTGCAGAACATCGGCGGGATCGCCAATCTCTCGGCCATTCCCGCCGGCGCACAACCTGACGACGTCCTGGCTTTTGATACCGGCCCCGGCAACATGCTCATGGACCAGGTTGTGCAGAAGCTCTTCGGCAAACCATTCGACCGCAACGGCGTGATCGCGGCGCGCGGCCATGTGCTGGAACCAGTCACCAACCAGTTGCTGCGCGCTCCCTACTTCCAGCAAAAGCCGCCGAAAACGGCCGGCCGCGAAGAATATGGAGAGCAATATGCGCAGGCCTTTCTGAAGCTCTGCGGACATGCGGATAAAGCCGACGTCATCGCCACCGCAACGGCCCTCACCGCACGGTCCATCGTTCATGCGATCCGTAAATTTGTCCTACGCCGCGGCGCATTCCACGACTACATTGTTTCCGGCGGAGGCACACAGAATCGCACGCTGATGCGCATGCTCACCGAAGAGATAAGCGCGCTGGGTCTGAAACTGCAACCCACAGATGCCTTCGGCATTCCCAGCCAGGCCAAAGAAGCCGTGGCCTTCGCGGTGCTGGCCTATCAGACATGGCATCAACAGCCAGGTAATATTCCATCAGCTACCGGCGCAAAGAGGCCGGCGGTGCTGGGGAAAGTTTGTTACTTTTAACCACGGAGGACAAAACCCTTAACCACAGAGGCCACTGAGGAACACAGAGAACAAAACCTTTAACCACAAAGGACACGAAGGAACACAAAGGAACTCTAAAGTAGGGAGTTTGGAACGCAGCCGCCCTCGGCTGCGCTGAAAAGCGCCTCCAGAGCCAGACACAATGATCAAGAGCAAACAACATGAAGAAGTGCAGAATACAGCTGCTCAAGCCTTCCTCCGTGGTCCTCTGCGCCCTCTGTGGTTAAGAAATCTAAAACTAGCTCCCCGGCCCAAGCCCCCGCTTCGTGTTCCTTCGTGTCCTTCGTGGTTGAGCTCTTGCTTCCTCCGTGGTCTTCTGTGCCCTCTGTGGTTAAAAAAGCTTGGGCTAAAACTAAAACGAGCTCCCCGGCCCAAGCCCCCGCTTCGTGCTCCTTCGTGTCCTTTGTGGTTAAGGGTTTGTCTTTGTCTCGGATTGGTTTTCTGCATCTCGTGCTCGTCGCGCCCAGATCCCAATACGCTGGTGATGGTGATTGAGCAAAGCCCCAGCAACCTTGATCCGCGCGTGGGAACGGATTCCCAGTCTGAACGCATTGCCGGGCTCATCTTTGATTCCCTCGTTCGCAAAGACGATCACTTCAACCTGCAACCCTGGGTGGCGGAAAAGTGGGAGATGCGTGATCCGCAGACCTACGTCTTCACTCTGCGGCAAGGAATTCATTTCCACGATGGGCGTCCGCTGACTTCGCGCGATGTGAAATGGACGCTGGATTCGCTCACCAACGGCAGCGTGGTAAGTCTCCGCGCCGCCGCCTACCGGCACGTCATCAAAGTCGAGGCGCCGGATGACGCAACCCTCATCGTCCATCTTTCCGAGCCCGACGCCACGCTGCTGTGGAACCTGTCTGACGGCGCCTTCGGGATTGTGCCTTACGGCAGCGGCGGCAAAGAATTATCCCGCAAGCCCATGGCCCATTCAAGTTCGTACAGCTCGATCCCGACAATCAGGTACTGCTCGACCGTAATGACAACTTCTGGGCCACTCCGCCGAAAATAGCGCATGTACGCTTCAACATTGTGCCTGACGCAACCACCCGCGCCCTTGAACTTCGCAAAGGCAGCGCCGACATTGCCGCCACCAACTCCATCAGTGCTGACCTGGTGAAAACGCTGCGTCGTGACCAGAAACTGGAAGTCCTTCAGCAACCCGGTACCAGTCTGGTTTATGTTGCTTTTAATCTGCGCGATCCCATCCTGAAAGACGTCCGCGTTCGGCAGGCCCTGGCTTATGCTGTTGACCGCCAGCCGATGCTCACGGCGCTGGTCGGCGGGTTTGGCCGTCTGGCCGACAGTGTTTTACCGCCACAGCACTGGGCTTATAACGGTAACGTGGCGCACTATGAACACTCGGTTGAGAAAGCCAACGCTCTGCTGGACCAAGCCGGATTTCCCCGCGGACAGGACGGAACTCGCTTTCACCTTACGATGAAGACGTCGACGGAAGAGGCGTCACGACTGATTGCCGCCGTGCTGCAACAACAGTTGCGCCAGGTGGGAATTGCGCTGGACCTGCGCAGCTTTGAGTTCGCAACATTTTATTCCGACATCATCAAAGGCGAGTTTCAGATGTACTCGCTGCGCTGGGTAGCGGGAAGCAATCAGGACCCTGACATTTTTGAGTACGTCTTTCACTCCTCCAGCTTTCCACCCAAACGTGCGAACCGCAGCTATTATTCCAATCCCAGAGTTGACCAGCTCATCGATGCCGGGCGTCACACCGTTGACCAGGCTGAGCGCAAACGTCTTTATGGCGAAGTCCAGGAAATTCTGGCGCGTGATCTGCCCTACCTTGATTTCTGGTACATGGATAATCTCACGGTCCACACCAACCGTCTGCGTGACCTGAAAATTGGCGTGGCAGCCAACTATGACTTCCTGGCCGAAGTGGCATTGGCGCGGTAAATCTGGCTCCCGGTACTTTGAGATTCGTGATGACGATGTGTTTAGATCTATCGCCATGTAGACGGCGTTCGAAATAGACCGCCATTGTTTGTTAAGGGCGAGGCCGGCTAACGTGCCGAGCCCGCCGCAACGGGCGCCTCGATCACGCAACCATATGACTTACTCTGCGGCGGTTTGGAGCGAAGCGACAAAATCAAATGTTAAGATCAACGATTCGATTCTTATGCAGATTCTCTTCATTGGTGACATCTTCGGCAACGCTGGACGCAAGATCGTCCAGGAGCATTTCGCTCATGTAGTGGAAACCCACAAAATTGACCTTGTGATCGCCAACGCGGAAAACTCCGCCGGCGGTTTCGGCCTTACGCCGGCGATCGCCGATGAACTCTTTGATCTGGGTTGCCACGTGCTTACCACTGGCAATCATGTCTGGGACAAACGCGAGATCATGGACTACTTCAAATCAGCCGAAACTGACATCACGGGACGCGTGCGCCGCGTGCTGCGTCCGGCCAACTATTCAGAAGGCGTTCCCGGCGTTGGCTGGTATGAAGGCAAGACGCGCAGCGGCCAGAAATTTGCCGTGATCAACCTTCAGGGACGCGTCTTCATGCATGACAATGACGATCCCTTCCGCAAAGCCGACGAGATCCTGAAACAAATCACAGCCAAAGTAATCTTCGTGGACTTTCATGCTGAGGCGACATCAGAAAAGGTTGCCATGGGCTGGTATCTGGATGGCCGCGTAACGGCCCTCGTTGGGACCCATACGCACATTCCCACCGCGGATAATCGCGTTCTCCCCAAAGGCACGGCCTACCAGACGGACGTTGGCATGTCCGGCCCGTATGACAGTGTGATTGGCGTGGAGAAAGAACAGATTCTGCAGCGCTTCCTGACCGGCATGCCAGGACGCTTTGAAGCCGCCAAAGGTGATCCGCGATTCTGTGCCGTGGTGATCAATTGCGATGAGAGCAACGGTCGCGCCCATTCCATTCAACGCCTGATGCTGGGCGAGTAAGTGCAGCACCTTGGCAGTGACAAATCCCAAATCAGAACGAATATGAAATAAAAGGCCCTTAAATTCTGTCATCCCGAGCAAGCGCGAGCCGCTTTGCGGTGGCCACGAAGAGAGGGACCCCGAGAATGCACGTTCTCACGATATTGATTCAGGGAATTCTCCCGAAACAAAATTACGCTCGTCATCCCGACGTCCGTCAAGCGAACGCGCGCTTTCTTCAGCGCGTGAGTAGGACGGAGGGACCTTGTGCTTCGATGCACAAGAGAAACGCAAGGTCCCTCACCCCTATTTCCACCCCTGCGCACGAAGCGCGCGCCGGGGACCCCTATTCGGCAGCTGAAGAAAGCGCTGCCTCATGAACGGGGATTCGGGATGACGTGACTTTTATTGTTTCGAAGAAATTCCCTGAATCAGCAGGGTCTGGTAAGCATCCTCGGGGAACTCCGCCTCGCTCGGAATGACACCGTGAAAATGAATCGCCAATACAAGCGGCTTTTCTAACTGATAGCCTAAACATAAAAAAAGGGCAGCCATGTTGGCTGCCCTTTAAGCTCTTGCAAACGACCTATCCCTTTTTCTTGATCGCACCTTTGCGGGCCGGAGTCTTCCGCGCCGGAGTAGCCTTTGCCGCAGGCAGGTCACCTTTAGTCATGGTGAACATGAACGGGTCAGGAGTGTAATCAGAGATCACGCCAATAATGTCCATGGAAGTGCCCGGAGCCGGTGGCTTGGTCATGGGCTTTTCCATCTGGACACGCATGTCTGCTTTATTGGCGGCCTGGTTGTCTTCGCTGATGGCTACCTCAAGCGTGCTTGGATCAGGGGAAGCAATGACCTTGATTGGCATCTTGAGCTTGGCTTCGCCTTTTTCCGTCCTCTGCTTGCTCTGGATGTTCTGCCAGACTTTGTCAGCCGCTTCCTTGTTGGCGGGCGATTTATCGCGGCAGGAAAGAACCAGTTCCCAGTCGCTGAAGGAAAGCTGGTCCACACCGCTCTGCGTAACGGCGTTGGCCGCCAGTTCGCAGGTGGTGGGCGCAGGCTTCACCGTAAATCCAGCCGGAGGCGCGCTGCCCTGCGCAGCCGACGCCACAATCTGGTCCCATCCATCCGTTCCGCCGTGGAACTTCTTATAGCGTGAAGTGAGGTAAGGAGCCATGCTGTTGATGGCGGCCTGGTTGTTCTGCGCCTGCGCGATCGAAATCGCATGCGCGCCATACCAGAAGCCATTCAGGTCCTGGGGATTGCTTTCCAGATCGGCTACCGCCAGGCGATAGGCATCCACCCAGTTATTGGGTTCAGCCTGAAGCGACTGCGCGTAGAAGCCCTTGGCCGCCGCGTAGTCTTTGGTCTGAAGAGCGCCAAAACCGGCAGCACCGGCAAAGATCACCTGCATCTGCGTTTTGAACTTTGCATAATCAGCGTCGGCCATGCCATCTGGCTTCTGCCAGGTGGGCAGGGCCTGCAAGCCTTTTTCACCGAGCTGCCGTAACTCGGCGAACTGCTGCGGATTCTGTGCCTGACCCTGCTTGATGGCCGTGACAATGGCCAGTGCGCGTACGTTGGTCGGGTCAACCTGCAGAATCTGGTTGGCAATGGCTTCCACTTTGGCAGGATTGTTGGTTTGCTGGTAGGCAGCCATGGCCTGTTCCAGCGCTTCCTGCTTCACAATGCTTTGCGGATACTGTGTAACAAACGCTTCCATGGCCTGCGCTTTTGCCGCCGGATCCGTGGTGTTAAGAGCAGTGATGTAGGCGTTATATTCGGCCGGGTCTTTAATCACCTTCTGACTGGTGGGCGTGTTGGCCTGTGAACCGCCGGCTGGCGGTTTGGCTGCTGGCGGCTGCTGTGCGGCTGGGGGCTGTTGCGTGGCGGGGGGTTGCTGGGCTGGCGGCTGCTGCATGGTTCCTTGAGCCAGGGCGCCCGTGGTTAGCGCAAGCACAATCGTGACAAGCACTCTTTTCATTTTCAAATCGCTCCTTCAGTCCATCAATGCCAAAATTAGAAGAGACCAGACGCACCTGCCCGTTAGGGCCATTTGCCAAGCCTGCCTCTAGATCAAAAACCTGAGCATCGGATTATAAAAGACTGCCCCCTCTGGTAGGCAAGCTGCTTCATAAGAGGGGCAGTTAAGAATCAGATGCCAGGCTGGTCAGAACTGTTATCTGAAAGAACCCCGCGCCTCCGAAATGGTTGCAGAATGGCCGTCATCCCGCCGCGGCATCTGAATGTCATAGTATGGTTGGTCGCATGGAACGAAAGCGTTTCAGGAGCACAATCACTGATCAGAAACAGCTTTGATCACAAGCGGGTTTGATTGATTTGCCGGTTTGATTGACTTAAAGATGGGGAGGAAAGCATGTCCGCCAAAGAGCTAAGCCAGAAAGTAGCCGTTGTGACCGGGGGAGGCCGCGGTATTGGCGCGGCAATCGCCATGAAGCTGGCCCAGATGGGCGCGAGCGTAGTTGTCTGCGGCCGGACGAGGAAGGTTATCGACGCTTCAGCCGAGAATATTCGCAAAGCCGGCGGCATGGCTGAGGCCATTGCCTGTGACGTATCCGACTGGAACTCCGTCGCGGCGCTGGCGCAGCAGGTCCAACAAAAGTTCTCGCGGCTGGATATTCTGGTCAACAACGCCGGTATTGGCGGCTTTAGTTCACCTTTGCAGTCGTTGCCCATTGAAACCTGGGACGCGATCCTCAACACCAATCTGCGCGGCGTGTTCTACACCATCCGGGCTTTTGCGCCCTTGCTGATTGCCACCGGCCGTGGTGACATTGTGAATATATCGTCGCTTGCCGGTAAGAATGCGCTGCCAAATGGCGCAGCCTATGCTGCGTCAAAGTGGGGATTGAACGGACTTTCTTATTCCGTGGCCGAAGAGCTGCGCCAGCATAAAATTCGAGTGTCCGTGGTCTGCCCGGGATCCACGCATACAGAACTCTCTCCGCATGAGGGCAAGAGCCCGGACAAGATGCTTCATTCTGAGGACATCGCCCATGCCGTGGCCATGCTGGTTACGCAGCGACCCAATGCGTTTGTTAGCGAAGTGCTGATAAGGCCGACGCAGAAACCGTGATTCTTTGTTTCAATCCCGAGCGGGCGCGAGGGATGGTGTTTACATCCCGAGGGACGAGGGATCCCTACAGTCTTGAACGCATTTTCCTTGAGGCTAGGCTTCTTCGACGCACTTTTCTGAGATTTGCCCTGAGAACTTTTACCAGCCGGTAGGGATCCCTCGCTAACGCTCGGGATGAAAACGACGCGCTCACTCAATCGTATCGTCGGCCATTAGCCGGACCGGAATCGTCGTCAACAGCTGTTCTTTCCGATAAACCAGGTTGCTGGCGTTGAAGGTAGCCAGCTCAAAGCCGTGGCCGTGGGTGATGGCGTCCGTGGGGCAGGCTTCCACGCAATAACCGCAGAAGATGCAACGGTTGTAATCGATGTTGTAGACCTTGGCGTAACGCTCAGCGCCGCTGATGCGGTTCTCCGCCGTGTTCTCCGCGGCCTCAATATAAATGCAGTTGGAAGGGCAGGCGGCCGCGCATAGAAAACAGGCCACGCATTTTTCCAGACCGTTTTCATCCCGCTGGAGGACGTGGAGTCCGCGATAGCGCTCCTGGAATTTAGCTCCGCGCATGGGACCTTTGCCGTCAGGGTAATTCTCCACCACGGTAGGTTGGAACATCTCCCGCAGCGTTACGGACATTCCTTTGGCTATCCCGGCAAAATCGCGAATGATCGACATGCGAACAGTATAATGGCTCCCCCTGAGAGACACAAAATAGCGAGATGGATACTGCTCGCTAGTTGAATCAGGTTTCTAATGTCTCCCTGGACGTCGTTCCTGGTTTCGTCGGCAATGATCGCAACATCTTATTCTTTGCCATTCCTCAGCAGCTCACTCACATACTGCTTCCACAGCACAGCCTGCGTTAGCGATTGATGCCCGCGCGTTTTGTCGCTGGCCGGGACAAGTACAAAGCGTCCATTCTTTGTTTTGGGCACTTCCTTTTCCATTACGCCCAGTTCCGGCGGGTTCAGTTCATCGTCGGCGAAATTCACCGCCAGCAATCTGGCTTTGATCTTGTCTAGCTGCGGCGCGGGATTGTAATCCGCCGAAGATTCAAACCAATAAAGAAAATCGTTGGCATCCACTTTGCCAAAGTTCGCCACGTAGCCATCGTAAAGTTCGTTGGCTTTAGCACGAGTCGGCGCCTGCTCCTGCAATCGCACCGGGCTCTCCGTCATGATATTGAAGACCGGAAGAAAATGTTCAAAGTGCGTGGGCTGTTTCGGGTATTCACCGTTATTCCAGTCCGGATCGTTGCGGATGGCCTCGATCACCAGTCGTCGCCACAGCATGTTGCGTCCGCTCACCTCTACCGGCTGGCTTGCGATTGGCATGATGGCATCCATAGCATCCGGATACTTCTCGCCCCACAGCCACCCCTGCATTCCGCCCATGGAAGTGCCCAACACCAGCTTCAGGTGCTTGATGCCCAGACCTTCGGTGACCAGCCGGTATTGCCCTTCCACCACATCGAGATATCCATAGTGCGGAAATTTCGCGTGCAGCCCATCCGACGGTTTGCTGGAGCCGCCGCGGCCGATGCCATCAGGCATGATGAGGTAATACTTGGTTGCGTCCAGCGGCTGGCCTGGACCAAAGAGCTGTCCACCGAGCGATGGTGACAGAAAGTTTTTGCCGGTGCCGGTGGTGCCGTGGAGCAGCAGGACGGCATTGTCAATCTCGCCCTGCGCGTTCTTGTGCGGCGTTCCCACCGTGGTGTAATGCAGCTTGAGTTCAGGCAGCGTCTCACCACTCTGGAATTTGAAATTCTTAACGATGAAGGTGTCTTCCTTCTGGTTGGGATAGCTGGGCGGATTCGCCTGCGCCACAGTCAACGCGTTAAACGACAACAAAGTGATGACCAATGCAATTGCATCAATGTTTCGTTTCATCGGAACCGTCTCCTGTTAATGGGCCTTTGTACCGTAAGAGGTCTCGAATTTCTTACCCAGTATCTGGTTCAAGTGATGCTTTAAGTGTTCGACGTAGTCCTGCGCAATCCATTCCAGCGTCGCTGGCGGATTGTTGCCGACATAGCACATGATCTTACCCGCATCGGCGGGCAGCACGGAAAGCACATGGGCAATGAATCGGTTGTAGCTGGCCCACAGGTCCACCAGAAAGCTCCAGTCCATCTCGCTGAATTTTTGCAGATCAACCAGCGGTTCCTGGTCGTATCCGGGAAACGTGAGACTGCCCTGCAGCGTGGCGCGGACAAAGCGCTGGTGGTTGTTGGTGGCCGAGTCCATCAGGTGGCCAAGAATTTCTTTCTTCGACCATTTCTTCGGACTGGGACGTGCCGTGCTATCGGCATTCGTCAATTTGGCAAGAAGCGGCTTGGCCTGCGCGACGGTGCGGCCGAGATCGGTGGCAACGGGAGCAAATGGATTGGCCAACATTCCTCCTTGTTTCTTGCGGTTTTAACTCTGATCCGCGATCATCCGCGTTTATCCGCGGTAGGGTGAGCCTTATTCGCGTTTATTCGCGGCAATCTTGCTGCTACTCAATCCCAAATTCTTTCCACCTCTTACTTACCGCCGCCTTGGTCTTTTCGTCCATCAATATCTCATCCGGCCACGGACGCGTGAATCCCTCCGTCGGCCATTTGCGGGTGGCGTCAATTCCCATCTTCGACCCGAAGTTCGGCAAGCGCGACGCATGGTCCAGCGAATCCACCGGCCCCATTGTGAACTGTATGTCGCGCTCAGGATCAATGTTGTTGAACACTTTGAGCACCACGTCGCCGATGTCCTGCACGTTCACGTCTTCATCCACCACCACCACGCACTTGGTAAACATGGCCTGGCCCAGTGACCAGATTCCGTTCATCACCTTGCGCGCGTGTCCGGGATAGGACTTGCGGATGGATACGATCATCAGGTTATGAAACACGCCCTCCACCGGCAGGTTCACGTCCACAATTTCCGGCAGCGTCAGCCGCATCAGCGGCAGGAAGATGCGTTCCACAGCCTTGCCCATCCAGGCATCTTCCATGGGCGGCTTGCCGACGATTGTGGTTGCGTAGATGGGATTTTTGCGATGAGTAATGCAGGTCACGTGAAAGACCGGGTATTCGTCTTCCAGCGAGTAGAAGCCGGTATGGTCGCCGAACGGGCCTTCCGTGCGCAGTTCATCCAGCTTCACGTAGCCTTCCAGCACAATCTCCGCCGACGCCGGCACTTCCAGATCCACGGTCTCGCACTTCACCAGCTCAACCGGTTTCTGCCGCAGGAAGCCCGCCACAATGAACTCTTCCACCTCCGGCGGTGCAGGCACAATCGCTGAAAACGTAAGCGCCGGATCGGTGCCGATCGCCACTGCCACATCCATCGTGCCCTTAGGCCGCGTACCGGTGGCAAGCATGGCGCCTCCGCCGGAGCGTGCCATCATGTCCACGGCGGCGCGTCTTTTACCAGCGTCTTCACTTTCGGCAGTTCCCTGAGCCGTGCGCAGCACCTCACGGTAATGTTCAGCCGCCACCTTTTGCCGTTGCCAGTGCATGCCCGCCGTGGTGGCGTCGTAGATCTGTACGCGATACATCCCCACATTGCGCTTCCCTGTTTTAGGATCTCGGGTGATTACGCAAGGTAACGTAATAAACCTGCCGCCATCTTTGGGCCAGCATTGCAGCACGGGGAAATCCAGCAGAGAGAAGTTTTCCTTCTTAATCACTTCCTTGCATGGCCCGGTCGACACTACCTTGGGAAAGAACTTGCCCATATCCGCCAGCATAGGCAGCATCTTCAGTTTTTCCAGAAAGCCTTCCGGGGATTTCATATTCAGCAACTGCCGTATGCGATCGGCAATTTCGTCCAGGCTATCCACGCCCAAGGCAAGCTGCATGCGGCTTTCTGAGCCAAATTGATTGATCAGGACAGGAACACCTTTGGCGCCACGCACATTCTCAAACAGCAGCGCCGGGCCGCCGGGCTTGCCATACTTCTTCGCCGCGCCCTTGGAAACGCGGTCTGCGATCTCAGTGATCTCCAGCACCGGATCCACTTCTGCCCGAATGCGTTTGAGTTCGCCCGCACGGTCCAGCGCGGAAATCCACTCTCTCAGGTCGTTAAAGGCCAAGTTGGCCCTCCTCAAGTCTGATTCGTACGGAACTGCCGATTATAAATACTCTCAGAGGCTGCTCCGCCAACCTGTTTCCGGCAGCTCACATCATATTGCTCAAGTTACTATCCGCGTTCGGGAGCGCCCTTCACCAACATGGCCAACGTCATCCAGGGAGAAAAGCAATATATTGACGCTTTTCTGCGCCTCACCCTTAAACCCACCAGCGCCGCTGACGTCTTTCCCCTGCTCAAATCACTCACGCTGCAGCAACGGCAGGAGTTTGTGGAACTGGCTGACGCCAACCACGTCGTGGTGCGCGCTTTTGAGGCCATCAATCGCATTGCCGGAAATCTTGGCAACCATGATATTCAGGCCTGGGCGGTCTCCGTCCTGACCGGCGAACGTGAGCGCATTACAACTGCGCTCAGTCGCCTGGAGCAGGTGTGCGACGCATTGGAAGACGCGCAGTGCGCAACCGTGGTGATGAAGACTCTGGACCACTTACCTGATCTGGGCAACGACCTTGATGTGGTGGTGGTGGGCGACCGCAAAAATGTGTTGCAGGTTTTCACCCGGACATTCAATGCCAAGGTGGAAGCGCGTAGCTGGGGAGACCGTTTGGCCAACAAATGGAACTTCGTTCTGCCCGGCCTCCGCGAATCCATTGAGGCGCATATCGGGCGGCTCGGCCAGATGGGTGAACATAAGCGTCTGGCGCAACGCTTCATCGGCCGCCGCGTGCGCGTGAACATCAACGGCAACCGGTTCTTCATGCCCGCTCACGAAGAGCGCATTTACGCCGCCACGCTGCAGCGCATGTATCGCCATTTTTATTTCCGGGTTTGTGACATTGTGAATGCCGCCGCCGTGGTGAATTCCGGCAAACTGGATTTTGCGGAATTGCAACGGGGTGCGCAGCTTTCCGGCATATGGACCGGCGTCGCCAGCTTCCTCAGCATCGTTTCCGGCTACGTGCAACAGTACCGCGGAACCGCACTCAGGCTTCCGGCAGAAGTTCTCTCTGCGGCCTCCGTTGGTGCGGACAAAATTTATACCCGCGCTCGCTTCCTGCGCATACCCCTGCTGCCGTACGCCGCAAAGTTATACACACGCCAGCTCAAAGAAACGGCTTTCCGTGGCGACGTTCCGGCAACTCTGCGGCTCAGCCTGCTTCCACCTCTCGCCTCGGCTGCGGCTGTGGCTTTCAAGATCACCGGTAGCGACAAAGGAATTTGGTAAGAAACATCCTGGCTGTCCAAATTATGTTGAATATCGGTTCAGCTCTCAATCTTTAACGCTTTTTCACTCAGGTCTTGAATGGTAAGGTCGTTGATCCTGCATTCCCGGATTGTGATCTCGCGCTCGCGAAACAACTGGATTGCATCTTGCGCCACGGGAAGATCGTTTGGGATATCGGGCGCTACTCGCGGAGAATTGAATTCTTCTTTCGGGTTGGCTTTACGATATTTCATCGCGGCTGAGTCGTCTGGGCAGTAAGTCTTGAGGCTAACCTCTTCTCTACTAATCTATCCGCCGCCTCTTGTGTCATGATCTTCTCGCGCTCCGCCGTCGCAAAAATATTCAGCAGCGTGTCATAGATGGCGTCGATCTTGGCCAGCGTTTGCTGCTCATCCCAGCCCAGCAATTCCCGACAGCTCCCGTTGATGACCCCGCCGGCGTTCACCGCATAATCTGGTGCATACAGAATTCCGCGCTCTTGCAGCATCCCGCCATGCCGCTGTTGGTCCAACAACTGATTGTTTGCTCCACCCACCACCATTTCGGCCCGCAATTTTGGGATGCTTGCAGCATTCAGGATTCCTCCCAACGCGCATGGCGCAAACACGTCCGCCTTGGCAGCCAGAATCGCATCTGCTTGGACTGGACTTGCCCCAAACTCTTTCACCACGCGGGCCACCTTTTCCTGATCCACGTCGGCAACCGTGATCGTGGCACCCACTCTGGCCAATTCGAACGCCAGGTAATAACCCACATGTCCGCAGCCCTGAATGGCCACGGTCTTTCCGGCGAGATCGTCACTTCCCCACCTGAACCTGGCGGCAGCCTGCATGGCCCGGAACACACCACGGGCAGTCTTGGGAGAAGGATCGCCCGACCTGCCCTGTAAGCCAGCCACGTGCTGCGTTTCTTGCAGAATGAATTCCATATCCGAGGGGCTTGTGCCAACATCTTCAGCCGTGATGTATTTCCTACCCAGCGTGTTTACCAGCCGTCCATGCGCCCGAAATAACTTTTCCCGGTCCGGCTCGCCCGGTTGCCGCAGGATGATCGACTTCCCTCCGCCACACGGCAGGCCTGCCAGTGCGTTCTTATAGGTCATCCCCTTGGACAGGCGAAGACCATCAGTAATAGCTTCGTCGTCACTCGAATATTTCCAGAACCTTGTTCCACCCACGGCCGGACCCAACACGGTGCTGTGGACAAAGACGATACCGTGGTAGCCAGCCGTTTCATCCACTCCCTGAACAACTCGCTCATATCCGGGCACACTGAGTTCTTTGATCTGCATGGTGGAGCCCCTTCTAAAGCTGCGGATGGTGTACTCACGACTCTATCAAATGGTTTTGCGAAATAGAAGGAATGCGGTGGTCTGCAATTGCATGGCTATTGCTAAACCAACATGAGCGGGGATTTATTCCTGTGCTTAATCAGGCTCTCCGACGACTTTGGAAATCGCCTCAATCAGCGGCTGGGCAAAACCGTGAACGGACGGGACTAATTCATCCGCCAGCCTTCGCAAGTGACCATCCTCGCCATCCGCGTAGAGAATGATGAGGGGCAGTGCTGGTTTCACTTTTTTGATGGTCCGGGCCAATTCAGCCCTCAGGTCAACGGGAATTGAATTACAAAGGACGGCACCGTCAAAATCTTTCTTAGCCAGCAGATCCATAAGTACCGAGCTTTCCTTGCAACTGACCACGGCACACCCTGCCTGTTCGAGCACAGAATTGCGTACCCGCAACAGAGCGTTGTTATACCCGCTGGAAATGATTATTTTAGGCATCTGGTGCGGTTTGCCGTTAGCGCGATCCCTCTTTCATCGCACGCGGATCACCCGCAAGGGAGCGGACCAGTCCAACCAGCTCTTCTGGGTCATGGCTTGAGAGCGTGTAATCGGCAGCATCACATTTCTCCGCAACCCGGGGAGTCAGGGCGATGATAGGAATGTGGGTTGCCACTTTCTTAATTTCAGAGGCCACCAGGTCGAGGTCTATAGTGCCATCTTTCACCAGAATGGCCAGCGTAATCTTGGGAAAAAGTTGAAAGGTGTCCAGACATTCGCGTGTGCTATGTGCGGTCAAAACATTGAACTTTGCCGATTCCAGCACCAACTTCCGCACTGAAAGGGCATCGTTGGGTTCTGACTCCGCCACAAGGATCGTCGGCCGGGGCATAAACCCTTCTGATGCGAACGCCGCGAAAAAGCAGGAGCGCCAAATAACGTCAGCCAAAATTTCGAATCGTTGCTTAAAAAAGCAGTAGCTTCGTCCAGAGCTTTGCGCTTTGCCTTCAGCCAGCCCTTTTCCATCCAGAAATTCCAGTCGTATACAATTTCCCTGCTTATGCACACAACTTTATTCTCCAGGTCAGGATTCTCCAGGTCAGGCTCCCGCAGCTTCCTGCTCGCGTTGCTGCTTTGTGTATCAACCGTTTTCGGACTGGCTCCGCTTTATGCCTCTGATTCGCAACCTGCTTCTCCGACAGGAACCGCGCCTACTGACGGTCTGCGCTGGCGCATGATTGGGCCATTCCGCGGCGGACGCACCATTGCTGTAAGCGGCGTGGAAGGCCAGCCCACGGTGTTTTATTTGGGCGGTGTGGGTGGAGGTGTGTGGAAGACCACCAATATTGGCGAAACCTGGGAGCCGATTTTTGATAAGCAGCCCATTGCGTCCATTGGCGCACTCGTTGTGGCACCCTCTGATCCCAACATCATCTATGTGGGTACTGGTGAAGCCGACTTCCGCTCCAACCTCACCTACGGCATGGGCATTTTCAAGTCAATGGACGCGGGCAAGACATGGTCGAACATCGGATTGCAGGCGTCGCGGCATATCTCGCGCATTGCTGTGGATCCCAGAAATCCGCGGCACGTTCTGGTGGCAGCCATGGGCAGCGCTTACGGAGCCGGCCCGGAACGCGGCGTGTTCCTTTCCAACGACGCCGGTGCAACCTGGCAGAAAACGCTGTACAAGGATCCTGACACCGGAGCGGTTGACGTGCAGATGGACGCGGACAATCCGCAAATAGTTCTGGCTTCGCTGGTGAGAGATCGCCGTCCGCCGTGGAGCACCTATGCTCCCGCGACCGGGGGAGGCGCCGTTTATAAGTCGGTGGATGGCGGAGCGACATGGAGCCAGATCACTGGCGGAGGACTTCCCTCCGGCGAAATTGGACGCATTGGGCTGGCCATTGCTCGAGGAACTGGTGGTAAACGCATTTACGCACTGATCGACACGAAGGAAGATAAAGATCGCGGGCTTTATCGCTCAGATGATGCCGGCCAGAGCTGGCAAAAGGTAAGCTCTGATGCGCGCATCAGCAGCCGTGGCTGGTACTTTGGCGAAGTGGATGTCGATCCCAAAAACCCGGATGTGGTTTATACGCCCAACGTCTCCATCTATCGCTCCGCTGATGGTGGCAGGAACTTTGAAGCCATTAAAGGCGCTCCCGGCGGCGATGACTATCACGCTCTCTGGATTGATCCAGCGAACCCTGCGCGCATGATTTTTGGCAGTGATCAGGGAGCAGGCGTGAGTGTGGACAACGGCGCCACCTGGAGCAACTGGTACAACCAGCCCACGGCGCAGTTCTACCATGTGGCCGTTGATAATCAGTTCCCGTATCACGTGTACGGTGCGCAGCAGGACTCCGGCTCCATTGACACTGTCAGCCGCAGCAATGACGGATCGATTACTTTCCGTGACTGGCATCCCACGGCGGCCGGAGAAAGCGGATATATTGCTCCGGATCCGGTTGATCCCAACATCGTTTATGGCGGCAGCACCTTCGGTGAACTTTTTCGCTATGACAAGCGCACTGGGCAGGCCCAGAACATCTCCCCTGAAGCGGTTCGGACATTTAACGCTGATCCTTCCGAAGTTGAGTTCCGCTTCAGCTGGACATCGCCTCTGGTCTTCTCCCCACAGGACCCGCATACGCTCTACTTCGGATCGCAAAACGTTTTACGGTCAACAAACCAGGGAAACAGTTGGGAAAAAATCAGTCCCGATCTGACCGGCACGGATCCGAAAGCGTCCCATGAGGGCCCAACCACCGTTGAGAATGCCATGCAACGCGGCCACGGTGTGGTTTATACCATTGCGCCTTCACCACTTAAAGCCGGCGCGATCTGGGCCGGGAGTGACACGGGCCTCATTCAGCTGACGCGTGACGGCGGCAAAACCTGGTCGAATGTTACTCCGCATGACCTCAGTGTCTGGAGCAAGATCAGTTTGGTCGACGCGGGGCACTTTGATGCTGGAACGGCCTATGCGGCCGCTGATCGCCACCGCATGGACAATATTGCGCCATATATTTACCGCACCCACGACTACGGCAAGACATGGACGCGGATTAATTCCGGCATACCTGAAGGCGCTTACGTCCGCGCTGTGCGTGAAGATCCTGTCCGAAAAGGACTGCTATTCGCGGGTACGGAGCTGGGCGTGTTCTTCTCGCTGAATGATGGCGATTCATGGCAGCCGCTGCAACTCAATATGCCTGTATCGCCCGTACATGATCTTGTCATTAAGGGAAATGATCTGGTGATTGCCACGCATGGGCGTTCGTTCTGGATATTGGATGACATTTCACCCTTGCGCCAGATCAGCGCCGACATTGCCGCGCAACCGACCGCGCTGTTCAAACCGGCCGACGCCATCCGTATGCGGGCCAATACCAATCATGACACTCCGCTGAGCCCAGAGCTCCCGGCCGGAGAAAATCCACCAACTGGAGCCATTTTTTACTACTCGTTGAAAGCGCCTGCGCAGGACGAAGTGAAGCTGGAAGTGCTGGACTCCGCCAGCCATGTGATTCGTACTTATTCCAGCAATGACAAACCGTGGTCGCCGCCTGCGGCCCCAGCGTTTCCGTCTTACTGGTTCCGTCCGACGGACGCAGTTTCAACGCAGCCTGGAATGCATCGGCTGGTGTGGAATATGCATTACCAGACGCCGAATTTAGCGTCGCTTGGCAATAATGTGGAGTACAGCATGGCAACGGTTTTCGGCCAGAACGTTGGTCATGAGCCTGAAGGCGCGCAGGCTCTCCCGGGCAACTATCAGGTCCGGCTTACAGCGGATGGCCACAGCTACACGCAGACATTCAAGCTCACCATGGATCCGCGCGTGAAGGTGGCGCCGCTTGATCTGCAGAAACAATTTGCGCTTGAAACCAAATTGCTCGAAGCGCTGCAACGCGGAGATCAGGCACTGGCGGAGATTCGCCGGGTACGTGCCCAGAAGCAGGCTATCACTCCCGAACTCGAACCTGCCGTGTCAGAAATTGAGGCTGCCGGCCCAACGCCGCGTCGCCCACGAGGCAAAACTTCGCTTAGTGCCGTGAATGGCGCGCTGCTGCAACTGTCGACTGGCATTGCCAGTGCTGATGCAGCGCCAACTTCGCAGCAAGCCGCCGCGGCACAGAAGGCGCTGACTCAAGTCGAGGGCCTCATCAAGCAATGGGAGGCCCTTAAATCCAAAATGGCCACGCCAGCTAAATCCACGCCAGCTGAACAACGATGAGATAACACTATGCAGACAGCGGACGTAGTGATTGTTGGCGGGGGCATTGTGGGATCGAGTATCGCCTGGCACCTGACGGACGCAGGATGCAAGAGTGTTCTCGTCATTGAACGGGAAAGCGCGCAAGGCAAGGGATCAACCGGCAAGAGCATGGGCGGAGTACGCGCGCAGTTCTCCACGCCGATCAATATTGAAATGTCGCTGTATTCAATTCCTTTTTACGCGACCTTTGACGAGCGTCTTGGGTACCCGGCGGGCTATCGACCGCAAGGCTACCTATTTTTAGCCACCAAGCAATCGCATCTCGACTACCTGCGCGCGAATTTCGCAAAACAGACTGCGCTTGGTCTCAAGACGGTGCGCATTCTCAGCGCTGAAGAGATCAAAAGCATGCTGCCGCAACTTCGCTCGGATGACATTCTGGGCGGGAGCTTCTGCTCAACTGACGGCTTTGTTGATCCCTATAGCGCCATGAACGGCTTCATGGCGTGCGCGATAGAAAAGGGCGCCACTCTGTGGAAAAAGAGCGAGGTTACGGGGCTGGTGACGGATGCTCACGGGATTGCCGCGGTGGATACCACACGTGGTCGGGTCCTTACCCGCAAGGTGGTGAATGCCGCGGGCGCCTGGGCTGCTCAGCTCGCCACCATGGCTGGGGTTGACCTTCCTGTATATCCTTTGCGGCGCATGCTGGTTCCGTCTGAACCCTTTGACGATTTTCCACATTCTTCCCCCATGGTCATTGATATGTCCACAGGCTTCCATTTCCGCCCCGAAGGGCGGGGCTTTCTTCTCGCCTGGAACGATCCTGAGGAGATGCCTGGATATAAGGCTGATTTTGAGCCCGCGTTCATTGAGAAGATACTGGTTCATGCCGCGGACCGTGTGCCCGTGTTTGAGAATCTGGCGATTAACCCCAAACGGGCCTGGGCGGGCCTTTATGAAATGTCCCCCGACCACCACGCCATCCTCGGCCCGGTCGCCGCTGTTCCGGGCTTGTATCTGGCCAATGGTTTCAGCGGTCACGGAGTCATGCACGCCCCGTCAACCGGCAAGATTCTTAGCGACCTGATCATGGAAGGACGAACAAGGGTGGTCAGCAACGTTGAACTCTTGTCTTTTGAGCGGTTTGCGAAGCATGAGCTCTTGCACGAGACCGCCATTCTTTAACTTAAGAAGAACTTAGGAAGCCAACGGCTGGAAAATATTCCTACAAAATTCAGGCCCCCATATATTTTGGAGAGCGGATCAGACTCTACTGTTTTAGAAGCAGGCTCATCCGTCGACTGCTATTAAGGGCCAGAGACCCGGAAGCTCTGGCCCTTAAATATTTTTTACCCTCCCGCCGTTCGCAACCCCTATCACCAAAGACTTTTGGCTCTATTTCTGGAAGAAGTTATATTTTTGGACTGATTGCCAACTCTACTGTTTTAGAAGCAGGCTCATCCGTCGACTGCTATTGAGGGCCAGAGACCCGGAAGCTCTGGCCCTTAACTATTTATAGGGCTCGCCTCGCGACAAACCGTACAGCCTGTCTTAACTCCATAGATTTATACTCCTGAGATTTATGCTCCTTGGAACGCGCGGCTCGGCGCGTGGCCAGCTTCCCCGCTTTTTCGTCGTTTAGTGAGAACCGCCTGGATGTGCGTCTCGATCACAAGAGAATTGCTGAAACCATCCAGGACGCTTAGTACATTAAGACCCGCTTTGGACAGTCCCAAGCCAGTTTTCCTCCCAAAAAAATTATGATCCCCATATTTTTTTGCCAAAAACCCACTCTACTGTTTTAGAAGCAGGCTCATCCGTCGACTGCTATTAAGGGCCAGAGACCCGGAAGCTCTGGCCCTTAACTATTTATAGGGGTCGCTTCGCGACAAACCGCTTTACAGCCTTTCTCCATTCCAGAGATTTATGCTCCTGGAACGCGCGGCTCGGCGCGTGCCCGGCCTCTCCGCTTTTTTCCGTTTTCAGGGGTCGCTTCGCGACAAACCGCTTTACAGCCTTTCTCCACTCCCAGAGATTTATGCTCCTGGAACGCGCGGCTCGGCACGTGGTCGGCCTCTCCGCTTCTTTCCGCTTTTCAGGGGTCGCTTTCGCGACAAACCGCTTTACAGCCTTTCTCCACTCCCAGAGACTTATGCTCCTGGAACGCGCGGCTCGGCACGTGGTCGGCCTCTCCGCTTTTTTCCGCTTTCAGGGGTCGCTTCGCGACAAACCGCTGTGCAGCCTGTCTTGATTCCAGAGGATTTATACTCCTGGAACGCGCGGCTCGGCGCGTGCCCGGCCTCTCCGCTTTTTGTCGTTCCTGCGAACTGCCTACGATGGGTTTACATCCCCTGCGATAAAACGCTTCGGGCGCCGATTTGAATCCCATTTAAGAACCTGGAAATAAAACCTGAAAAAATATTTCGGTTTATTTCTGAAACGGTCTCACCACCACGTTCACTAATAAACAGGATGAACGGAGAAGCACCTAAGCTGGCGGTGGTTGCCAAGGGGGTGTCACCGCCGGCTTGGCATTCTCTTTGAATTCCTTTGCCTCTTCAGAAAGGGCGCGGCTCACCTGGCCGCGCCCCTATTTTTTGCCACTCTCAGCCTTGTTTTCTGAGTTCGGTCCTTAATCCAAGACTAAGGGTGCAAAAAAATGATCTATTCTCATCAAACACCTTGGCCACTTCTCTCATCTAGAGAAACCACTGGCAGGTTCACTTGCCGTCCGCCACGTTTGTCTGGACTCGTCTAGAGGGATGTTCAAGGAGAGATTAATGGAGCCAGTTCGCCTTACGAAAGCGGCCGGTCCGGCGTTTGCCGCTAGTGCAGCACACCGTCAACAACCACGTGCCAGGGAGCCGTTTACCCGCAGCACTCGCTTTCGTCAATTCGCTTCCGCTGCTTTTCGTATGTTTCAGAGGCTCGGTGTCAATATCACTCCTCGCCATTTTTATTGGCCCATTCCCGACCTGAATGCCCTTTCGACCAAAAAATGGACGGAGTGCTCCGTCTCTGAAGGCGTTGACCTACAGCTTAACCGCCAGTTGCAATTGTTGAGTTCCGGATTTCTTGCTCCCCAGGCCGAACTAAACTTCGGCGACACGCAGACCGAGTGTGAGCACGAGTTTCATTTCAATAACGGATATTTTGAAAGGGTGGACGCTGAGGTAGCCTACTCCGTGGTTCGCCAGTTTCGGCCCCACAAAATCATTGAAATCGGAAGCGGACACAGTACGCGGCTGATGGCTGCTGCTCTATGCCGCAACCATGAGGAAGGGTCGCCGGGCGAATTGATTGGCATTGAACCACATCCTTCTCCGGTCCTGAAACGTGGCTTCCCGGGATTCACCGAACTGATCTTGAAACGCGTGCAGGATGTCCCGCTGGATTTGTTCCGTTCCCTGGACGCAGGAGACATTCTCTTTATCGATTCCAGCCACGTGGTGGCAGTGGGCAGTGACGTTGTTCATGAAATCCTGCATATTCTGCCCAAGTTGAAACCAGGCGTTATCGTGCACGTCCATGACATATTCATTCCTGCCGATTATCCGGAAAAGTTTGTGATGACCAACCTATGCTTCTGGGGCGAACAGTACATGCTGGAAGCGTTTCTATCCTTCAATCGCGCATTTGAAGTCTTGTGGGCCAGCAGCGCAATGCAGTTTTACCACCGGGATGTTCTGGAACAATACTTTCCCCGCTGGGCCGGCAGCTTTGAACGCATGTCTCCCGCGATGAAAGTCTTTACTCCAACGCTGGACGGCAAGAACGTATGGCCGTGTAGCCTGTGGATGCAAAAGACCGGCGATTGATCGCCACCTGCAACAATCTCAACCCTCAATTACCGGTTCCTGCCCCAGCAACATGAAAGCCGTGTTGCTGGAAAACGTTGCTGGAAACAGATACAGGAAGGACCCTGCCGGCAGCGTCAAGCCCGTCCCAGCCCAGTGTTAAAATTCCTAGCGGGTCATTAAACTTTGGAACTCTGTGCGCGGTACGGAATCTCTTCAACTCTTTGAGGCAATAGAGCTCAAACAATTCAGAGCCGCCGAATGGCCGCGCTTTTTATCGAATGTTTAACGCGCGGGTTTCCCAGTGCTCAGGCTGACGTGGTTCAACACGGGACCCGTTTTTAGTTGTAGGCTAATAGCAAGGCGTTGGGAACGCCCTGCTGTTGATTTCCCCAGCAAGGAGCAGCACACCTATGGCGGCGCCATTAACCCAGGTAGCGGAGCAAACCAAAGATCTCAAGAACGCTGGTGATATCGATCAGCTCACCATCAACACCATCCGAACGCTTTCGATGGATGCCGTGCAGGCGGCCAATTCCGGGCATCCGGGAACGCCCATGGCACTGGCGCCGGTGGCTTATTGCCTGTGGCAGCGTTTTCTCCGCTACGATCCTGAAGATCCCATCTGGCCCAACCGTGACCGCTTCATCCTTTCCAATGGTCATGCCTCCATGCTGCTTTACTCGCTTCTGTTCCTGACGGGAGTGAAGTCAGTGAATTCTGACTACGAAATTCTGGGCGCACCGTCGATTACGCTCGACGAAATCAAACGTTTCCGCCAGATTGACAGCAAAACTCCAGGGCATCCCGAGTACCGCATGATTTCCGGCGTTGAGACAACCACGGGGCCGCTTGGCCAGGGTGTGTCCAACTCGGTTGGCATGGCCATCGCGGAGCAGTGGCTGGCCAAATACTTCAACAAGCCCAATTACGAACTCTTCACGTACAACGTCTTCGCCATCTGCGGTGATGGTGACATGATGGAAGGCGTGTCCGGCGAGGCAGCGTCGATCGCCAGCCATCTTAAGCTTTCCCATCTCTGCTGGATCTATGACAACAATCGCATCACCATTGAAGGCAAGACCGATCTGGCTTTCAGCGAGGATGTAGGTACCCGCTTCCTAGGCTATGGCTGGAACGTGCTGCGTGTGAGTGATGCCAACGATCTGCGCATGCTCGAACGTGCCATCAGGACTTTTACCGAAACAAAAGATCGCCCGACGCTCATCATCGTGGACAGCCACATTGGCTTTGGAGCACCGAACAAGCAGGACAGCAAGGAAGCTCATGGCGAGCCCCTGGGAGAGGAGGAAGTCCGCGGCGCCAAGCGCGCTTATGGATGGCCCGAGGATGCGAAGTTTCTGGTGCCCGATGGAGTTCAGAAGAATTTTGCGGATGGATTCGGCAAGCGCGGCAAAGAGCTGCATGCCGCCTGGAAGCAGTTATTCGAGAAATATACAAAGGAATTCCCAGCACTAGCCGAACAGCTCAACCTTATGCAGCGCCGCCGGCTGCCCGAAGGATGGGACAAGAATCTACCTGTGTTCCCCGCCGACGCAAAGGGCGTAGCATCACGCGACTCTTCCGCCAAGGTCCTCAATGTTCTGGCGCAGAATATTCCCTGGCTGATGGGTGGCGCCGCAGATCTTGCACCCTCCACCAAGACGCGCCTTACGTTTGACGGCGCGGGAGATTTTGAAGCGGGGCATTACGACGGTCGCAACTTTCATTTCGGAATTCGCGAGCACTCCATGTGCTCCATTCTGAATGGCATGTCACTGAGCAAGCTGCGCGCGTACGGCTCCGGCTTCCTGATCTTCAGTGATTATTCCAAACCTCCGATGCGTCTGGCGTCGATCATGGAAATCCCGGTGATTTACGTCTTCACCCATGATTCGATCGGTGTGGGAGAGGACGGCCCTACGCACCAACCAATTGAGCAGCTTGCGACGTTGCGGTCTATTCCTGGATTCATCGTACTGCGTCCGGGGGACGCGAACGAAGTTACGGAAGCCTGGAAGATCATCATGCAGCTTCGGCACGAGCCCGCGGCGATTATCCTGACTCGCCAGGCGATTCCAACGTTTGATCGCACAAAGTACGCTGCGGCCTCGGGAGTGGCAAAAGGAGCGTATGTCCTTGCTGATGCCAGGGATGGCAAGCCGGATCTGATCCTGATCGGGACCGGAAGTGAGGTTTCACTCTGCGTTTCCTCTTATGAGGAACTCACCGCGGAAGGCAAGAAGGTGCGCGTGGTCAGTATGCCCTCATGGGAGATTTTCGAAAAACAAAGCGTTGAATATCGCGACAGCGTTCTGCCGCCTTCGGTGACAAAGCGCATGTCCGTGGAGCAGGC
>WNFC01010535.1_pt1 | contig 26759 bp, 11 predicted proteins | sample 5400541 | NCBI WGS metagenome assembly WNFC01 (sample SAMN13153342, study PRJNA577476) | soil metagenome | isolation source: 120 cm saprolite under Douglas fir tree site 2 hole 2 replicate 1 | place: USA:California | collected 2015-04-18 | reverse complement strand
CGAAGGGCATTGTTCCTCGACCTGGAGCACGACGATCCCCGCCGCAGCCAGTGCTGTGGCCGCCATCGCCGTTGGATATTGACCGGAGGGTCTAAATCCCGACGGAAGAAAACCGTGCGTCTGAATCACCAGCGGATAACGAAATCCTGCCTTGTAGTTACTTGGCTTGAACAGCCCTCCTCTCCAGTCTCGCCCTTCTTTGTCCTTCCATGTGTAGACGCTGACCTGCCCCAGATCAAAGTCTTTGAGCTGCGGATTGGGATCCCAGATGACTCGCGATGTCTCTTTGTTTGCAGCAACCAATAAAGGTGGGTCACTGAACGACTGCTTCACTGTGACTTCGAGTCCGTCACGGCCGCCTTCGGGTGTCCCGTTGCTCTGCGCTACGACTTGCCAAGCACCGCCTGCTGTACCGCGGTACTCAGTAGAACCTCCAATTGACCAGTCGCCGTTCAGAAAGATCACTTTGATCCGCTGATGGTCTCCGCGCACAAAGCGCGCATCGCTGATCGCGTGGTAACCCTCCTCGACACCAGTTTCCGTATGACCTTTAAGGAACTCCACGCATGTTCGGGTGTTGGAGGGCAGATTCACAACAGCGACACACGGTCGAGTCGGCGCGTGCTCTTTGGAGCTAAGGAACGTGCCCGGCAACAGAATCGCTTGGCCGTCGCTCGACCAAACCGGAGAGCCGCCGTGCCAGACGTGCGCCCATTGACCGCCGTCGCTGCTGACCGGTGCATCTGTCAAGGTTCGGATAGAGCCCGTTTGCAGATGGATTAGAACATACTGATGTGCAGTGCTCCCGGCGCGTATCCGGAGAGGGTCGGTCGCAAACGGCGGTGGGTACAGTGCCTCCCAAGACTGAGGAATATTGGCAACCAGCATTTTCGTGACCAATGAACTCCCGTCCGGCGATAAAGCCAGATTTCCGTACGGAATGATTGGCGCATTGTCATGCGTGACTTGGAAGCGTTTGCCGTCCACTACCGCCCAAAGGTGACTGGGAGACGAAACTATTCGTGCTGTTATTGAGTCGTCCGGACGTAGCAACTCCAACAGAGAACGCCCAGTACCCACAATCGCCGGTGCCAGACGTTCATCTTGAAGTTTTCCCCGTGGGGCCGGATCAACGCGAGTGTAGACGTAGTGTTGCTGGTCACGGACATCAAAAGCATTGACCGCCTCTCCTGGTGAGGTCAGTGGTTCGATCATCTTGTTCCGAAGATCTGCAAACACAAGGCGTCGGATACCATCCGTCGTGCGCTCCAGAAAGGCCACGCCGCTGGAATCAGACAGCCAGCGCCACTCCGTGATAATTGGACCTTCCTTGTCCGTAGAACGATTCAAAACCCATATCGGAGAGGGCGGCGGCCGATTCTCGGATCGCTTCAGGAAACTCTCGACGTCCTGGCTGCGGTAGAATCGCAGCGAATCCTCGGGACGGTTCAGATCCAAACGCCCGCGCTCGCTAAAAACGGTGAAGTAGCTCCCGTCCGGCGAAAACCGGACTGCTGGTTCGAACTCGTCAAACAGCGACAGCCCAATCTCATCCGCGACAGTGAAACGCTGAGCCGCAATTACTGAAGCCGGGCAAGGCAGGCATAAGAATCCCAACAATAGGAGCGGAACGACCTTTCCTTCGATCAAACGCATGAGTGCTCCTATCCGCAAAATGGCGAAGCTGTTGGAGGTACAAGTTGCTGCTGGCCAGACGTCGTTCTGTCTGCAGGGCAGCTGCAATCCCTTTCTTGCACTGAGGATAGAACGGCTCCCCTGGCACAATGAAGCCATACTAAAAAACAAGCTTGAGCGCGAACTGCATCGATCGCGGTCCGCCGGTCTGGTAGAGCGGATTCACAACGCCCAGGGAACTCGCGAGAGTGGCTGTTGCCTGTCCAAAGGTCTTTGAGCCTAAGCTCGGATTGATGCTCCCAAAATTTGGGTGGTTAAAAATGTTGAAAGCTTCCGCGCGGAACTGTAGGTTCAGCCTCTCACTAATGGAAAACTCCCGCCTGACAGCCAGATCCATCTGCCAAGCTCCAAAACCCCTGGTAAAATTCCGCGGAGCATTACCGAGACCAGAACTGACATTAGCAAAGGCTAGAGGATTGATTGCCCGCCCTCCCGGACATCCTTGTCCTGGGGCAAGCCTCCCTAGCCCTTGAAGAACCGAGTCGCAATTAGCACCATAAAGATAGACCGGCTGGCCCGGCACAAGATTTAGTCCCGCATGAAGGACTTCCAAATTCGGCTGCACAAGGGCCCTTCCAATTAGGGTAATCGGAAAACCTGTTCGCGCCGTAAAGCGGCCATCGAGAGCCCAGTGGTGAAGTAGGGCCTTCTCAAGTGTGTTCTGCCCCACTTTCGGTAGGTCATACGAGAAAGCAGCTGTCATATTGTGCCGCACGTCGAAATCGCAATTCCCGCGCTGGTAGCCAAAGTCGTAGTTAGTCGAGCCGTAATCCAAGCAGTGCGACCACGTGTAGGAAGCCAAAGTCGTCAACCCTCTGCTCAGTCTCCGCCGGAACTGCATTTGCAACGAGCCATAGTCTGATCTGAGGCCGTTCTCAACCAAGCGAAAATTTCCCGAGAGCGGGTTGGTGGTGGGCTTAAAATTATTGTTCTGCAGCAACCTAGACGCGTGCGAACCGACGTAGGAGACCGTGAGAGCCTGAGACTTGCCCAGAGCCTGCTCGATGCTGACGTTCCACTGAAGCGTATATGGCAATTGCAGGTGTGTGGCAAAGGTGAACACATTGTTGAATTTTCCCACAGGCGGATTCGTGACGGCTGGGATCGCCGGGGAACCGGGAAACGGTCCGGGCAGAATAGTACTTGCACTAATAAACCCTGGTCCTTTAAACCCAATCGATCCCGCTTGTTGGCCGGTATCGTAGAAAACGCCAATCCCGCCCCGCAACACCGTTTCATGGGCCGCAGCATTACGGAGGATGTACGCTACACCCAAGCGAGGTGCAAAGTTGTACCAAGTGGTTTGCCAGAGCGGCGCGCCCTGTGATGCCAGTGTCCATGTGTTGGGGTCTGAGGAGACAAAGTTGACCGTGTACGGTCTAAGCCCTTGCGTTACGCTCGGTGCAGGGTTCACCTCCCAACGCAGTCCCAAGGAAAGGCTCAACCGTTGCGACAACTTCCATTCGTCTTGAGCAAGGCCGAGAAGTTCGTGTACAACGGGTACGCGGGAGCAAAGGCTTGCGGGTTTATGAGACCGCTATTCCCCTGGACCGCACTCTTACTTTGGTAAAAATAAAATACGACGGGATTCGCGGGGACCGCAAACGGCGCCAACCTGCGATAGTCCACACCAAACTTGAACTGGTGGCGTCCCAACGCGAGACTTACTGTGTCAACCAAGTTCCACTGTTTCTGAGCACCACTCGCCTGCGTCTGGAGCAGCTGAAGTTGATACCCACCGTAGATCAAAAACAGATCTGCTTCCGAACTGGAGCCGAACCCCGTGAGTTGCCTGAGATCCACGGGCACGCCGCCCCCGAATGTGTCAAAAGCGGTACGGCTTGTTACTTCATTGGAACTGTAATTGATGCGGAATTCATTACTTAGGCGGTTTGTAAAACCATTACTGACGCCGCCAGTATAGGTCCGCAAAGTGTAAGCGGATGTGGTGACCATCGTGGGCGGGACGCTGGATACTACGCCGGGAGAAGATGATGCCCGAGTTACCGAGCCGGAGTCCGTGTCGCTGAACCGGAAGAAGAGCCTCATTCTATCGTTTACGGCATGGTCGACGCGGACGCTAGTCGAATTTAATGAATTTGGGTTGGACCAAGTTCCGATGAACTGAGCAATGCCATTGACAGTGTCATCCAATCCGTTCGGCACAGGAAATATATTCAGCAGCTGATTCAGAGGTGAAGGCGTGCTGTTGCGCAGGGCGACATCAGGCACGAAGCTAGCCCCGGCCGGCTGTGGCGCCGTCAAGCGCAACCCCTCATAGTTGAAGAAAAAGAACGTTTTGTTGCGACCGTTGTATCCGGGTTGACGACCTCCTTCGCCGAAGCGCGGGAGTATTACGGGTCCGCCAAATGTTCCTCCGAAATCATTCTGCTGAATCGGAGTTTTCTTAAAACCGAAATAGTCGTTAAACCAATCGTTGGCATCTAAAGCGCCATTTCGGAAGTAGTCATAAGCCGTGCCGTGCCATTGATTGGTGCCAGATTTTGTCTCGAATCCGAACTGCCCCCCAGGATTGCGCCCGTACTCCGCTGAATAGGTCGAGCTCTGCACACGAAACTCCTGAAGAGCATCCACAGAGACCAGCGCCTGCGTGGTTCCAAACGCCGTGGAGGCAGCAAGAGATCCGCTAGCAGCCGAGCTTTGGATTGGAGCGAAACCAACATCTGCGCCGACATTCGCGCTCACCCCATCCACGGTAAAGTAGTTTGATTCCTGACGCTGACCATTCACGCTGAATTCGCCTGTCTTACTGAAACCGGAACCGGCTAGCGAAGAATTTTGGGGTGTTTGCGTCACAACCCCCGGCGTGAGCAGAATCAAGCTCTGGAAGCTGCGGCCATTCAGCGGCATGTTCGCCACGTACTTCTGGTCCACCACCGTACTGACGGAACCATCACTCGTGTTCAACGTCACCGCATCAGACTGAATCGTCACTGCGGCATTGATGTCGCCAGCCTTCAACTGAATCTGCAGCGACTTCTTATCGCCGATATTCAGCACCACATCTGGAATCCTCACGCCTGAAAAACCATCGCGTTTTGCTGTTACAGTGTAAGTGCCCGGAGGCAACAAAGGGACAGTAAAGAAACCTTGGTCATTGGTGGTCGCCGTCCGCTCCAGCGATGTTGCCGGATTGACCACTGAGATCTCGACGGCAGGTACGACAGCGCCATTCTGATCCACGACAGTTCCGCTCAGGGTCGCATTTGTGCCCTGGGCCAGTGCGACAGGCACAACGCAGAACACGGAAAGCAGCAAGAAGTATGCAAATGAAACGTGGCGTTGACGGGACATGGTTATCGGTTTCCTCTCAAGATCGATTTCGAGTTGGGTACCAGCTATTGCTCGTCTAATTCTCGCGGCCAGCAAACGTGCCGACCATTTATCGTGAGGAGTAATCAAAAGCAGTGCGTAACCTGCACATCGGAATTAACGCCCGCTCTGCAGTCGCTTGGCTAAGCTCAGTCCACTGTTTAGCGAACGCGAGAATTCGGTAGTTCTAACCAGCGCAGAGGTATTGCCGCTGGCGGAGATCAAAAACGATCTGCCGACAGATTCATCTACAGTGGTCGCCAGCTCGTGCAATTGTTTCGCCGCCCGAGCGAGATCAGCATCGCCGTCGACCGCTGTGGCACCGTCGCCATCACTGGTCGCGACCGAGGGAAACAGCGGCTGAAGCTCACGACGCAGCGCTTCCAATTCTTGCTCAATACTCCTCGCGTGCTCGCTGATCATCGCGCGCCACTGATTCCGAGCTGCTGGATCCAGGGCTCGAAGGTCGTCCGCCGAAAACCCTTCCGCAATCTGCTTCAATGCCAATGCGTGTCGGCGGGCCTGTCTCGTGTGACCCATGACGCGAGCCTCAAAGCGGCGCATCTCTTCTTCAAGAGGTTCGCCCGACAGCCCCTTTTGCTGGGAAAGGTAAGCCCGCAACTCAGGAGCAGCGGGAACCGCGCTCTTGGCCTCAACTTCGACATTAGCGATCTCAGTCGTACCACTTGCGAGGGAGGAACGCTGACGCGACTGCCGTTCGGACGCTTCCGCTACAGTCTCAACCTGAATTTGCAGCGCTGGGTTGTGTCTGACAGAAGAAAGCGCATTTAGTATGTCGCTTTTCCGTTTCTCGGTTTCGACGATTCCCTGCACTTGAAGTCGACCTTCAGGCGTGCGCGACAGACTGATCTGCTCGCCATAGAATGCGTTGGCCTGGTTGAGCTGCTTCAACACCTGAAGCTCTAATTCCGGGGTGGCCAAAAAAGGGGTCGAAGGTCCAGAAGCTGATGTGTGCGTTTCCGGTTTCGGGCTTCGAGCTCCGGATTCAACAGAAGCAAGCAAGGAAGCGTCGGGCTCAAAAACTGCCGGCGCGACGCTGTCCGCCTCACGGCGCTCAAAACTCGTTTCCACGAATCTGAACTCACGTATCTCATCACCTTGTCGCACCACAAGCGTTTGTTCCTTAGCGTGCAAATCAGATCGACCGAGCACCAAGGTGGCTTTGATCAGCCCTGACGATGTTGCACCTGAATCGGAAGCGTAGTTGATTACGTAGGCGTCATTGGCCTCTTGAGCTGATGAGCTTTGCGTTCTACCGATCAGCGAACTGAAGTTCTTGGCAGCAAGATCAAGCTGCCATACATTTTCGAAGCTGACTGGCGTAGGACCGCGCTTGTCGGGAGCAAGTTGAAGTTGAGGCCGCTGGCCGTGGTGATAAATCGTTTGCACGCCATCCGCACGTCTCCAGTCGCCGGCAACAAGCGACCCGTTCTCGTCATACAGGCGACGCGCGGTGACTCCATTTACAGCGCTATGCCACACCTCGACGCGACGAGTTGAAATCAACTGACCCGCTGACGACTTTTGTTCCAATCGCAGCGTGCGATGCGTTACCTGATCGCGGTTGTTCGCAATCACTTCCTCCGACGCTGCTGCCCTCTGAAGCACGTCGGTTGCGGACAGCGGAGCCGTGGGAACATGCCGATAGAAGATCGCCAATGCGGCGATCAAAATGAGCGCGACCAGCGTGGTCACCGCGCCGGGCCGCAGCCAGAAGCTCCAATCGAAGAACTGTCGCCAAGTCTCCGCGGCCGCAAGCTTCAAACCTTTAAGATATCCAGCCACGGGAGCGGTTTGTTGTTGTGCGGGCAGCGATGCAGGCGGGAGGTCGTCCTGCTCTAATTCTGCCTCCGCCACGGGCGCGCTCTGCATGAGCGGGTCGCGGTAGACTGCGCGAAGCGTCGGCCAGGGACTACTGAATGTGAGCAGTAGATCGAGCGTTCGACTATCGCTCAACTCAACATGTGTCGATTGTTCCAGTGGTCCTATCGGGGGCGGCGCCGCCACTTTAAACAATGCCAGACGAAACTCCTGCTCGCTGAACGCTTCAATGAAACTGATCGCCTCTGCGAGGCTGATATCAAGCGTAAGGTCGTTCACTTCAGCGTTGATCTGCCGTGAGCCAAGAACGAGGCCGTTGACCGAGATGTGCAACTCTTTCGGGCGATGCTCGAACGTCTGGCGCGCTTGACGGCGGTAACGTCGTACGGAGTGATCGACGCCAGGAGTCCCGCCGGTTGAGCCATCTCCCGGCCCGCCGCCGCCTTTGCGTCTGCCTTCGTCCTTTGTGCGAGTATCTTGCCTTAACGTATCTGCCGGGTAACGATCAGACAGCAACGGCAGGTCCAGGACGCCATTGACCAAGTCCAGGCAGGCGTGGCAGCTCACGATATGGGCGAGGCTTTGGCAATCCAAAGGCGTTGCTTTGATCCCAGGGGTCCCACGCGCCTCTCCGTAAAGTTTTTTAAGCTCGCTGAGCGGCAGACAAGCGCCGCTTCTCGAGTCGAAGATGAGGCCTCGCAACTCGCTTAATAGCTCGTCAATATCGGCGGACGGACGATGGATGCTCTGGCCCTGAATAGAAGATGATGCATCTGCTTTACCTACGAAACTCAGAGCTTGTGGCGAGTCCAAGCTCAGCCGCGCTTCGCGACGGGCAATCGCCAGCCGGAAGTCGACCACTTGACGCGTGCTTTTAAGGATTTTGACGATTTCGCTTGGGTAGTAACCATGAAAGAAGCGCAGGATGAGTATGCTGCCCGTCTTTGAAGTCTCCCTTCGCCGGCACGCGTAGCGACAGATGGCCCGCAACTCATCACGCGCCTTAAGCTGATCGCGCGGGTCAATTTTCAAGAGACCGGTTTCTGCTGAGTCGTATTCCATGATCGAGAGTTGCTGCAGGCGATTCCGAGTTGCTCGTCGAATGTGCGAAAGGTGAAGATTGCGGAGCACTTCATAGAGATAACCATCCAGATTTGTGATGGTCTTAAGGTCGGGGCGCAAGACCGTAAATTGGATGTAGGCGTCCTGTACGAGATCTTCGGCCTGGGCTAGGTCATCTCCAGCCAAAGCGCGCGCCCACGAACGTAACTGTTTGCATCGCGCCACGAACACGTCTTCGTGGCTCTCCACAATGCCTGGCGTGCTTTTCAGAAGGCGGAACATACGTTCTCAGCGCGGCAATTTCGGCCTAAGTACCTCTAACGAGTCCTATTTGATTCTGGCCTATTATTAAGACGCTTCAGGTTGGATCGATCTTATACGGGAGTGCAACCATTTATTGGCTGGCGGCGTGGACCGCCCGAGAAGCTTTGGCAATCCTATGAAAGAAGCTGTACGCAGGTCAGCCAATTAGAGGCGTATTCAACATCGAATACTGCTGTACGCCGCCACATCAGTTGCTGATTTTTGGCCGATCAGTTGATGAACTTGGGTGAGAGTTCAGCAGAGACCTGCAAATTCGGTGAGGGATAATGACCAGTTATAACTTGTTCAGGGACGAGCACTTGAGTGGAGTTTTGCCGGCCTGTTTCGCCAAGGGCAGTTCAGCAACTGATCGGACGACAACCCTCAGATCGACCACAAAATGCAGATAACCCGCCAAAAGCCGCTTTAGTTCAGCACGAATCTGCAAACGTCGGGAGCACCTCGAAACGCTATAAACCAATCAACGACCGCCACTTAGCAGCGCTCTTTGACCCTCTCGCAAAATGACGACTTCAGCAACCATTGTGACGGGGTACATCTGCAAACAACTGCCGGATCAAGCCCAAGTTCAGCAGGAAACGTGAAAAAATCGATCAGTTCAGCAAGTTAACGTGCAAACGAGAGGCGCACATCCACCGGCCATAAACTAATCAATAGCTGGCACTTACCGCTGATCTTTGAGCTTCCTGCCCGGATCGGAGTTCAGCAAGATATGTGGCGGGGTACAGTAACGCATCAATAGTTCTTGCAGCTTACCGGCGCGATTGAATTCGACGAGCAACCGCTCGGCTTCAATCTTCAACGCATCACATGAAAACTGCGTCATTACTCGACACGGAGTGACTGCGACTTTGGCAATGATGTCGTCGCCGATGAAACCTTCGTTGCCAACCATGCAGATGTCGATGGTCTGGCCGTCTTCGGTGATTGAAAGAAACGAAGCCATGCCTCCAATAAGGAAGTAAGCACATTGGACGCCCTCTCCTGCTTCGTAGAGGATTCTGTTCCTGGGTAAACGGATCAATTCCAGGTTGCGAGAGAGGCGTTCGTACTCATCACGCGGCAATGCCGCGAGTAGGCGATTGGGCGGGGTCGAGGAATGGTTTCGCTGGTTCACAATCGGTGCGGCGCAAATGGTGTTTCTGACTATCGAACACGTAATCGTTACCTTTCATAACCTCTCTAACGTGCGCACGAACTGCTCAGTGTCTGAGAGATCAGCCAGAACGGCGTCTGGATTACACGCCAGCAATTCATTGATGCGCCATACATATGCCCCGTGGCAACGCCAATTGAACGCGCGCCGAAGTGACGTGCGCAAGCAATGTTATCGAGTGTGTCTCCGATGATGATGAACTGCGAATAGTGAAGTTCTCCTCAGATACGAATTGGGTCCGTCCTCTCACTCATCAGCGTCACCAATGCACATCACTCTTTTCTCGCAGGCTTCTTATCTTCCGATTTCTTGAGGTGATCGTCGAACCAAGTGATCACGCGGGTCCAGAAATCGAGCTGATTGGCATAAATCCAGCTTGTCGGCGCATGCGTCTCTGCAGCGTACCTAGCGTACACGACCTCCTTACCAAGGCGTCGCAAACCTACAAACACCTCATCGGACCGGTTGGGGAAGACATTTCGGTCGTCCATTCCGTGAATAATCAACAGTGGTGTCTCGACCCGATCAAGATAAAACAGCGGCGAGTTCTCAATGTATCGATCTCTGACTTGCCATGGACTTCCTCCCAAACGTCTCTCGATCGTCGTTGGTTGGAAGGCTATGCCATCGTCTTGCAGTTCGCCATACTGGCTTATTAAATCTCCGAATCCATCAGCCATCATCGCCGCCTTAAAGCGATTGGTTTGAACGATCAGTGAAAGCGCGGTGTAGCCTCCGCGGCTATGACCGGCAACTCCCAGCCGTGAAGGGTCCGCGACGCCCATTTGTATTACCTTTTCGACGCCGGGAAGGACGGTCTTAACAAGATCGGTCATCGGTGTTCCGACCTGCTCCGGGGCATCTGGCATTAACACCGCATATCCTCGTGAAGCTAATAATTGAAAATTGAAGTTTAAGCCGCTTAACCCGAAATGGTGCAGAAAGAAGGAATAATTGCTGCCAGCGGAGACCCATACGATCAACGGATACTTCTGTCCCTCGCGGTAGCCGGCGGGAAGCAACAATGCTCCGTGTAGAGGCTGACCATCGAGGCTGTTCCAACTGACCGCCTGGCCCTTCCCCATCTGGTATTGTTCCAAATCTGGGTTGAGATGAGATACCCGCTTCGGATTCCTGAAAACTTGGTCAGCTACCCAGATGTCCGGGCTGAGGTCTACATCTTCGGCAACAAAAGCCAACACCTGACCGTCATCGCTAAGACTTAAGTTATGAGGGGGGACCGCTCTGGAGTAGTTTTGGCCACGCTCCAACAAAAGATGGTAAGACCCGGTATCCAAATCAATACCAAAGAACCCTGACTGCTGGTTTTCACTGTCTCTAGTCAATACGACTGCCGACCGGCCGTTGACCCAAAGAGTTTCTTTGCGAGTGATCAATAGTTGTTCCAAGTGATGGTTCGGTAACTCCGCGACCTTCCGGGCCTTAGCATCTTTGACACTTGAAGCCCACAGAGCATCTTCGTGGATGTAATACAATTGACTAGCATCCGCTCTCCATGCTGGTAGCGACGCGCGCACCCAGTTCACGTTTCTCGACGCGAAGTTCGTGACGTTTAGCGGGGGCTCTTTCGCCTGTATTTTCACAATGAAGCAATCGCCAGTATGTTCTTCTTGACCGCTCACACAGTAAGCCACCGCCGAGTTGTCTGGGGACCAAGCGAATTCCCGGCCCAAGATGGACAGTCGGACTTGAGCAGCTAGCGTGCGAGTTTCCGACGTTCGCACATCGATGCTGCGAATATCGTAGAGGATCTGTTGAGACGCCTTTCTCTCAAATCGGACTGCTATTGCGACTGCGACGTGCGTCCCATCTGGCGACACCGAAATCTTATATGCCGCAAGGCCCTTTGCAATGCGACGGACGGCGCCGTCGGAAGCGTCAATCACGGCGAGATCACAGAGTCTACTACTCAGATTCCACGCGCTTGCATCCGCCACAGATTCAATTTCGGAAGACCGAAAGATTGTAACGGTTGAGCCTGGAACTCTCGGCTCCGATACGATCATCTGAGGAGTAGCAACTGATTCTTTCGTAGAGTTGTTGGCAGCGCCCTCTTCAGGCTTGAGCGCCACCAGCAAAAAACGACTGTCCGGCAACCATTGAGGTGGAGTGTCATTTCCTAGAAGGGCAGGCGCATCTGAAACTCTGTGAAGCTGCCGTGAAGCCATTTCCCATAGCCAAACCTTCGATGAATCGCTGCCGTCGCGGTCGGAAAAGAATGCGAGGTGCTTGCCATCAGGCGACCAGCTAGGGGCTTCATTAGTTCCTATTCCCTTTGTGACGCTTATAGTCTCACCGCTTTCTGTGGAGGTGACCCAAATGTCTGCCGTTGAGCCTTGATCTAGCCGACCCCCCTTCGCGCCATGGCTTTCTCGAACTCGATCAACGGTCAAATATGCGACCCATTTGCCGTCGGGAGATAACTCAGGCCAACTCCCCTCCCTCCCCTCCGCAAACTCACGTGCTTTGAGGGCGTCCTCAATAGATATGGGCTTCGCTTCCTGCGAGTAGCTCAATCCATTGAGCGCCAGTATGAAGCAAAGGGTTCGCCCGACGATTTCTGTCATTTGGCGTGGTTCCATCAACATCGGCCGGTGGGTTCGTTGCGTGGTCTAGTCATTATTGGAAACGCCGGCGGCGATCGCCGTTTCCCATACTAGAACGTTAGCTTGAGCGCGAATTGGATCGAGCGGGGACCCCCAATCTGGTAGAGCGAGTTAAAGGCACCGGAGACGTTGCCGAGGCCGCCTTGTCCCAACATCTGGGTTGACCGGCCAAACGTTGCGCTACTGATGTCTCCGGTCGGTTGCGCGAAATTAGGATGGTTCAGAACATTGAACATCTCGGCCCTAAACTGCAGCTTGATCGACTCGTGGATTGCAAATTCGCGGTGAACGGCAAAATCCCATTGCGTCGCCCCGAAGCCCCGTAGCGCGTTTCGCGCGATGTTGCCTTGGCGTAGAGGAACTCCACCGGCTCCAGTCGGCGGAGGGCAAAACGGGCCGACGCAACCGGGACCGCCCTGATTGGGAGTGTTATTGAAAATCTTTCCTCCTGGATATTGCGATCCAAACAGGTAGAGAGGTATTCCCGGAACCAGATCAGGTCGAATTACCGTCTGCGCGTTAAAAAGTATCACTCCGAGCAACTGGTCAGAGGTATCTACGGGCGGCGCCGAGCGAGCCTGGATGACGCTCTCTAGAGACCACGCGCGCAAGATCGCCTTAATGAGTGAATTGACCTTCGGCGTTGGGATATCATAAGTCACGCCCGCAGAAAACGCGTGACGAATGTCGAAGTCAGAGGGTCCGCGATTTGTGCTCGAATTGACGCTCGGCACAAATGCGTTGGAGCCCAGCCCGATCGAACCCGCAGAACCAGTGTCAATCGAGTGAGCCCAGGTATAGGAAGCAAGCGCCTGGAGACCAAGCGACAATCTACGTTGAAACTGGAGTTGCAGAGCTTGGTAATTCGAACTCCCAGTATTCGCAACTAGAGTGGCGAATCGAAAGCTCGGGTTAGGCGACGAGATGTTCGCGGTCTGTATGAGTCGTCTCCCCGCTTCACCAACATAAGAAGCAGACAGACTTTGGCGTTTACCTACCGCCTGCTCAATTGAAACGTTCCACTGTAGAGTGTAGGGCAAAGTCAGATTCGGATCCGTGGCCGAGAGGGTTCCAGTCTTTAGTTGAGCGACCGTGATGGGTGGCGGAGCGGCCAACGCTGGACTTAGCGGAAATGTGCCACCGGAGAAGGAACTGCGTGAGCCAAAAGGATAATTCGTTGAATATAAATTCCCAACCTCAGACGTTGCAAGGTCATAGAAAACGCCGAGACCGCCGCGAAGTATTGCTTCCCAACCAGGCTTTTGTCGTAGCTGATAGGCGACTCCTATTCTTGGCGCGAAGTGACCATAGGTTGTCCGGAAGGGAGGTGTCCCGCTCGTCGCTAACGCCAATTGCGACAAATCGGTCCGGCTAAAACCGGTCACGGCTGGCAGGCTGGGGCCATCGAGGGATGAGGGCGCGAAATCGACGTCCCATCGCAAGCCATAAGTCAGGGTGAAACGAGAAGTGATTCTCCAAGTGTCCTGCGCAAATACGCCCAAGTTACGGAAAAGCACACTGGATCTTACTTGAGAGGTCAAAGAGGTGAATCCAAGGTTTCCGGCGGTGGCCGCTGCCACACTAAAGAAAGCAGGTCCTTGATTATATAACCTTGGCTCAAACTGCGGCGACAATCGGCGATAATCAACTCCGAACTTCAGGCCATGCGAACCCCGCTGCAGAGACAGGTTGTCAACAAGATTAATCTGCCGCTGTCTATTGTGCGACTGCGGTCCAACTACGTAGGTTCCATGCGATAAGCTGAAAATAGAAAAAGCAAAAGCCGCGTTTTCGGTGGTGAACGGGCTTGGTAATGGCGGCGACGTCAAAGGCACTGCGCCGCCGAAACCATCCAAAGTATTTTTGCCAGAGGCATCGGTGCTGCTGTAGTTAAACCGCAGGTCATTTGTGAGTAAGGGAGAGATGATCCAAGTAGCGCCGGCTGTCGCCGTGTGTACCTTTACGCGCGCGGTAAGGAGTCCGCTTAAGGGTAACGAACCCGCACCACGTTGCGTGAATTCTGACGGGGAGTAGTTGTAGCGCCCGAAAAGTGTGATTGCATTTCCCAATCGGTGGTCAACTCGAAGGCTATAGGCATCAAGCGTAGCCGGGTTCGAATAACTGAGATTTAGTTGAGCCACGTGCGTTGTTAGGTTATCGGTGCCATTGGGCAGCGGATACACATTCAAGAACGGTTGAAGAGCAGGCACTGCGCCCTGCCTAGCACTGAGGTCCGGAACTGTAGTGAGCGTCGTCTGCGGTAGTCGAAGGCGGAGACCCTCATAGGAAAAGAAGAAGAAGGTCCGATTGCGTCCATTGTAACCAGGCTGCTTACCGCCTTCGCCGAAACGGGGCAGCAATACGGGACCGCTGAATGTGCCACCAAAATCGTTCTGACGCTCTTTGGCTCTAGGCAAGCGGACAGAGTTTGCGAACCAATTGTTAGCATCGAAGACGTCATTCCGTAAGTAGTCGAACAAAGTGCCGTGAAACTGGTTTGTTCCAGGGCGCGTAACGATGGAAATCTGCGCCCCAGGTGTACGACCGAATTCAGGCGCGTACGAGGAAGTCTGAATACGGAATTCCTGAAGGGCATCCACCGAAACCAAGCTGTTTGTTCCACCGAGAACACTAAATGAACCAAGTGCGCCCGCTGACCCGTTGCCAGGAAAAGAGGTGGCACTAACGCCGATATTGGCACCGACACCATCAACCATCCAATAATTGGAACTGGCACGCTGACCGTTTACGCTGAATTGACCGCCGTCGAATGCACTCACAGGCGTAACAACGACTCCTGGTGTCATTTGAATGAGAGTCTGAAAACTCCTCCCATTCATCGGCAGGTTCTCCGCAAACTGCCGATCAACAACGGTGCCCACTGCAGGTGACTCATCAATGAGCGGCGCTTCATTGACGACCTGCACCGTCGCATTGACATCCCCGGCCTTCAACTGAATCTGCAGCGACTTCTGATCGCCGACGTTCAGCACAACATTCGGAAACTCAACGGGCGCGAATCCTTGCGCGTGCGCCTTTAATGTATATGCCCCTGGCGGAAGCAATGGAATTGTGAAGTAGCCCTGATCGTTGGTAACGGCATCACGAGATAGTTGCGTTCCTTTGTTCACTGCCGTGACGCTCACGCCAGGGATAACCGCGCCTCTTTCGTCTTCGACTGTTCCGCTTAGTGTCGCTGACGCGCTCTGGCCGAGCGCAGTGAGCAGTGCGCACTGAGCGGTGAGCAGTAGAACAACAGATAGCACCAGCCAGCGAACATTAGGCAGCAAGACACGAGATGCTATTGACGAGGGGTTATGGTGAATCATGGATTCTTCCTCCGAAGCGAAAATTGGAATCGGCTAACTACGCGCGATCGACGGTTTGGTTCCTGCCGAACGCCAACTGCGGTTACGTGCCCGCTGACTGTGCTGACTACCGCTTACCGATCTGCGTGGTTAAGCTCTCGGCGCTTTTGAGTAACCCCCAAAACTGAGGTGACTTGATCGCCGCCGCGTTCGAGCTGTTAGGTGAAATCGTGAATGCTGAACGAAGCGCTTGATCAGTCGCCGAACAGAGTTCGAACAAGCGATTGGCCGCTTGCTGTAAGTCGCGATCGGTTTCGATCTTTGAGAATTCCTGGGAACCAGCAGTCGACGCGGAATCAGAGAAAGGACGCAGCTCTTGACGGATACCGGTCAATTCGCGTTGGACGGCCTGTGCGTGTTCGCGCAGCAGGGTCAGCCACTTGCTTCGCGCATCCGGGTTAAGCGTTCGCAACTGCTCGACCGAAAATCTTTGAGTCAGGCGTTGAAGCGCGCCGGCTTGGCGCAGCAACTGAAACGATCGGTTCTCAATCTGGCGGGCAAACTCATTAACGCGTTGATCCAACTCCGCCCCGTTCAATCCTTGTCCGGAAAAGTAGCGTCGCAGTTCGGCATCCACCGGAATCTTGCTGTTCGCGGATTCAAGACGTTCGACCGTAGCTGGACCAAGGGGCGCTTGAGACTTTGCCTGCTGCTTCAAAGCTTCGGCAACTGTTTCGACTTTGATCCTGACTGCGGGATTGTCGGCGGCCGGGGCAAGCGTCTGTATGATCTCATTCTTGCGATCTTCGGTTTCGACAATCCCTTGTACTTCCAACCGACCGTCAGCCGAGCGTCTGACGCTAACCTGATCGCCAAGGTCGGCTCCGGTTTGATGGACCAGCCGCAACACTTCAACTTCAAGTTCTGGTGAAGCGGCCACCACACTTGGAGAAAGCGGCGCAGGCGACACGGAACTCGAACTCTCCTTACTCTTGCCTGTCTCAGTCTTCGGCTTTTCCGACAACAACTCTGATTCCGGTTCAAAGACGCTTGGCGCGACGCCGTTCGGTGCTCGTCGCTCATAATTCGTTTCGACGAAACGATATTCGCGTGTCTCCTCTCCCTGGCTAATAACGAGTGTCTGTTCAATCGGGCGCAGATCCGCGCGATTCAGGATCACACTCGCCCTGACCAGTGAAGCTTTGGTTGATGTCGAAGAAGTGACACCTCGGGTGCCTTCATAGGCGATCACATAAATATTCTCTCGTTCTTGAACGTGCGCGCCCTTCGCTTCTCCAATAAGCTCAGAGAATTCTTTCGCGGACAGCGACAGTTGCCACACGTGATTGAACGCAAGAACATTCCCTACATCATTGCGTTGTTCTGGGGTGAGTTGAATCTGAGGACGCGCGCCATGTTGATAAAGTGTCTGCACTCCGTCTTGACGCCGCCAATCGCCAGCCACGAGTTGACCTTGTTCGTTGTAAAGTCGCCGTGCGGTAACCCCACGTTCTGCACTCTGCCATACCTCAAGCTTGTGCTTCGCAATCAACTCTCCTCTGGCATTCTTCTCCTCCAGGTTGATCGTTCGGTGCAGTACAGTGTCTGTCTGAGTGGACAGAGCCTGCTCTGCGATCGCCGCGCGACTGAGCAAGTCTGAGGCAGTTGGCAGCGGAGTTGGGGCGCGTAAGTACAAAAGCAGTGACGCTATAAGGAGGAGCGCAAACAGCGCGGTCAGCGTTGCCGGTCTTAACCAGAACTGCGAGCCGAACGAACGAGTGCGTAAGAATTTAATTAAGGTCGAGAAGCGCTTTCTCTCCGTCTGTAATTTCCGACGAACTGGCTGTACAGCGAGCGGGAGCACCGCAGAGTTCTCGGAGGCGACTTCCGCTTCGAGCGCCGTAGCTCCCTTCAGCGCGGGATCGGTATAGGTCACATGAAGCGTCAGAAAAGGAGTGGTGAAATGAAGCGTCAGATCCAAAGCGCGGGTGTCACTCAACCTCACTTGCAAACGCTGCTCGCCTACTCCTTCTGGTGGTGGATCGCCCACACTCATCAGCGAGAGGCGTATGCCTTGTTCGCTAAAGACTTCGATGAAGCTCGGTTTCTCTTCGGAATTCAGACTGAGGGTGAGTTCGTTTTGCTCCTGACCAACCTTCTGAGTGCCCAACAGGTAACCGTTGACCGCCACACACAACTCCTGCGGCTTATGCTCGAAGGCCTCGCGTGCGTCTTCATCCCATTCATTTAGCCGGCCAGAAGCAATCAGTCGGCGTGCCTTGCGTGACTTTGATAGTGAACGGGGCGGGCCACCTGATGCACCGCCGCCGTCGCCGCTCTGACCACCGGGGTCTTTGCCGCTAGTGTCCGAGAGATAACGCTGTGAGAGTGGCGGAAGCTTCAACATACGATTAACCTCATCAAGGCACACCGCACAACTTACGAGGTGCGCTAACTCCGCGCAGTCCATCGCCGTCGCCCGATTCACTTGGTAGAAACTCTGAAGATGCTCGCTCGCAAGGCACTCGCCTTGTCGCGAACTGAAGATCATCTGACGCAACTCGCCCAAGAGGTCGGCACTGGTGCGCGCAAAGTTGGCGGGAAAGATTTCCGGGAGATTCAGTCCTCCGACAAAGCTAAGGCTCTGAGGATCGTCGAGATAGGTTCTGGCTTCGGCGCGCGCGATACGCAGCCGGTCGTCAATAGCCTTGCGCGAGCTACGCAAGACTTGCGTTATCTCTGACGGGTAATAGCCATGAAAGAAACGCAGGATTAAGACCGAGCCTGCCCTGGAGGTGTTCTTGCGGGCACAGGCGTACTGACAGATCCGTCGCAACTCATCCTGCACCTCGATCTGCGCGCGCCAGTCAGTAGCGCGCAGGCCAGTCTTTGCCGACTCGTATTCAATGATGGAAAGCTGCTGGAACCGACTGCGCGCCGTGCGGCGAATCTGCGACAGGTAAAGATTTCGCAAACAGGTGTAGAGATAACCATCAACGTTTTGCGCCGGATCAATCTCCGGCTCGTGGATGGTGAACAGAACATAAAGGTCGTGCAGCAAGTCTTCGGCGAGTGCCCGATCGCCCTGAGAGATTTGCAGCGCCCAGGCGAGCAACTGGTCGTAGCGCGCAACGAACAACTCCCGGTAATTAGGCGAAACTCTTCTAAGACGCAGCATGATTAATAGGGCATTTTCCCGAGCGTTATCGCGATCTTTCAGTACCCTTTAATCTATATACGCTCGACGGAAGGTCAATCCTAGTTTGAGATTAAGATATTTTTTCGGTTGATGGATTGCGGTGACCTAACAGGGAGTCTCCAGCCTTCTTGCGTGTGCGCCGCCGCATCAGTTGCTGATTTTTGGCCGATCAGTTGATGAACTTGGGGGGGTTCAGCAGAGACCTGCAAATTCCGTGAGGGATAATGACCAGTTATAACTTGTTCGCAGATAACCCGCCAAAAGCCGCTTTAGTTCAGCACGAATCTGCAAACGTCGGGAGCACCTCGAAACGCTATAAACCAATCAACGACCGCCACTTAGCAGCGCTCTTTGACCCTCTCGCAAAATGACGACTTCAGCAACTATTGTGACGGGGTACAACACAGAACCGAAGGTGCTCAAGATACGGGCAGCGTGTGCTCATGATCTTAGGCGCACGTATGCGCAATTGAAGGCACGGAGAGTAGCAGAGAGGACTAGCGCAAAGTGCCGGAAAACCCGGCACGTGATCCCGTGTTTTCCGGGCAGTTAGGAATGCGCGATGCCCCTCGCTCACGCATTAGATTGTGTGTGTCGCGCAGTAAGACGACACCCTGTCGCGTTGTGAGGACAGGTAAATTGCCCGTGATGATAGGGCATCCCCCGGTGTAAAAACTTACATGCGATGTGTATGTGTCAGATGACTAATAGCTCCTTCCGCTGTAACCAACCTCGGCCCAGATGAGAGGGGGGTTCCGGGAGTGCTACAGTCGAACAAGATCGTTGGTCTTCGTGACGATGCTATAGCATTCGCAGGCTGCCTGCTCCAACGCCTGGCGATTGGCGATTCGCAGTTGGCTGCGAGCGATCTCGATCAGTCCCATCTCTCTCAGAACAATGCCGGCGGCGCTGATGCGATTGCGGTGCCGGTCGAGAATCAGGCTCAGTTGCTCCTGTGTAACTTCGAACGTATCCGCTTCAAGGCAGTCACTCATGACCAGCAGTCGGCGTGCCAATCTCTGCTCGACCGTATGCGTGAGAGTGCAAACCACGGCTTGCACGAGTTGCGTTTCTACCACCAGAGCGTAGCGTAAGAGCTGTTCCCGCAGAGGACCTTGGCGATTTGCTTCGACCAGGAACTCGTCGGCTTTGATGCGAAGGGCCGTCATCGGCATCTGCACCGTAACGCGATATGCGGTGATGCCAAGGTGGTGTAGAATCGGGTCGCCGATGTAGCCTTCTTTTCCAACTGTGCCGATTTCGATGGTGGAACCGTTTTCGGTGATCGCCAGCAGTGAGGCCATACCGCTGGTAGGGAAATAAGCATACTGAATTCCTTCTCCTGCTTCATACAGGATTCTATTCTTGCGGAAGCGAACTAGCTCTGACCGGGAAAGTAGTTGATCGTACTCGTCGCGCGGCAGAGCCGCCAGCAAACGATTCTGAGAGTTCTCCGAGGTTGACATAGACTAGAACATCCCGGCAATAGAGTCTTTGACGATCCGATAGCATTCACAAGCGGCTGCTTCGAGTCCTTCTCGATCGATAATTCGGATGCGGCCTCGCCCGTATTCGATCAGGCCCTTACTCTTCAGTTCGCCGGCGTTCAAGGTCAGTCGATTGCGCTCGTGGCCCAACATTAGAGCGATGTCTTCCTGGGTCAGCTCAAAACTGTCCGAGCGAAGAGAATCGCTGACGACCATGAGATAGCGGCAGAGTCGCTGCTTGATGGAGTGTAGGGAGTGAGAGACGGCTGATTGAACGCTTTGCTCGTAGAGGGCACCGGCATAACGCAGCCGTAGCTTCTGCATTTGGCCGCCGCGATGGAATTCAAGGAGCAGGGGCTTAGCCTCTATTCTCATTGCCTCGCAGGGCATGTGAATCATGATCCGGCATGGTGTGCGGCTATGGAGAATGATCGGGATGCCGACGAAACCTTCGTTCCCGATCATGCTGATATCTATGGTCTGACCGTTCTCAGTGATAGCTAGTAAGGAAGCTATGCCGCTGCTGACAAAGTAGGCGTACGACATCGCGTCGCCTGCTTCGTAAATAACCCTATTTCTGGGAAAGCGGACTAGTTCAAGGCGCGGAAGAAGACGCTCATACTCATCGCGTGGGAGGGCGGCGAGCAGTCGATTGTTGAGCGGGATGGTGGAATCGTCTGTCGGGTTCACAGTGTGTGTGGACAAGGTAATGCTGCGTGTCGAATATTCGAGCTTGGCTTCTCATAACCTCTCTAGGCCTGAGGCATCCATCATTTCAAGGATTGCGCGAGGACAAAGAGTCCGAGGGAAGCTGCTGCACGAAGTACCGGACAACTCATCAAAACACTCGCAGCGAAATTAGAAATACTCATCTCGCGCAACGTTGAAGCATGCATCACTACACTTCGCGGAGGAACGGTTCTTAAGCGATTGAGCCGAACGTCGCCCCACCTCCAACTCGAATTCCGGCGGTTCCGAAAAACCCGAGATCGAAGCGGTACTCATTGACTACCGCTTACCACTTGCTGCTGTCTGAGCTGGTTTCTTTAGATGGCTGTCGAACCAATCGATTACTCGGTTCCAATAGTCCACGGCGTTCGCTAATCCCCACGTGTATTCCCCGTGTCCCTCCCCAGCATATTTCGCGTAAACAACCTCTTTTCCGAGTCTCCGTAGGCCAACGAAGACTTCCTCCGCTTGCTGGTATGGAACAGAGGTGTCGAGATCTCCGTGCACGATCAGCAGCGGTGTTTGGACGCGATCGAGATAGAAGAGAGGGGAGTTTTCGATATATCTGTCGCGGAATTCCCATGGAGTTCCGCCCATTCTTCCCTGTCCGGCTTCCGACCAACCGATCGACCTGCCTGATCCGTTCTTCTGCATCTGGCCATATCCACTGATCAAATCGGCCGGGCCTGCTCTGTCCACGGCAGCCTTGAAACGAGTCGTTTGGACGATAAGACTAAGGGTGGAGTAGCCTCCATAACTAAGGCCCATGACGCCTAGCCGTTCTGGATCTGCGATTCCGAGATCTACGACCCGATCAACACCAGGCATAACTGTCTTGAGGAGATCGAGCATCGGTGTTCCCTTGTGCAATGGAGCATCGGGCACCAAAACGGCATAGCCGCGAGTAGCAAGCAACTGGAGATTATAGACTCCGGGGCCGAATCCAAAGCTATACACTAGCTCTGAAAGAGCGTCATCACCGTATACTTCAACGACAAGTGGATACTTTTTGCCCGGCTCGTAATTAGCCGGCAAAAGAAGCGCACCCTGAAGTGGCACCCCATCGATACTGCGCCAATTGACGAGCCGACTGGACCCGAACGATATACCCTTAAGTCGCGGATTGATGTTTGAGACGGGTCGCTGCTTAGCGAATTCGGGATCAGCTACCCAAATGTCTGCGGGATGCTGCGCATCCTGTTTGACGTAGGCAATAGTTTGACCATCAGAGCTTAGATCGAATGTCAAGTGGATACCGAAATTACTGTTTTCCTCCACAAGCTGGATCGCCTTACCCGTTGACGTGTCGATCCTATAGAAACCAACTCGTTTTGTTCCTTCGTCCCGCGTTCCTACAATTAGGGACTTGCCACCATCGGGGGACCATACTCTACCGCCGACCGATGGCCCAAGGACTTGAAGGATCACACGACCTGGAACTGTCGCCGCGATTGACAAAGAGTGATCGGAAATCGAAGCCTTCCAAATCGCATCGGTTCGGCTGTCGACGTCGACATCGAGGTAATACTCGGAGCTTATGAGATAGATGTTTTGGCCTGTTGAGTCCCAAAGCGGTCCCCGGTCATCGCCCCCAAACGGGGGATGTATGCCCGTAGTGAGATTCCTGATCTCGCCACCAGGAATAGACACCACAAAGCAGTCCCCCTTCCCTCTATGACGCGGTGAATCAAAGTTAGTTGTTATATAGGCAAGAGAACGACTGTCTGGTGACCAGCTTACGGAGGTGCCGTATTCGTCTTCGAAATTAGCGACAAGAGACTTCGCAGACTTATCCTTCAGGTTGAACAACATGAGTTCGTAGGAAAGTTGCCTATATTCTGCTCCTGATGGTTTCTTCTTCTGCGTGTAGGCGAGATATTTTCCGTCTGGTGACATCCAGTAGTTCACGACCATGTTGGCGTTTTTGACTATGCGGTCGACATTGCCGCTGTCTTCATCCACTAGCACGAGATCCGAAGCATATCCGTTCAGGGTACTGTCTTTTTCGGCCTTCTTGGAATTGTAAGGAGCAGTACGTTCTTGGGCCGGCTTAGTGGGTAAGGAGCTGTAAACGGTTACTGTTGGGCCGATTGAATCAGTTTGTTTGTCCCTCTCATTGTGCGCCGCGCCGCTGATCAAGTCTGCTACCTGCTCGACCGTCATTTCTTGCGGCAAGACGTTCCCGATAATCTTGCGGCTGTCTGGCGTCCATCGGACGAGCTGAAAAACATTGACTGGTCGCACAATCGCCTCGGAGAGCTGACGCATTTGTCCAGTAGCTATGTCCCAGGCCCATACATGTGCCATGCCACTTCGATCTGAGTAGAAGGCCAGATGCTTTCCATCCGGCGACCAGACGGGCCACCAGCTTGTTCCTTTGCCTTGCGTGAGATTCTTCGCGTCCCCAGTTCTCGTATTCGTGATCCAGATGTCGCAGTTCACGGCGTACGCAGGCGCGCCGGTGGGCGTGATCTCCAGATATCGATTGTCTGTTCGGTTCTGACGCCTGCGATTATCCTGCACTGTATAAGCAACCCACACGCCATCAGGTGCGAATGCGATGGGGCCAACTTGAACGAGAGTTTCCAGCGCATCTTCGATCCGCAAAACGGTTTGTGGAGTCGAATCGGGTGCAGCGGACAAGACCAAGAGCGGCAAGGTCAGAATGGACGCCCAGAACGATGTCCGTGGATTTTTGAGACTCACTCTATCCCCCCGGAGCTGAAAGGCCTAAAACATGAACTTCAACGCAAACTGAATCGACCGCGGCCCTCCGATTTGGTAGAGAGGACTAACAGATCCTGAGCCGGCCCCGACGCTTCCACTTAGACTCTGGCCGAGCATCTGGGTCGATCTGCCAAATAACGGGTTCAAAGCTGAAGGACTCCCGAGGTCTCCAACGGGCTGCCCGAAGTTGGGATGATTCAACAGATTGAACAGCTCAGCGCGGAATTGCAGTTTCACCGATTCATGAACGGAAAAATCGCGATGGACCGCAAAGTCCCATTGCCATGCACCGAATCCTCTGAGTAAGTTTCTTTGCAGATTTCCTTGAGCAGTCGGTAGATTATTGGTGCCAAGTGGGGGAGCACTAAATGCAGCCGGGTTGAGTCCCTTGCCACCGGGGTACTGGGATCCTGAGAGGTAAAGAGCTTGCCCTGAAACAACGTTTGGTCTGACCTGCGCAGTGAAGTTGGAGAGCAAGGAGAATGAACTGTAAAAGACACCAACCGGAGGAGCGGAACTAGCCTGGAGAATGCTCTCCGTGGACCAGCCTTGCAGGATTGAGTTCGCCAAGGTGTTACTCTTGCGAGTGGGTACTTCGTAGGTCAGCGCCATAGAAAATGCTTGTCGAATGTCGAAATCAGACGGCCCTCGATTTACGCTTGAATTAAGCGCGGTTAGCGCATTAGAACTGCTGCCCAATGAACCAGCGGAAGCTGTGTCAATGGAATGAGACCAAGTGTAAGAGGCGAGCGCTTGAAAGCCTTTGGACAGGCGTCGTTGAAATTGCAGTTGAAGTGCGTTGTAGTTGGAAATCGCCGCGTTTGTCACTATCTGCGCGGATGTGAAATTTGGATTGGGTTTGGTAATACGTGCTGTCTGTAACAGCCTCCGTCCGGCGGAGCCGATGTAGGAGGCAGTTACCGTTTGTTGCCTTCCCAATGCTTGCTCAACTGCTACATTCCACTGAAATGCATACGGCAATTGAAGATTAGGATCCAATGCAGTTAGCTGCCCGGTACCCGGTGTGGGAGGGACAATCGGAGGAGGGGCGTCCGTTCCTGGCGTCAAAGGGAAGGAAGCTGCAGGTTTAGACCCTGATGCTCCAAAGGGATAAGAATTCCCAGCCAGTATATTCCCTACTTCGGATGACGCTAGATCATAAAACACTCCGAATCCTCCGCGAAGCACAGTCTGCCAACCTTGACTCTCTGAAAGCTCGTAGGCCACCCCTATTCGCGGAGCTACATTGCCGTGGGTTGTTTCGAAGGGGGGCGTACCTGTGGGGGCTAGAACCAAATTGGAAAGGTTGCTTAGGTCGAAGCCTGTAACCGCCGGCAAGCTCGGACCAGTGGTTGATGACGGCGCAGAGTCGACGTCCCATCGCAGTCCATAGGTTAGAGTGAGACGAGGAGATATCCGCCAAGTATCCTGCCCGAAAGCGCCAAGGTTGCCGAAACGCAAGTTTGCATTACTTCTAGAAAACAGAGTCGTCGAGAGTGTCTTTCCAGTCTGCGCCTGGAGTACGCTCAAGAACACGGCAGTTTGGGCATAGTTGGCAAGCTCGACTTGAGGAGATAGACGGCGAAAATCGACGCCGAACTTCAGAGTGTGGGAGCCTTTCTGCGCCGATACGCTGTCGACGATATTGATCTGTCGCTGCAGGTTGGTCGCACCGTGACCGACCTGGTAGAATCCACCGCTCGTGGATCCCAGTGAGAGAATGACTAACGTGAGCAACGAATTCTGCGTCGTAAACCCGCTGGGGAACGGCAAGGAAGTGATGGGAATGGCACCGCCGAAGTTGTCTTGATGAAGGGAATTAGAGGCATTTGTCTTACTGTAATTGAAGCGGAAGTCATTCACGATAGCCGCAGATACGTTCCATGTCGCACCCGCCGTTCCAGTCTGTATAGTAATTTGTGGCCGATAGACTGTACTCAATGAGTTAATTCCAAAGCCCCGTATGTCGGCTTGTGAGGGCGAATAGTTATACCGCCCAAACAGAGACCACTTGCTGGTAAGCTTATGATCAACGCGAACGCTGTAGGCGTCGAGCGTGGCAGGGTTTGAAAAGCTTGCATTGAACTGCGCCACACCGGTTGACAAGTTGTCCGGTCCATTGGCGAGCGGATAAGCATTAAGGTAAGGCTGGATCGTGGTCACTGCGCTCTGCCGAGCGATGACATCTGGAACATTCGTTAAGCGGGTTTGTGGCAGTCGAAGCCGGAGCCCCTCATACGAGAAGAAGAAGAACGTCCGGTTGCGTCCGTTGTACCCCGGCTGATGGCCCCCCTCGCCAAAGCGTGGTAGTAACAGGGGACCGCTGAATGTCCCACCAAAATCATTTTGTCGCTCTCTTGGCTTGGGTAAACCGGCGCTGTTGGCGAACCAATCATTCGCATCCAATGCATCATTCCGAAGATAGTCAAACGCGGATCCGTGAAACTGATTCGTGCCAGATCGCGTAATGATGGAAATCTGCCCACCTGGCGTACGGCCAAATTCGGGAGCGAACGTCGAAGTCTGGATGCGAAACTCTTGCAGCGCATCGACGGAGACTAAGCTGTTCGTAGTGCCCAATGCGCTAAAGGAACCAACCGAGCCCGCCAGTCCATTCGATGTTGGGGAGTTCGTGCCCAACCCCACATTGGCACTCACCCCGTCTACCGTCCAATAATTTGAACTGGCCCTCTGACCGTTAACACTGAATTGACCGATGTCTACGCTGTTATTATTGGTCGTAAGAACTACGCCGGGAGTCAACTGAATTAACGTTTGAAAGCTCCTCCCATTCAGGGGAATATTCTCGGCAAAATTGCGATCAACAACCGTGCTCACGGCTGCGGACTCCGTATTAATCAGCGGTGCGTCATTGATTACCTGTACAGTTGCGTTGATATCGCCCGCCTTCAATTGAATCTGTAGCGCCTTCTGATCACCGACGTTCAGCAGTACATTTTGAATCTGCGCAGGAGCAAACCCCTCTCGTCGCACCGTGAGACTGTAAGTGCTCGGCTGAAGCAACGGGATCGTAAAAGACCCTTGATCGTTCGTCATGGTCTCACGCTGGAGTCCCGTAGCTCTATTCACCAGAGTAACCGCCGCGCCCGGAACGATCGCGCCATTCTGATCTTCAACTGTGCCACTCAGAGTTGCAGTCGCACTCTGCGCGTACGCTGCGGCAAAGAGCAAAGCGCAAAGCGCAAAGAGCAGCGCGGTGCGCGGCAAAGAGCGAAGGGCAAAGCGCAAAGGGCGATGACGAGTCATGGT
>WNFC01001202.1_pt1 | contig 26770 bp, 25 predicted proteins | sample 5400541 | NCBI WGS metagenome assembly WNFC01 (sample SAMN13153342, study PRJNA577476) | soil metagenome | isolation source: 120 cm saprolite under Douglas fir tree site 2 hole 2 replicate 1 | place: USA:California | collected 2015-04-18 | reverse complement strand
GGGTCGTCGCTCAAGTTGGGAAGCCACCACGCACAGTGGCGACGTCCGGGAATCAGTCAACGTGCCTCACAAACCCGCCCCTCGACCATGTTCTGCAACGGGTTCCAATGGACGCCAAAAGTGCCGTCTGCCCTCCCGGCAGCGGAGAACTCAGTGGGGAGGGATCCCTCGCGTTCAGGACTCCCTCATCCTCACCCAACGGCGCCAGCGCGCGCTGGCCCTTGCCTCTCGATCCTCAAGGACCGGTGCCGCGTCCCACCGCTACCTCGTCACCGAGCGCTGCCCATAACAGGTCGTCGCCCTCGACGTGGACAGCGTGGCCCGCTCCGCACGCAAGGGGATGCTGCGGATCTACGGCAAGGGTGAGCGCGTCCGGGCGGTCCCCATCCACCCGCAATTCCACAAGGCGCTGGCGCTGGCTCACGGAGCGCGCGGACCAGCGCTCTTTCATACACTCGACCCTACGAATCGCCTCAGGCCCGGGAGGGCCTCTCGGTGGCTTCTCGGTGACAAGGGCTCGAGCCCACGGGGACTGGTGAGTAGGATCGCCAAAGGCTCCTTGTCCTGAGGGTGAGGGTTGTGGAGAACGAGCGCCTGCGGGCGCAACGGCGGCTTCGAGGCTGGTCCCAGGAGGACGTGGTCCGAGGGCTGGTTGGCGTCGGCATCGAGATCGGCGAGCGGCAGATCGGTGTCACCCGCCAGCTGATCAGTCGCTGGGAGCGGGGCGTCACCAGTCCGCGGGCTCCCTACCCCAAGCTCCTGTGCCTGCTGTTCCAGGCCTCGGCCGAGGAGTTGGGTCTGGCCGTTTCCTACGCCAGGCGGGCAGGAGACGGCACGCTGGCGGCATACACCTCGGCAGCATGAGCTACTGGTCAGTCATGGGCGGCGACGGCGAGCAAGCGCTCATCACGATGGACCAGGCCAAGAGCCTCCTTCCCAAGCATGCCCCGCCGGTGGTCGACTCCTGGTTTGCCGCCTTTGAAGCCAGCGCCCAGTCGAGAGCAGGTGACGCGTCAAAGGCACTTGCCGCCCTCGGACGAGCTGAGGAGGCAGTCGGGAAGGACCAGGAACCTTGGGCCTGGACCCTGCCACTTGATCGCGGGAGGCTGGTGAGGCATCGCGGTTTCTGTGCCACGAGGCTCGAGCTCCCAGCAGTTTCCATCCCGGCGTTGCGTCACGGTTTGGACGAACTCGGGCCAACACCAAGCAAATGGCGGGCGCTTGCCCTCTCGGATCTCGCCGAGAGCTACATACTGACCGGGGAGATCGAGGAAGCCTGTGGCGTCGCGGGAGAAGCCTTCGATGTTGGCATTCAGTTGCAATCCGATCGGGTGCTGAAGCGGGTTGCACGGATCAGGAGAGAGCTTGGTCCTTGGAAGGAGACGAAGGCCGTCAGAGAGCTTAATGAGAGGATGGCAGGAGGACTGATGGGCAGTTATGACCCGATCCGGCCAACGAGGGGCTATCACGATTGAGCCTACTCGGAGTGACTCGGGCCAGGGCAGGGTTTGGGCTACGGCTTCACTCCTGCGAAGCTGCTCTGGACTTCCTCCCGTCCTCGGGCCAGGGCTTCTGCGTAGTACTGCCGGACCCTGTCGGTATCAAACGTGAGGAATGTCCCCCCTGAGTCGAAGTGCTGAACAAAGACTCGCCCTATCGCATAGGTAGAGGCCCCCGCAAAGAGGGACATGCTTGTGGCGCCTACGAGCCAAACGGGGACGGAGACCAACTTGACGATGAAACGGCACGACGCCACGGATGCCAGGGTGGAGGTACCACCCCCCACCAGCGATGCGATCACGGACTTTCCGCGCTCGTGGGAGAAGTCGACGCCGTACAGGCTCGCCAGCCGGGACAACAACGCAAGTTGAACCGCCGTCAGGGCCGCCACGTCCAGCAGGGGAAGGGGGATGAACCCCACGCCCAGGGACGCCAGCATGTACCGCTTGATGATCTCTTCCGCCTCTTCCAAGGTCGGGCTGGCGGAAGCCGGCTTCGGCGGTGCATCGGGGGGGCTGGACAGTGAATCCGCGTCGAGGGTCACTCGAAGAACCTCCAGTCCTCGACATAGTTGCTCGCCATGGACTTCGGGTATCCCGCGTCGGCCCGCCACGTCACGGTGTCGTACCTGATGTATTGGTTGCCGCGAAAGAAATAGACCTGTCCGTTGCCCCAGTAGACCGCAGCGTCGATGCGATCGAAGGTCACGCCAACCCAGCGCCTGCTGACGAGGTCCGGGTATCCACTGTCTGCCTGGTTGCTCAGGGTGTTGAATCGGACGTATCGATTCCCCTTGAAGAAGTACAGGGCATCGGGGCTCACGTTCACCGCCGCGTCGATGCGCTCGAACGTCACGCCGGGCCAGCCATCGACTATTTTGCGCGGGTAGCCCTGATCGATGGCATTCTTGTCGACATCCCAGCGCACGTACTTGTCCCGGTTGAACAGGAACAGCTTGCGGTTGAGGTCCTCACCAGACGACGAGACCAGGTATTTGCCGAGGAATGCAGCATCCACTCGCTCGAATCCCACAGTGAACAGGTCCGGCCACCGGTCTCGGATTCGCTGAGGCTTGGTGGTCTCGCGTTCGACGAGGTCGTAGGAGCTGTAGTACTCGTCGTCGAGAAAATAAATGGCGTTGTCCAGATTGAAGACCACACGAAGCGGTGAGAAGACGGTCTCTTCCTTGTAGGCATCCATCAGGGCCTGCCGCTTCGCCGAGTCGTCGAGGAGCGTCCAAATGCCGACAGCTTCGAATTCGATCATCTCCGGATTGTCTCTGACCGTTTCCAGCCAGGCGTTGTAGGCCGCTTCGTCCAGGCTGCTGAGCGCTGCGAGTTGGAGCTGGTTGCCCCCTTGGCCCAGCACGGTGCAGCGGGAGTTGTTTTGGAGTTTCTCCCGTGTGTGCTGGTCGCTGGCGTTGAGGCTCCCGCTGCCCATCCCGGGCAGGCTCGCCTTGAGCCCGGCCTGGATCTCGTCCTTGGTCATGGAAGAGGACTTGCGAACCGTGAACACCAGCGAAGCCTTTCCTCCAATCCAGGCACGTTTTACATAGTGGGTCCCGTAGTGTTCGAAGACACGCTCGTATGCTCGCCGGCTGGCGTGGCTGAAAGGCACCGGGATGTCGGCATCCAGGGCCTGTGCGGGAAAGCCATGCGCCGTGGGGATGTAGACGCTCCACAACGGAACGAACGAAGTCCGCATCGCATAGTACGAGTCGTCCTCCTGCCGGAGTTGAGCATTCTGGTGCACCGTGACGTCCAGGCTGAAAGGGGTGTTGCTGACCGTGAGGCTGGCGTCGAGGGACGTCTGCTTCTCGAAGCGCTCCCAGGACTCCGCCAGGAGGGTCTTGTTGAGGGCCTGGGTCGACGGCATCGGTGGGCTGGCATCCACGGCGTAGTTCTCCGGAACCTCGTAGGTGAGATTGGTTTCCTTGGAGTAGTGCGGCCGGGTGCCTTTCCGTTCGAAGAGAACGTCCTTCACCTGGTGAGGTTGATTGGGTCGCACGTAGATGCCGTGCCCAACGACTTCCAGGCCCGGGATGGGAACAAGGGGTTTAGGTCCTGTGGGCATGTCGCATCCTCTCCATCCCCAATCGGTCCGCGGCATTCTAACCGCTACGTCGGATATTGGATCGAGCCCACCGCTCCGGTCGTACGTGAACGTCGATCCCCGGGTTTCCTCGACCCGTATGTCCTACGGATCGAGGAGCAGCGAGGACAGTCACAACCTACGGATTTCCCTAAAACGACCCTCTTCAATTCCCGACATAACCCAGCGCACCTCTTAAAATCCGGAAGTCTCTTGACACTTTCGACCCGGTTGAAGTGGGAGATCGCAGTACGTACGGCGGAAGGAGGCGGCAATGGCCAGCGGCTCGCGCCCCAGCCGAGAGCACGTCCCGGGAGGGCCCGGCTCGAGCAGCGCGCCGCCCTGCTGGGTCATCCGTGACCCCGCCCCAGCCGGACCGACAGCCTGCCCGGGTTGTGCCGGCCGACCTCCATCATCACCAGCCGACACGACCGCATGACGTCGTCAGGACTGCTGTTGCGGTCGGGGTTTCACCACGATCCTGACTTCCGTTGCCCAAACGATCAGCGATCCACCGTTGAGATGAGAACTGGCCACGGAGAGCGGTCGGACAATCCCGACTTCTCGTCGGGCAGAGGCCCCACCCTCCCGACAGACACTTTCTTTGGCCGCCACGCGGCTTTCCAACACCACCTGGCGGACAAAGAAACCCCTCGCCCCGGCAGCCGCACGTGGCTCGCGGAAACTCGGCCACCGTCCGTGGTCAGATGGCGCTCTGCGGGCAGAGGATGTCGGTGCGGGTGTCTCCAAGCGATGGGAGTGTCACGTGCTCGATTCGCCGATCTGCAGCTGAGATAGGTCGGGAACTGCTTTGCGAGTTGTCGTCCCAGGTCAGCCCGCTGAGAGCCGTGGAGGTCGGGAATGACCAGTTGCACGACGAGCAGCGTCAGCGCGAAGGCAAAGACGCCGTCGCTGAGTGCCAGCAGCCGATCGAGCTCGTAGCGCTGCTCACCCTCCACCGCTGCGGCTGCCCCCTCCTCACCGAACCCGGCCACGCCCCCTCCCCCATGTCGCTCCGCCGCCCCGGGCCCGTTGAGACCTTACGCGACGTAGGAGAGGAAGGCCAGGTATATGGGGATGTCCGCGCCGGCATGGAGGATGGTTGGAGCGATCACCGAGTCTGTGGTCCGCATGAGATACCCGGTGAAGAGCCCCAGTGGGAAGACGTACAGAACTATGAAAAGGAGGTCGGATGGCGTATAGGTCACCCCGATGTGCGCGATCGCAAAGACCGCCGCCTGGAGGAAGTTCGAGCCATGGATGCCGAAGAAGTTGTGGAACTTCTGGAGAAAGAGACCTCGGAAGAGCAGTTCTTCCTGGAAGCCGTTGGAAATCACCAGGGCGAGGAGCGCCGGCGTCCACGCGAGGAAACGCTCAGGCGTGACTGTGCCATGTGTTGGGATCATGCGGTGAGAGCCTCTGACTGACACCCCGTAGAGAAGGACAAAGCCAACAATGGCGATGATAAACCGGGCACCGAACCTGCCTCGACGCAGGTAGATGGATCCCAGGTCCATCCCGGCGAGCTTGGTGAACACCAGGACGGGAACGATCGCGATCGCGGTATCAAGGAGCTGAATGATCACCGAACCGTGGACCGTTCCGGCAAGGGCATTGTGCGTGGTGGGAGCGTCATGCATGGACACGCCGACATAGTGCGGAATCGAATTGTTCAGCAGTTGGACGAATGCGAGCACAAAGAAAGCGAAGGGCAATTCCCAGAATCTGCGGGGGGAGGCTCTCTTTCTCGCCAGGAGCGTTAGGGCAAGAAAGAACGCCGTGACGAGCAAGCCGTAGGCGATCTTGGCAATCTCACCGGGCATCCACTTACCCGCCAGAGCGGCAAGTCCCGAGCCAAGGCACGCAATGGCGAGCATCCACTTCTCGCGATCGGCCAGATGAGGGGAAGCTTGCTCGTCTATCCTTCTCTTCTCCAAGCACGAACCCTTAGTGGGCACCCGTCGGCATCGTCTGGTACCGTAGACCTTACGGTAGGCAGTACCATACTCCCATGTCAGATCTTGTTAAGGGCAATCGCAAGCGGCGGCAGCGGGGATCGCTGACTCGCGAGCAGGTCGTCGAAGCAGCGCTTGCGCTCGCCGACGCGGGCGGTATCGAGGCGCTCACCATGCCAACGCTCGCCCGCCGCCTCCAATGCGGGGTGATGACAATCTACGGGTACATCGACAGCAAAGAAGACTTGCTCGATGCCATCGCGCAGCGTGGTCTGCAGGACCTGAGGCTTCCCCGCCCGCTACCGAGCAGTCCCGAGGCGATTCTGATCTCCTGGGGGCGGGCCCTCCGCCTGAATCTGATCGAGCACCCGAGCCTGCCTCTGATCTTCCTGTCACGAGCGGTTATCGGGCCGGGCATCTTCCGCGGCATCGAGGCGCTACTTCGGCCCCTTGCTCAGGCCGGCATGCCGCCGGCAGTGGGAGTCCACGCCATCTACGCGGTCCTCACGTACACGACCGGATTCGTGGCTTGGGAGATCCCTCGGACTCACCGCCAGCCCGGAGCGGCCTATGCGTCGAGTTGGCGCCGGGAGTTTGCCAGCCTGCCTCCGGACGCCTTCCCACTCGTCGGAGGCGCCCTCGACGAGTTGCCGCTCGTCGCGGGTGAAGAGCAGTTCGAGCTCGGACTCGCCGCCCTGGCGGCCGGCCTGAGCGATCTCTCTCCGGCCTCGCCCCGGACATGACTCTCCGAGCGGGGCCGTCTTGACGCCGGACCGCCGGGTGGACTGGGTCTTCCTCCACCTATGGAGGGTGCCGGGCGGCGGTGAGGGGCTACAGTGCTCCAAAAAGTGCGCACGCCGCACCTTTTGGCACAATCTTGCTGTCAGGGACCCACGAGTGCCGGTCGAAACCCGACCGTTCGGGGCACTGGATGTCCTGTGATGGATTCTGCGGCGGTCATCCCTGCTCGACCGCTTTCACGAGCCCTGAGCAGCGCCTTGGCAACCGAACCCAGGCTCCCCCCCGACAGTCTCTGGCTGGTGCTGCTGCGTGCACCCACCGCCCGGAGGAGGATGAGCCCGTCGAGCCCGTGCATCGGCCGGTCGATTGGCCTCTGTCCCGCCCGGTAGGATCGGGCCACAGGGGGGCGACGGTCGGGGCTCGTGAGCGCCCCGGGGGAGAAGCGACATGGATTCCACGTCCGACATGTCCATCGGGCAGCGCATCGCGCTGTACCGCAGGCTGCGGGGCCTCACCCAGGAAGGGCTGGCGATGCGGCTCCACCGCTCCAAGAGCTGGGTCACCAAGGTCGAGCGGGGCGAGCGCTCGATCGATTCGGTCACGGCGCTCCTGCAGGTGTCGAAGGCGCTCGGCGTCGAGGTCCAGAAGCTCACCGGACGGCCCTATTTCCCCGAGCCGGGTGGCCGCAGCGTCGAGCGGGCCGAGGGCCTTTCCGAGCTCCGCCGTGTCCTGATGCGCTACGACGCGATCCACGGCGTCGCCCACGGTGGGAGCGACGAACCGGCGCCGGACCTGGGGGAGCTGTCGGCGGAGGCGCGGAGGGCCCGGGACCTCTACGACACCACGACGAGCAACTTCTCGGCCGTGATCCCGTTCCTTCCCGGGCTCATCGACCGGGCACAGCTCACGGCCCGGGAGGCGAGGGGCGGAGAGCGCGCCGGCGCCTACCATGTCCTCGCGGACCTGTACCGCCTGGCCGCCACGGAGCTGAGGCAGTACGGCGACCTCGACCTCGGCTGGATCGCGGCCGACCGGGCCATGCTTGCCGGCGCCCAGAGCGGGGACGACCTGCTTGTCGGCGCCTGTGCCGCGACCATGACGGGTCTGATCATGGTGCAGGGCGAGCCCGGCGCGGCGGTCGAGCTCGCGATGGATGCCGCGGCGAGCCTGCGGCACGTGCGGGGGTCCTCCCCACAGGCGTTGGTCGTGTGGGGCACCCTGCACCTGTACGCTGCCCAGGCCGCGGCCCGAGCCGGCGACCCCGCGGAGTGCCGCCGCCTGCTCGACGTCGCCGCCGATGTCGCCAGCGAGCTGGGCACCGACCGTGAGGACTACTGGCTGTACTTGGGGCCGACCAACGTCGGGATCCAGGAGGCCGGGATCCTCGTCGACCTACTCGACCCGAACGCTGCGCTGCGCCGGGCCGAGTCCGTGGACCCTGACCGGCTGCCGAGCGTGAACCGGCGCTGCTACCACCACCTGCACCTGGCGAGGGCGCAGGGGCTGCGGCGCCGGGACCGCGAGACGGTCCGCGAGCTGCTCGCGGCCGAGCAGATCGCCCCCGAGCTGGTGCGCTACGAGCCCATGGCGCGCGAGTTGGTCCGGGCCATGCTGGGGCGGGAGCGCCGGTCATCGAATCCCAATCTCCGTACCCTGGCGGAGCGCCTCGGCATGCTGGCTTGATGGCGACCCACGAGACCAGCGAGTATCTCGGCGCCAACAAGGCGCTCTGGGACGAGTGGGCAGAGATCCACGCCCGTGCGGAGTGGTACGACCTCGAAGCCGTGCGGCAGGGCAAGTGCAAGCTGCGGCCCTACGAGGTCGAGGAGGTGGGCGACGTGGCGGGCCGCACGCTCCTTCACCTGCAGTGCCAGATCGGCACCGACACCGTCTGCTGGGCGCAGCGGGGGGCGAGCGCCACCGGTGTGGACTTCTCGCCCCGTGCGGTCGCCATCGCGACCGACCTGGCCCGCGCGCTCGGAGTGGACGCGCGCTTCGTCTGCGCGGACGTCCTCCTGCTGCCCGATGTCCTCGAGGGAAGGTTCGACATCGTCTACACCTCCCGGGGGGTGCTCCGCTGGCTCCCGGACCTCGCCCGCTGGGCAAAGGTCGTGGCGCACTTCCTTGCTCCCGGTGGGACGTTCTACATCACCGAGATCCATCCCGTCGCCAAGGCCCTGGTCGATTCCGAAGGGGTAACGGAGCCACGTGCCGGTCACGCCTACTTCCCGCGACCGGAGCCGCTTGCCCTTCCGGTCCAGGGCTCGTACGCGGATCCCACCGCCGACGTCACGCACTCCCTCAAGTACCTCTGGCCACACAGCATGGGCGAGCTGGTGACCGCGGTCGCGTCCGCCGGCCTGCGCGTCGAGTTCCTGCACGAGTTTCCCTGGTCCGACCGGCCTCTGTCGTTCCTGGAGCAGCACGACGAGCGGACGTGGGTCTTTCCGGCCGGGAGCGAGGGCGAGCTCCCGCTGTTCTTCTCCCTCAAGGCAACCAAGGCGCCCACCTCGTAAGATCCCGTCGCCGCTCGCCTGCCACGTCCCGGAAGCAAATGACACAACGCGTGTCATTTGTCGCGTCCGGGGGTCGTTAGGTTCACTCCCAGAGCTGATTGCCGCTCGTCGCCGGTTCATGCATGCGGGCGAGGCTGCGCCGAAAGGGGGTCTGTCGTGAGGCCGAGGGAGGGATTACCGCAATTCCTGCACATCTGGTGGACGGGCACCAATCCGCAGACGGGCGAGCCCGTCGTGCTCGAAGCAGTGCTGTGCCTCCGGCACCGCCAGGACATCGCCTCCCGATTTTCCGGCGTCCGGGGCACCGGCCAACACGGGGAATCGTGCGACGTGTGCGAGGGCCGCCGGCCGAGGACGTCGCTCTACCTGTCCCCGCTCGGCGAGCAGAGGGATGGCCCTCCCCTGCGCGTCTGCCGTCGAGCAGCTACCTCGGGCCCCGGACCAGCGAGGCCGACACCGCCCGGCTGCTCTCGGACCGGGGCCGAGCGATAAGCCCGGGTCTCATCCCCGCTGGCGGGGCCCGAGGTAGCTGCTCCCTGTCGGCAGCCCGGGACAGGTGTCGCCGTTGATCGCGTGAAGCATGGGGCTGCCCCGTTTTGAGACAACAGCAACCCTACGTCGCTCGGGGGGGATCATCAACCATCAATGACGGTGCCGAAATCAAGTTTCACCGACTCCAGATGCCGCGTCGCGGAGCGGACAAGAAACCTCCGAGGCAGCAGTCTGGGCGGCATGCTCCTCGCCGGGATGCAGCCCGTGGTGGAGACCGTCAGCGGCTCCTACCCGTCACCGACGTTGCTCATCAACGGCATTGACGTAGCGACCGGCCGTCCACCCACTGACCAGGTCTGCTGCCGCCTCGATGTGCCGACACGCCAGCAGATCGTCACCGCACTGCAGAAGGCGGGCCGATGAGCACCGGACCACCGCCCCAGACGCCAGAATCGCAAAAAGAGTGCTGCACCCCTCGAGCGCTGGGTGGCTGGTCGCCGTCGCGGCTGCCCGCAAACACTGGGGCCAAACGGCTCGTTGACCGCATCCTACCTGCGACCGGCGTGCCAGCCATTCTCTACTTTGCCGCGGTGATCGGTCTCCTCCTCCTCGCAGGAAGCCTGCCCAACCGGGCAGGACTGGTCGTTGACGGCGTCGCCGCGGCCGCCGGTGGCCTGTGGTGCGGGGGCAATTTCTGGCGCTGCCGGCACGCTCACTGCATCGTCACCAGCATCGGCTGGTCATTGCTCAGCCTGTTCGCTTTCTTCGAAGCGGGCATCGGGCACAGCCTCATCGGCGGGGACGAACAGCCGGTATTCCTCGCCATCCTCGTGGCGGGTCTGGTTTTCGAGGCGTGCTGGACGGCGAGGTCTGGGACCAATGCCGTCGTGAGACATTAGGCGGCAGAGGGCCGGGGTGCCCTGGGAGCTCGCAGAACCAGCAGCGCCAGGCTTGCCGAGGCCACCGGGAGGACGCCGAACGCGACGAACGTTTGCGCGTCCGGCGACACCACCGATTGGCCCCGCAGCGCCTGCCACGTGGGGACGGCGACGAGGCCCAGGTAGATCGCCCCAGCGCTCCACACGAGAGCGGCCGCCCGTCGGCTGCCCAACCGGCTCGCCCGGACACCGACCCCCCCCACCAGGATGAGGACCTGGAGCGGCAGTCCGAAGAAGTGCGGGACCCGCAGGTCGCCCAAATCTTTCGGGGGGAATAGCCAATTTGTCTACTCTCCGCCTTTTTGGACGTATGACCTAACAAACTCTTCTGCGTTTTCTTCTAGAACTTCATCAATCTCGTCAAGTAGCTTATCTACCGCTTCCGTGTCCTTCGACTCCTGCTTTGGAGGTGCCTCAACGGCGGCCTCCTCCTCGGCCGGCTTGCGCTTCGCTCGCTTCTGCTCGCCACCTGCACTGGTCATCCCGGCATCACCTCATGGCAATTGTAGGGGAACACGGACGCCGGCTCGGGACTGCTCGACAGCCCGGCTCAGCCCTGGATCAGATCGAGAAGGTCCTCGGCGGTCGCGCAGGCCGAGAACAGTCCCTCGGTCATGCGCTTGGTGCCGCGCAGCGGCTCCATCATCGGGATCTTCTGCAGGGCGTGCCGCCCCACGTCGAAGACGATCCCGTCCCAGGACGCCGTGGCGATCGAGGTCGAGAAGCGCCGCAGGGCCTGGCCGCGGAACCACGCACGGGTGTCCGGCGGGGGCTCCGCCACTGCATGCAGGATCTCCTCCTCAGTGACGAGGCGCTCCATGTGGCCCTGCTCGAGGAGCTTGTAGTAGAGGCCCTTGTCCATCCGGATGTCGTGGTACTGCAGGTCGACGAGCGCCAGTTTCGGGTCGTCCCAGTCCAGGCCCCGGCGGTCCCGGTACGCCTCCAGGAGCCGGAGCTTGGCCACCCAGTCCAGCTGCCGGTCGGCGACCATGGGGTCGGACTCGAGGGCGGACAGGATCTGCTCCCAGCGGGACAGGATCTCGGCGGTGACGGGGTCGACGTCCCGGCTGACGAGGTACTTGCGCGCCCATTCCAGGAACTCCCACTGGAGATCGACGGCCCGGACGGTGCGCCCGTCGGCCAGCGACACGGTCACCCGGCAGGTTGGGTCGGCGGAGATGGCCTTGAGCGCGGCGACGGGCTCCGCCAGCGACAGGTCGGCCGAGATGAAGTCGTCCTCGATCATCTTCAGCACGATGGCGGTCGTCCCCACCTTGAGGAAGGTGGCCACCTCGCTCATGTTGGCGTCGCCCATGATCACGTGGAGGCGCCGGTACTTCTCGGGGTCGGCGTGGGGCTCGTCCCTCGTGTTAATGATCGGTCGCTTGAAGGTGGTCTCGAGCCCGACCTCGACCTCGAAGAAGTCGGCCCGTTGCGTGAGCTGGAAGTCGACGTTGTGCCGGGCGTTGATCCCCTCGGAGCCCACCTTGCCCGCCCCGGTGAAGATCTGCCGGGTGACGAGGAACGGCGTGAGGTACCGCACGATCATCGGGAAGGGAGTGACCCGGGACATCAGGTAGTTCTCATGGGTGCCGTAGGAGTTGCCCTTGCCGTCGGAGTTGTTCTTGTAGGCGACGATGCTCTGGTTGGGTTGCATGACCCGCCGCGAGGCCCGGATGCTCTCGGCCAGCACGCGCTCCCCCGCCTTGTCGTGGATGACCAGGTCCCGGGCGTTCGTGCACTCCGGCGTCGAGTACTCGGGGTGGGCGTGGTCGACGTAGTACCGGGCGCCGTTGTCGAGGATCACCGACACCAGGCCCCCCTCGTCCTCCAAGGGTTCCAGGCCAGGCCGCTCGAAGCCCCGGGCGTCCCGGAGCGGGCTCTCCTCCTCGTAATCCCAGCGCACCTTGCGCAGCCGTGGCGAGGCGAAGGAGTTGATCAGAACCGACGAGGCCAGGATGGGGTTGTGGTCCTCTACCCCCCGGGTGATGATCCCGTATTCGGTTTCGATTCCCATCACCTTCGGGATTGCCACGCGTACCCCCTCAGCTGGCGGCGTTCACTCCAGAGGTGTCGATGGGTCGTTTACCAGGCGGTCGAGAGTCAGGCGCAAACTCGGCCTTCCGGAAGATAGTACCCCTACAGGTACTGGCCGGTCTGCAAACGCTCGATCGATCGCCGCTCTGCCTTCTTGCTCTCCCCGACCAGGGTCCGCACGTAGACGATGCGCTCGCCCTTCTTGCCCGAGATCTTCGCCCAGTCGTCGGGGTTCGTCGTGTTCGGCAGGTCCTCGTTCTCCCGGTACTCCTGGACGATGGACTCGAGCAGGTCCTCGGTCTTGAGCCCTCGCTGGCCGGTGGCGATCAGGCGCTTGATGGCGAGCTTCTTGGCCCGCCGCACGATGTTCTCCATCATGGCCCCCGAGGCGAAGTCCTTGAAGTACAGGACCTCCTTGTCTCCGTTGGCGTAGGTGACCTCCAGGAACTCGTTCGTGTCGGCGACGCTGTACATCTCGGCCACCGTCACCCGGATCATTGACCGGATCGCCGCATCGATGTCGCCGCCGGCCGATTCGACCTCCGAGAGATGGATCGGGATCTCCGGCGTCAGGTACTTGGCGCAGATCTGGGCTGCGGCTGCCTCGTCCGGGCGCTCGATCTTGATCTTCACGTCGAGGCGGCCCGGCCGGAGGATGGCGGGGTCGATCAGGTCCTCCCGGTTGGAGGCCCCGATCACGATGACGTTCTTCAGCTGCTCGACGCCGTCGATCTCCGAAAGGAGCTGGGGGACGATCGTCGTCTCGATGTCACTGGAGATGCCCGACCCGCGGGTACGGAACAGCGACTCCATCTCGTCGAAGAACACGATGACCGGCACACCCTCCTGGGACTTCTCCTTCGCCCGCTGGAAGATCAGCCGGATCTGGCGTTCGGTCTCGCCGACGTACTTGTTGAGCAGCTCCGGCCCCTTCACGTTGAGGAAGTAGGCCCGCACGTCCTTGCCCGTCAGCTCCATCGTCCGCTTGGCCAGCGAGTTGGCGACCGCCTTGGCGATGAGGGTCTTGCCGCACCCCGGCGGGCCGTACAGGAGCACCCCCTTCGGCGGGGTGAGCTTGTGGTCGGCGAAAAGGTCGGCGTAGATGAACGGGAGTTCCACGGCGTCGCGCAGCGCCTCGATCTGGGTGTCGAGGCCCCCGATGGCGTCGTAGTCCACGTCGGGAACCTCCTCGAGGATGAGCTCCTCGACCTCGGGCTTGGGAAGCTTTTCCAACACGTAGCCGGACTTGGCGTCGAGCAGCAGCGAGTCGCCGGCCCGGAGCACCGACACCCGGAGTGGCTCGGAGAGCTGGACGACCCGCTGCTCGTCGGCGTGCGAGATCACGATGGCCCGGCCCCCCTCGATCAGCTCCTTGAGGGAGACAACCTCGCCCTGGATCTCGTAGCCGCAGGCGGCGACGACGTTGAGCGCCTCGTTCAGCAGGAGTTCCTGGCCCTTGGCGAGGGCACCCAACTCGATCTCGGGGGCCACGTTCACCCGGAGCTTGCGGCCCCCGGTGAACACGTCGATGGTCCCGTCGTCGTGGGGGGAGAGGAAGACGCCGTAGCCCGACGGCGGGGCCGTCAGCTTCTCGACCTCCTCGCGGAGGGAGACGATCTGCTCACGGGCCTGGCGGAGCAGCTCGGTCATGCGCTCGGACTGCTCCCGGGACCGGGCATACTCGGCCCTGGCCTCCAGCAGATGGGCTTCGAGCTCGCGGATGCGGATCGGGGCGTCGGCGAGCTTGGCGCGCAGGGCCCCGGACTCCTCCTCGAGGAGCTTGACCTGCATCTGGAGCTCGCCGACCTCCCGCTCGTACTCGGCGAGCCGGCGGTCGAACTCAGGCTGGCGAGGCATACCCTCCCCTACCTCCTCCCAGATGGGCGACCCGATCGTGACCAAAGTATAGGGGCGTCTCCTGGCATTATCGGCTCATGGGTCGCCCTTGATGAGGGGATCATCCTCCAAAGTACCCGTGTTGCACAGGATCTTCCTTGCCGTCGTCACGAATCCAGTGTGCGCCACCATGCGGTGCTCGGGGCGCACAGAGCGGCCTTCGACATGCCACGGGCGCACCAGCGTCTCGAAGGTCGACACGAGGGTCCACGACTTGTCAGCCTGGAGGGCCTCCCCCAGGGCGTGGACCTGCAGGACCGTCGGCAGGTATGCCACGAAGACCCCACCGCCCCGCAGGGCCGCCCCGGCGCCCTCCAGCACCCTCCACGGCTCCGGGACGTCCAGGACGATCCGGTCGATGCCGCCCTCCCGGAAATCGTCCAACTCCGCCTCGGTGGGCTCGTAGACGTTGCCCATCCGGATCTCCAGGTTCTCGGCCTTCCCGAGGAACGCCTCGACGTTGGCCCTGGCCAGCTCGGCGAAGTCGTCTCGCAGTTCGTAGGTGATGACCCGCCCCTCGCTGCCGACCGCCCGCAGCAGCGCCATGGTGAGCGCCCCCGAGCCCGCCCCGGCCTCCAGGACCCTCGCCCCCGGGTAGACGTCCCCGTGCAGCAGGATCATGGCCAGGTCCTTCGGGTAGACGACCTGGGCCCCGCGCTTCATCTTGAGGACGTACTCCTCAAAGGTCGGGCGGAGGGCGATGACGGCGGCCTTGCTCGTCGTCCGCACGGTCACTCCCTCCGGCTGGCCGATCAGCGCGTCGTGGGCCACGATGCCCCGGTGGAAGTGGTACGACTGGCCCCGCTGCAGGGTGATCATGTAGCGGCGCCCGCGGTCGTCCAGCAGCAGGACGCGCTCTCCCGGCTCGAAGCCGGCGGTGGTCAGGTCAGTACCCCCTCGACACGCTCAGCACGCCCACCAGCCGGCCGGCGTCGAGCACGATGAACCGCCCGGTGGGATTGGTCGCCATCCGGGCGACTACCAGGGCGTAGGGCTCCCCGGCGCTCGCCACCATCTCGAGGCCCATCGGGGTCATCACCTCGCCGGCGGACAGTGCCGCCCGGCGCTGGGGGGGAAGGGCCTCCAGCGCCTCGAGGGTCAGGACGCCTTCGATCCTGCCGGACGGCCCCACGACGGGGAACGCCCGGTCCCGGGCCCGGGCCAGGCGTGCATGGAGGGCCTCGTCGAGGCGGGCGCCGGTTGGCACCCACTCGGGCTGCGCGGTCATGAACTCGGCCACGGTGGGCACCGCAGCTGCCTTCGGGCCGGCCTGGCGGTACGCCGCGTGGGCCGACTGGTGCAGGAAGAAGCCGACGAGGACCAGCCAGACGCCGTTCACGGGGTTCTGGCCGACCAGGGCGAGGCTGACCCCGAGCCCGACCATCCCGGCCCCAAGGAACCGTCCGGTCGTGGCGGCCACCCGCGTGGCCGTGCGGACGTCGCCGGTCGCAGCCCAGACGGCTGCCCGGAAGACCCGCCCGCCGTCCATCGGGAATCCGGGGAGGAGGTTGAAGGCGGCCAGGAGGAGGTTGATGACCCCGACGGTCTCGAACAGGGCCGCCGCGGCGATGGCGCCCACGATGTCGGCCAGCAGGCCGAGGCCGAGAAGCAGGCCCCCGAGGAGCACGGACAGGGCCGGACCCGCGAGGGCGATCTTGGCCTCGTCGCCGGGCGTCCGGGGCTCCGTCGAGATCTGGGCGGCCCCCCCGAGGAGGAAGAGCGTGATGCGGTGGACGGGGATCCCCCTGCGCTGCGCCACGACGGCGTGCGCCAGTTCGTGGGAGAGGACGGAGGCGAAGAACAGGACGGCCGCCATGATGCCGAGGATGGTGGCACCGGCACCCGGGAAGCTAGGGGTGCCCGTCGAGAAGCCCCGGCCCAGCAGCCAGGCAATCAGGAGGGCGAGCAGGAACCACGAGGAGTCGAGGACGACCTCAACCCCAAGGATCCTGCGGAGCCGGACACCCCGCCGAAACATCCCTCCCCCTTCCACTCCCCTCACAGCATACGGCGCCTTGCCGTAAAGCAGGCACCCGACGACTCAAAGATTTATCTTTGTGTGAACAAGCGCGAATATGGCGGTTACGCAGACAAAAACAAACAAAGACAAACGACAAGGGTGGCTGTTCCGGTTTTCGCGGCAGATTGCGCGGCCAGGGAACAAGTAGATAAGATTCCTGCAAGAAAAGGTGTCATGGGCCGGACTTCCCCTCGTGCCCAAGGCGCCTTTTCTCTTCCTTTCCGGACCCTACCCCACCTAGCCCATCAGGCCCTTCGCCTCGGCCTGCCAGCGCAGCAGCGCCCTGTTCTCGGCAGCAGCCCGTGCCGGGAGCCCGGTCGCCTCGTCCAGTGCCCGCTTCTGGGTGATGGCCCCGGCGTTGGACGCCATGACGACGGCAAGGTTGGCCGCCTCGCCCAGCAGTTGCTCCTCGGCGACCAGCCGGTTGAGGAACCCCATCCGGTAGGCCTCCTCCGCCCCAACCGTCCGGGCGGTCATGAGCAGGTCCTTGGCATGCGACAGCCCCACGAGCAGCGGCAGGCGGGCGGAGCCCGCCGGGACGCCGTAGACCGCAGCGGGGAACCGGATCGAGGCGCTGGGCGTCCCGACGCGAAGATCGCAGGCGGCCGCCACCTCGGCACCGCCCCCGATGCACCACCCGGCGATGGCGGCGACGGTGGGGCGCGGGTAGGTCGCCACCAGCTCGTAGAGACGGCCGAACAGCTCCATCCTCGCCACGGCGCCGGCTTTGTCGATGTCCTCGCCGACGTCGGCTCCCGCCGAGAAGCAGCGATCGGACCCGGTGATCACGACGCCGGCCACGGCATCGTCCGCCGCGGACGCCCGCAGCTCGGCCATCAGGGCCTCGAGCAGCGGCGTGTTCATGGCGTGGCGGACCTGGGGCCGGTGCAGTTCCACGACGGCGACCCGGCCGAACCGCCGGGAGCGGACCGGTGCCTCCACGCGGACGCTCAGAGGTTCCGGAGCCGGGCCCGCAGACGCTCCCGGTCGGTGACCTTCACCCCGCCCATGCCCGACAGGACGCGGATGCGGATCACGGGCGCACCGGGAGGCGGGGGCGGCCCGTCCAGGCGCAGGTGCCTGCCGCCGAGGACGGCGGTGCCCTCGAGCTGGATCTCGTACCCCTTCGGCACCCGGATGTCGATGCTGCCCAGGCCGGTCACGACGTTGATCGTCGTCACCGGAGCCTCGAACAGCGCCTTGGTCAGGTCCAGCCGGCAGCTGCCGAGGACCGAGGTCCAGTAACTCTCGGCCGGGACCCGCCACTGCCCGCCACGCTTCATCGAGCCCAGGACCGCCACGTGCCAGCGCTTGGGGGGCGGACCGGGTGGCAGCCCCGGCGGTGCCGGGATGTCCTCGATCAGCACGAGCAGCTCCCCCCGGGTCCGGGCGCCGAGGGCGAGGCCGAGGCGGTGCGACAGCTCCTCCATCGTCAGCCGGCCGTGGACGTGCGCCTCCTGGAGGCGGGCGCAGATGATGTCCCGATCGGCGTCGGACGCCAGCGTGGGGTCGCTGTCCGGCCGGACGTCGTCGCTCGCCATCGCCGCCTGCCTCAGGTCGCCGTCGGTGGCACCCAGGCGGCCAGCAGCTCGCCAAGCTCGAATGCCAGCTCCAGGGACTGGTTCCCGTTGAGGCGGGGATCGCACAGGGACCGGTACGAGCCCACGAGCTGGTCGTCCAGGATCTCGTCCACCCCGCCGAGGCACTCGGTGACGTCGTCGGCGGTCAGCTCCAGGTGGACGCCGCCGGGGAACGTCCCCTCCTGCTCGTGGACGGCGAAGAAGCCCTTGATCTCCTCGACGATGTCCACGAACCGGCGGGTCTTGACGCCGCCCTGCGTGAGGAACGTGTTGCCGTGCATCGGGTCGCACACCCACACCACCGGGCGGCCGGAGTCCCGGATGGCGCGCACGATGGGCGGCAGGGCGGACCGGACGGCACGGGCGCCCATGCGCGTGATGAAGGTCAGGCGGCCAGCCTCGCCGTCGGGGTCGAGACGTTCGCACAGCCGCAGCGCCTCGGCGGGGGTCACCGCCGGGCCGAGCTTGCAGGCCACGGGGTTCTTCACGCCGGACAGGAACTCGATGTGGGCACCCCCGGGCTGGCGGGTCCGCTCCCCCGCCCAGAGCAGGTGGGCGGAGCAGTCGTACCAGTCCCCGGTCAGGCTGTCCTGGCGCGTGAGGGCCTCCTCGAAGCCCAGGATCAGCGCCTCGTGGCAGGTGTAGAAGTCCACCTGGTGCAGGGCGACGTCCGACGCCAGGTCGATCCCGCAGGCGCCCATGAACCGCAGCGCCCGGTCGATGGCGTTGGCGACCACCTCGTACCGGCGCCCCTGCGGGCTGGCGGCGACGAACTCCTGGTTCCACATGTGGACCTGGTTCAGGTCGGCGAAGCCGCCCTTGGTGAACGCCCGGAGCAGGTTGAGCGTGGACGACGACTGGTGGTAGGCCCGGAGGAGCCGCTTGGGGTTGGCCCGCCGGGAGGCGGCGTCGAAGTCGATGCCGTTGACCATGTGGCCGCGGAAGGCCGGCAGCTCCAGCCCGTCGATCGACTCGTTCGGCGAGGAGCGGGGCTTGGCGAACTGGCCGGCGATCCTGCCGACCTTGACGACGGGCAGCCCCGCCGAATAGGTGAGGACCACCGCCATCTGCAGGATGATCTTCAGCTGGTCGCGGATCGAGTCCGCCGAGAGGTTGTCGAACGATTCGGCACACTCCCCCGCCTGCAGTACGAACGCTTCGCCCCTGGACGCCATGCCGAGGGCCGCCTTCAATGCCCGCGCCTCCCCTGCAAATACCAGGGGCGGCTGGTTCCGCAGCTCCTTCAGGGCGAGGTCGAGCGCGCCCGGGTCGTCCCACTCGGGTTGCTGGGCGGCGGGAAGCTCCCGCCACGATGCAGGAGACCAGTTCATGTCAGCCACCATAATGCTCCTCGAGGGCCCGGTGCCCGGCCAGATCGACCACCGGTTCGAACTCGGAGAAGGAAAGCAGCAGCTCAGGGCGGTCCCGCAGGGTCCCCTCCTTGCGGAGGACGGCGAAGGCCTCCCGGACCGCCTTCGCCGCGGCGAAGATGGCCGAGAGCGGCGTCACGATGAGGTCGTAGCCGAGGTCGTGCAACTCCGCTGGTGTCAGCAGCGGGGTCCGCCCTCCCTCGATCATGTTCGCAACCCGCACGGCCCCCTCGACCTCCGTGGCGACCCGTTCCAGGTCCTCGATGCGCTCGGGAGCCTCCACGAAGATGGCGTCGACGCCCAGGTCCCGCGCCCGCTTGGCCCGCTCGATCGCCTCGTCGAGCGAGATGGCGGCCCGGGCGTCGGTGCGGGCGACCAGGAAGAGATCGACGCCCTCCCCCCTGAGGTCGAGCACGGCGCGGAGCTTGGCCAGCCAGTCACCGGCGGGCACGACCCGCTTGCCGGCGAAGTGGCCGCAGCGCTTCGGCCATTCCTGATCCTCCAGGAAGATCCCGGCTCCGCCCGCCCCCGCCAGCAGGCGGGCGGTCCGCATGGCGCTCAGCGGGTTCCCGTAGCCGGTGTCGGCGTCGACGATGACCGGCACGTCGGTGGCCGAGCAGACGCTGCGGGCGGCGTCGGCGACCTCGGTCTGCGTGAGGTAGCCGAAGTCCGGCAACCCCAGGCGTGAGCCGGAAACCGAGTAGCCCGAGATGAACAGGACCTCGAAGCCAGCCTCGGTCGCGAGCCGGGAGGTCAGGGCGTCGTAGACGCCCGGCATGTTGATGGTCCGCCCTGCCGCGAGCAGATTCCGGATGTCCTGTGCCGACGCTGTCATCGTCCTTGCCTCCTTGCCGGCCTCGATTGTGACCCTCCTGCTACCATTTCGCCCGCATGGCTGAGCCCCGCAACGACACGGCGCCCCCGGGCGAGCCCGCCTACGTCGAGCCCATCGTCACGTACTACGACGGCACGTGGTTCGACTACCGGGTCGTGTGGATGCGCGGCCTCGGCATGCACTGGGGCTACTGGGACGACGAGACCCGCACCCACGCCCAGTCCCTCACGAACATGACCCGGGAACTGGCCGGGCGGGCGCCGCTCAGGCCGGGCATGAAGGTCCTCGACGCCGGCTGCGGCGTCGGCGGCCCCGCCCTCTGGCTCGCCGAGACCTACGGTGTCGAGGTGCTGGGCGTCACGCTCTCGGAGGTCCAGCTCGCCCGGGCCCGGCGCTACGCCGCCAAGCGCAAGCTGGAGCACCTCGTGCGCTTCGAGATCGCCGACTTCACCGCCCTGCCGTACAAGGAGGGGAGCTTCGACATCGTCTGGGCGCAGGAGAGTGTGTGCCATGTCCCCGCCGACGCCAAGCAGCTGTTCCTGCAGGAGGCAAACCGGGTGCTGAAGCCCGGGGGCCGGATGCTCATGGAGGACTGGTTCCGCATCGCCCGGCCCTACACGGCCGCCAACGAGACGCTCATGCACGAGTGGCTCCAGGGCTGGGCCATCGACGACCTGGCGACGACCGACGAGATCCAGGACTGGAGCCGTGACGCCGGGTTCGGCGACGTCGACCTCCGCAACATCACCCCGTTCGCCTTCCGCTCCATCCGCCGGCTGCACCGCCTCGCCGTCTGGCTCGGGCCCGGAGGCCAGATCCTCAAGGCCCTGCGCCTCCGCACCGACGTCGAGCAGGCGAACCTCCGCAGCGCCAAGCTCCAGTGGGCCGCCTACCAGCGCAACCTCTGGCTGATCGGGCTCCTCTCGGCGACGAAGCCCGCCTGACGCCGTCTGGGTTTCGCCGCAATACCGTTCCGCTTCGTTCTCCCGGAGCGTGGTCTTCCAGGCTTCAGAGCGCCCACCCTAAGACCAGATCGTCCAGTTTCCCATGCGCCTGACTGTTTCCTTGAGTATGGAATGGCGTAGAGCGCCGCTTTGTACTCAAAGAATGCCAGCGGGTCGTCGCTCAGGCTGGGAAGCCACCACGCACAGTGGCGACGTCCGGGAATCAGAGCCCGAAGACCGTCGACTTAGCCGCGGCCTCGTTGTTCGGCTGCGGGCCGGACGTAGCCGTGCTCGACGTACCACTCGACGGTCCGGCGGAACGTCTCCTCGATCGGGGTGTAGACCACGCCGAGCTCCCGGGCGGCCCTCGAGCCGTCGTACACGTGCCCGTGGGCGATGGCCCGGGCCTGTTCCCGGCACAGCGGCGGGTGCTTGTGCAGCAGCCGGGACACCCCCTCGACCGCGACCGCCGCGACCGCCGCCATCCCGGGCCGGAGCGTCCTGACCCGCTTCTGGACCCCGCCGACCCGTGACAGCAGTTCCAGGGCCTCCGCGCTCGTGAGGCTCGCCCCGTTCAGCACGTAGCGCTCCCCGGCCGCGCCGCGGGTCTCGGCCAGGACGTGGCCGGCCGAGCAGTCGGCGATGTCGACCAGGCTGAGGCGCGTGTCGACGAAGAACTTGAGCCTGCCGTTCAGGTAGTCGATGAGGAGGCGGGCGGTCCCCCCGGTGCGTCCGGGACCCTGCACCGAGGACGGGTTGACCGAGACCACCTCGACCCCCAGGTCGGCCCCCGCCCCGAGGACCCCCAGCTCGGCCTGGAACTTGGACCGCTCGTAGGCCGAGATGAACTCGCCGCTGTGGCGGGAGTCCTCCCGGCCGACGGTCCCCGGTGCCTCGCCGATCGTCGCCGCCGACGACGTGTACACGATGCGCCGCACGCCGGCCCGGGCGGCGGCCCGCACGACCGTGAGCGACCCCTCGACGTTGACCCGGAACAGCGGGGAGGGGTCGGCGAGGCAGAATGCGTTGAGCCCCGCCGCGTGGTAGACGACCTCGCAGCCCGTCATGCCTGCCACGAGGGACTCCTCGTCGAGGACGTCGCCGGCGACCGGCGTGGCACCCAGGGCCTCCAGGCCCGCGGCAGCCCCCGGGGACCGGGCGAGGGCCACCACCTGGCGCTCCTCCCCGACGAGGCGCCGGAGCACGCCGCGCCCGACGAAGCCGGTGCCGCCGGTAATGAAGACTGCGCTCACGCCGCGCTCCGGCCGGTCAGCTCGCCCCAGAACCGGACGAGGTACTCGACGGCTGAGGCGATGGTGACGGCGGCGACCACGAGCATGACCCACTGGTCGATGAAGAGCGGCCCCGCCTTGTGGGGGTAGCGGACGATGGCCAGCAGGATCCCGATGAACTGGACGTTGGCCTTCAGCTTGCCCCACACCGAGGGCGGGAAGGGGGTCCCGGCGGCGGCGACGACGCCCCGGAGCCCAAGGATGAGGAACTCCCGCCCGATGACGATGACGGCGATCCACACCGAGACCCGACCCACCGCGACCAGGGCGACCATCACCCCGGACACGAGCAGCTTGTCCGCGGTGGTATCCAGGAAGGCGCCGAGCGTGGTCGTGAGGCGCCAGCGGCGGGCAAGGTACCCGTCGACGAAGTCGGTCGCGGCGGCGATGGCGAAGAGCCCCGCGGCTGCGGCGTAGGCGTAGCGGTGGCGGGGGCCGGCCAGGACGAGGAACATCACCACGGGCACGAGCAGCACGCGCAGGAACGTGATGTTGGTCAGCACGGCGGTGCCGCGCATCTGCTGGCGGCTCACGGCTTGCCCACGTGCGCCGCCTTGGGGGCCAGCGCCTGGCGGGCCTGGCCGGCGACCTCCGCGAGCGTCCCCCCCACCGAGGCCGCAACTGCCGCGATCACGGCACCCTCCACCAGCGGGGCCTCGGACAGCAGGACCCGTTCCCGCTGCGCTGCACCGAGGAGGTCCAGGGCACACTCCGCGGAGAGGACGGCGCTGCCGAGGTCCATGAGCACCAGGACGCCCTCCGGCGACCAGGCCCGCTCGATGGCCGCGGCGATGAGGGGCGCGCTGGTCCCGAGGGTGCCCGGGACCTCGAGACCACCGGCTACCTCGATCGCGACATCGGGGCCGGCCATCTGCCGGGCAAGCTCCAGGACACCCTCCGCGAGGCGCGCGCTGTGGGACACGACGACGATGCCGACCATTGAAAGTAACGGTATACGCTGCGGACCCATGCATCGCACCAACCGGAGCCTCCGGCTGCTCACCGTCGTCCTCCTCCTCGCCGCCGTCTGGGGCACTGCCTGCTCCACGAAGAGCGGCAGCCACACCGCCGGGCCGCGCCTCAGCCCGTCGATCGCCCCGGGGTCGCTGCCGACCACGTCCACGGCGACCGCCGCGGGCCTCCGCAGCGCGATCGTTCCCGCCGGCCTCACAGCCCCCCGCTCCCGGACCACCGGGGCGGCGATCGGCAGCGACCTGTACGTCATGGGGGGCCTCGATGCCGCCGGTGCCCCGTCTGCCGACGTCTTCAAGGTCCCAGTATCGGGCGCCCAGCTCGGCAAGGTGACGCTGGCCGGGCACCTCTCGACCCCGACCTCGCGAGCGGCCGCGGTCGCCTACGGCAGCGGGATCCTCGTCTTCGGCGGAGCTGGCGGAGCCGGCAGTGCCCCGCTGGACCTGGTGCAGCTTTTCGACCCGGCAACCGGGGCGACCACCGTCGCCGGGCACCTCCCGCACCCCCGTACCGACCTCGTCGCGCTGGCCGTCGGCAACGAGATGATCGTGACGGCCGGCTGGGACGGCCAGGCGCTGGCCCCCGACATCCTGGCCACTGCCGACGGTGCCTCCTTCCACAACGTCGGGTCCCTCGCCACGCCGGTACGGTCCCCTGCCGCCACCGTCGTGGGCACCACGGTCTACCTGTTCGGCGGCGTCCTGTCGGGGGCCGACTACGCCGGCTTGTTCGCCAGCGCGGCCCAGAGCTACAACATCACCACGGGGTTGTCGAAGGCCGTGGGGACGCTGCCCATCCCCCTCGCCCACGGCCGGGCCGCGGTCCTCGGCGACCAGGTCTACGTCATCGGGGGCTGGACCCCGACCGGGCCGAGTTCGGCCATCCAGCGCTTCGACGTCCGCACCGGCGCCTTCACCCCGTCCGGCAGGCTGCCGGGCCCGGTCGCCGGCCCCGCCACCGCCACCATCGGCACGGCCCTCTACCTGGCGGGGGGCATGGGCGCGCAGCCGCTTGCGGACATCGAGATCGTCTCGGCGGCGGCCTTGAGCAGCAGGTAGGCGGAGGTCGCCCCAGGGTCCTGGTGCCCGGCGCTGCGCTCCCCGAGGTAGCTGGCCCGGCCCCGCCTCGCCACCAACGGGGTCGTGGCCCTCATGCCTTCCTCCGCCGCGGCAGCCGAGGCAGCGAGCGCCTCGGCCAGCCCCGCCCCCCTCGCCGCAGCCTCCCGGAGGGCCTCCCGGGCCGGGAGGAGGGCGTCGAGCATCGTCTTGTCCCCGGGCTCGGCATGTCCCCGGAAGGCGATGCCCTCCACGCCCGCATCCAGCGCCGCCGACCAGTCGCCGAGGCCCAGCTCCGCCTTGCCCTCGCAGGCCTTGCCCATACGGACGAAGAACGTGCCGTAGAGCGGGCCCGAGGCCCCACCGACCGTTGACAGCAGCGTCATGCCGGTCAGGCGGAAGACGGCGCCGGTGTCGTCCGGCAGTGACGCCGCCAACTTCTCCCGGACGGCCGTGAAGCCGCGGTCGAGGTTGGAGCCGTGGTCGGCGTCACCGATGGCGGCGTCCAGCGCGGTCAGGTAGTTACGGTTCGCCGCCACCACCCGGGCACACTCGGTGATCCAGGCCGCGGCGTCACCGCTGGAGATCGGTGCCGTGGGTCAGCCCCAGGTCAGCGCCGGCGTCGCCACCGGGGCGTCCCAGAGACGGAGCAGGTCCTGGTCCACCTTGAGCAGCGTCACCGAGCAGCCGGCCATGTCGAGCGACGTGATGTACGACCCGACCAGCCGCCGCACCACCCGCAGGCCCCTATCCTCGAGCAGCTCGGCAAGCCGGCGGTACACGATGAAGAGCTCGAGCAGCGGCGTGGCCCCCATGCCGTTCACGAAGGCGAGGACCTCGTTCCCGGGCTCGAACGGCAGGTCCTCGAGGATGGGCCCGGCCAGTAGCTCGACGATCTCGTCCGCCGCGCGCAGGGGCTCCCGCCTGCGTCCGGGCTCGCCGTGGATTCCGATGCCCACCTCGATCTCGTCCGCACCGAGCTCGAACGTCGGGCGGCCCACCAGGGGCACCGTGCAGGAGGTCAGTGCGATGCCCATGCTCCGCGACCGCTCGTTGACCGACCGGGCCACCGCTGCGACCTCGGCGAGGGAGCGGCCCTCCTCGGCCGCAGCGCCGGCGATCTTCTCCGCGAGGACCGTCGCCCCCACACCCCGCCGTCCGGCGGTGTAGAGGCTGTCGGTGACCGCCACGTCGTCGTTGATCAGCACGCTGGCGACCTCGATGCCCTCCTCGGCCGCGAGTTCGGTGGCGATCTCGAAGTTCAACACGTCGCCGGTGTAGTTCTTGACGATGTAGAGGACCCCGGCCCCGCCGTCGGCCGCCTTGGTCGCCTCGGCCATCTGATCCGGCGTCGGCGAGGTGAAGACCGGCCCGGGGCAGGCGGCGTCGAGCATGCCCCTGCCGACGTACCCGGTGTGGAGCGGTTCGTGCCCGCTGCCGCCCCCGGACACCAGGGCAACCTTGCCGACGATCGGGCCGTCGGCCCGGACGACGTAGCGCGGCTTGAGGTTGACCCGCAGCGTGTCGGGGTGGGCCGCGGCAAGGCCCTCAAGGGCCTCGTCGACCACGTCACCCGGATCGTTGATCAGCTTCTTCATCGACCGCAGCCTAGCGCTGCCTCGCATTCATTTACATCCATAGGATTGATCCGGATCAGCCTGATGGCGTTTTTGGCCGGACGCCTCGGCTACCACAGCGCCGCAACGATAGGGAACTTCTTCGCCAGGTCTCGAAAACACGGCCTTTTCTGTCGGCACCCCTCGCTATCCTTACGAACATGTGTTCCGTTCGAAGGGTCCACCGCACTGCCAGGATCGCAGTGCGCACCACTGCGGCGCAGCGCCGGCGCTGCTACGGCCTCCTGCGCTCCGCAGGGGACGTGTGGGCCTGGGTGATCGACTGCAACCGCCAGCTGCGTGAATGGCACTGCCCGCAGGTGGCCAACTTCCGGGCTCTGTGCAGGGCACTGACGGGCAGGACCTTCGGGGAACTCTCCCGGCACTGCACCGAGGCGGTCCTTAAGAACTACTCCATCGGCTTCTTCGAGGCAGCCAAGCGCCACCAGCAGGGGGTGCGTGCCGGCTTTCCCCGGCGCAAGCGGGGCCTGGTCCCGGTGCGGTTCCGACTCGGATGCTTCGCCCTCGATGGGTCCAGGTCCGCCTGGGCGTGGCCAAGGGTGCTCCCGGGCTGTGGGTGCGCCTCGGGAGGGAGGTCCCCTACCCCTCCGAGTCGATCCGCTCGGTCACCCTCGTCGCCGAGGCAGGACGGCTCTACCTCGACGTGACGGCCGAGGTGGCGGTGGGAAGCGAGGACCTGGACCCCACCACGATCGCCGGGATCGACCTCGGCGTCATCCACCCCTTTGCCGTCGTGACCGGTGATGAGGGCCTCCTGGTCTCGGGCCGGGCGATCCGCTCCGAGGAGCGCCTGCACCTCGAGGACACCAAGCGCCGCTCCCAGAAGGCGGCAGGCAGGGCTCCCTCGAAGGGCCAGAGGGGAAGCCGCCGCTGGCGACGCCACCGGGCATCCCGGCGCA
>WNFC01001200.1_pt1 | contig 26778 bp, 26 predicted proteins | sample 5400541 | NCBI WGS metagenome assembly WNFC01 (sample SAMN13153342, study PRJNA577476) | soil metagenome | isolation source: 120 cm saprolite under Douglas fir tree site 2 hole 2 replicate 1 | place: USA:California | collected 2015-04-18 | reverse complement strand
CGATGCCGAGGGCCTCGTACATTTCGAGAAAGCGGATGCAGTCCTTGGGCGTGCCGACGCAGAACTTGGTGCCCTCTTCGCGCACCTGCTCGGGCGTCGGCTCGCCGGGGTGCGGCCCGCTGGCGAGGCGCTGGTCGCGCGCGTAATAGCTCTGGTAATCCGGCGGCACGGTCGACGGGTCATAGTCGCGCCACACCAGGCGGGCGCGCTCGCGCTGCTGCTCGATGTACCAGCCGACCAGCTCGGTGCCGCGCCGGGCGACGGTCTGCGGGTCCTCGTGGCAATAGCCGGCCGTCATCAGCGCGGCGCGCCGGGGCGGACCGCCGGCATTCCGCAGCGCATCCTGATAGAGCGCCATCAGCTCCTTGACGCGATTGGGGCCGCCTTCGCTGCCGAAGAGGCCGCCCATCCCGAGGCTGCCGGTGAGGCGCGCCGTCTCGTCGCTGCCGCAGGCCGACCATAGCGGCGGGTGCGGGCGCTGCACCGGCTTCGGCAGGACCTCGCGGCGCGGGATCTTGAAGTACTCGCCGTCGTAGGTGGTTTCCTCCTGGGTCCAGATCCGCGGCAACAGCTCGGCGAATTCCTGCCACATGCCGCGGGTGTCTTGGAGGTCCGAGCCATACGGCGTGATCTGGTAGGGATAGCCGGTGCGGCCGAGCCCGACATCGACCCGCCCACGGCTCAGGATATCGAGCGTCGCCATCCGCGCCGCGACGTGCAGCGGGTGGTGGATCGGCGCCAGCACCACGCCGATCCCGAGGCGGATCGTGCTGGTGCGCTGGCTGACCGCCGCCAACGTCAAATCGGGGGCGCTGTTGTGCGACCACACCGGGCGGAAGTGATGCTCGGAAAACCACACGCTCTCAAAGCCCTGCTGCTCGGCGTAGGGGATCTGCTCGAGGGCCTCATGGATGCGCTGCGATTCACTCGAAGGGGTCCAGGGTTTGGGCACCTGGATCTGGTAGAACAGGCCAATTCTCACCGGACTATCTCCTGTAGCGACAATGCCCCATCCCGGCAGAGGCCGGGATCCATCCCGACCATCGATACCGGCCTTCGCCGGGATGGCACGGAATGGGAAAGCGTGCGTGCGGCCGACCGAACTTTGGGTCTAACAGCATGCCGCCTATTTCGCCGCGTCTCGGTTCGGTCTTGCCGCGAAGTGGCGTTCGACGGCGCTCGCCGCGGCGGCCTTGCGTTTGGCGCTGAACTCGTCGCGGTTGGCCCGCATCCAGTCCATCGACTGCGAGCGCCAGGCGCTGCGCTCCTCGAAGCGCGGCAGGACGTAGCGCGCGAACAATTCGTAGGAGCGCTTGGTCGCCTCCCAATCGGCCCAATCATGCGCCAGCATCAGGATGCAACCGAAACCGCCGGTCTTGGCCCAGTAGTTCTCCAGCACGCGCAGCGCGTCGTCGGGCGTGCCGATCGCGCCGCGCCCGCCTTCGTTGATCTCCGCGATGCTCGGCATGCCGATCGCGGCGCCGCCCTCCGGGTTCACCGAGTAGGAGTAGAGCTGCCATTTCTCGAAGCCGGCGCGGACGTTCTCGATCGCCTTCTCGCGCGTCTCGGCGATGTGAAACGGCGCCATCACGCGATAATTGCGGCGATCCATGGTGCGGCCTTGCGCCGCCGCCTCGGTAGAGGCGAGCTCCCAATTGTAGTCGAGCGTGTCGTAGCCGTTGGGGCTCCCCGCCATCACGCACAGCATGCCGAGGTCGTAGCGCCCGGCCAGCTTGCCGCCGGTCGGTGTCACTGCGCTGGCGACCGCCAGATGCGGCCGCGGCTTCGAATAGGGGCGCAAATGCAGCCGCGCCTCGCGCATCGTGTACCAATCGCTCGACTGGGTGATCGTTTCGCCGTCGAGGAGGCGGGTGATGATGTCGATCGCGTCGGCCATGCGGTCGCGCTGGGTCTCGGGGTCGATGCCGAGCATCATCGCATCCGACGGCAAGAGCCCGGGCCCAAAGCCGAACATCGCCCGGCCGCGCGTCTGGTAGTCGAGCTGCACGATGCGGTCCGCCACCATCAGCGGATGGTGGTAGGGCAGCGAAATGACCCCGGTACCGAGGCGGATGCGCTTCGTGCGCTCGGCGGCGGCGGCGATGAACAATTCCGGCTGGCCATAGATCTCGTAGCCGCCGGAATGGTGCTCGCCGATCCACGCCTCTGCGTAATCCAGCGCGTCGAGCCACTGCATCAGCTCGAAATCGCGCTCCATGCAGAGGAGCGGGTCTTCGTCGTTGGGATGAAACGGCGGCAGGAACACGCCGGCGCGCAGCGTACGAAACTCAGCCATCGCTCATGTCTCCATCAGCAAAGAGAGGCAGGCTAGAGCATCATCGGTTTTGATTGAAGCACCCCACCCGTCACCCCCGCGAACGCGGGGGTCCAGGGGCAGCAGCACAGCGGTTGCCCTGGATTCCCGCTTTCGCGGGAATGACGGGCCCGACTGCGCCCAATTAGTCGCCGAGGCGCGTTGCCAGCACCGCGGCGGGCCGCTGGCCCACGGCCTGGGTCGCCAACGGCGTCAGCGTACCGGTCTCGCCGATGCGGTACGACGCGAGCCGGCCGGAAGCGGTGCCGGCGGCGAAGAGGAAACGGCCCGCGGGGTCGAGACCAAAGGCGCTGGGGACCGCCTCGGTCGGCACCCGCCCGAGCGCCGTCAGATGCCCGGTCGCGGCATCGACCGCAAACCCGGCGATGCTGTTGTGCCCGCGGTTGGCGACGTAGAGGAATTGCCCGGAAGCTGTGAGGTGGATCTGCGAGCAGGTGTTCCGTTCGGTGTATCCATCAGGCAGCGTCGAGATCGTTTGCGGGGCGGAGAGCGTGCCGCTCGCCGGGTCCAGCCGGTAAGCCGTGACGCTGCAGCCCTGCTCATTCGAGAAGTAGACGAGATCGCGGCTTGGATGAAAACAGTAATGGCGCGGCCCGACGCCCTGCCCTGGCTCGACCCGGAGCGGCGTATTGGGCGTCAGACCCCCGGTTTGCGCGTCGAACCTGAACTGCATGATCATATTGGGGCCGGGGTTGTTCTTCGGCGGCTCCATGACGTTGTCGTTGAGGCGGGCGATGTGCGGCACAAAGGCGAACCGGTTGGAGGGGTCGGTCGCGATGGCGTGGGCGCCGCTGGCCGTGGCCAGCCAGCCGGTCGAGGGGGCGCCGACCGCCCCGTCCGCTCCGAGCGGATAGACCGCGGCGCCGCCGCCTTGATAATAGGCGCATAGCAAGTACCGGCCGGTGCGGTCGGGAGCCAGAAACGTCGGTGCGTGTTCCTGCGCGACCGTGCCCTGCGGACTCAGCCCTCCGGTGCGTTGGTCGATCCGGAAGCTCGAGATCGTGGGCTTGGTGCGATGCCCGACATAGAGCACCTGCCGGTCCGGGCTGATCGCCAGCACGGACGGCCCGCCCGCGACCGGCACGTCCGCCTGCGGCGTCAGCTGGCCGGTGTCGGCATTCATTACGAAGGCCGCGATCTTGTCGTCGTCTTGCAGGCAAACGTAGAGAGCGTGTGGCATTTCTACCCCCTCGGGCTCGGGTTTCTGGAGAGACTATAGGCGCGAGAAGCTCGCTGCGACATTCCCCTATCGCGAATTGACAGCGGTGGCCGGCATCCTCATACTCCGCCGCTTTCCTGCCCGGTGCTTCGGGGGCGCGGCTCGGCCGGCCTGCCGCAGCGAGGAGAGCGGCGATGATGCGCGATCCCGGCATGACGAGCCGGCAGAGGATGGCGGCCGGAATCGGGTCGCGGGCGGACCGGCGACGACGATAATTCGCGTCGGGCGAATATATCCGCAATTCTATCGCGTCTATCGCGCAGGAGAAAACCCGTGATTACAGCTGTTATGCCGACCTATGGTCGGTGGGATGTTGCCGTTGACCATGGCGAAGGCTGCTATCTCTATGCCACCGACGGCCGCAAGTTTCTCGATTTCACCAGTGGCATCGCCGTCACTTCGCTCGGCCACTGCCACCCCTATCTGATCGAGGCGGTGACTGCCCAGGCGAAAAAGCTGTGGCATGTCTCGAACCTGTTCCAGATCCCCGGCCAGCAGAAGCTCGCCGAGCGGCTGGTCGCCCACAGCTTTGCCGACACCGTGTTCTTCAACAATTCGGGGGCAGAGGCGGTCGAGCTGTCGCTCAAGGTCGCGCGCAAATACCAGAGCGAGACCGGCCACCCCGAGCGCTACCGGATAATCGGCTGTCATGGCTCGTTCCATGGGCGCAGCTTTGCCACCCTCGCCGCCGCCGGGGCCGAGGCCTATCTCAAGGGCTTCGGTCCGGCGATGGATGGGTTCGACCACGTCGCCTTCAACAATCTGAACGAGATGCGCGCCGCGGTCACCGACGAGACCGCGGCGATCCTGGTTGAGCCGGTGCAAGGCGAGGGCGGCGTGCGCGCCCCGTCGGCCGACTACCTGAAGGGGCTGCGCGCGATCTGCGACGAGTTCGGGCTGCTCCTCGTCTACGACGAGGTGCAATGCGGCTTGGGCCGCACCGGTAAGCTCTTCGCCCATGAATGGTCCGGGGTCGCGCCCGATGTGATGGCGGTCGCCAAGGCGCTCGGCAACGGCTTCCCGATCGGCGCGTGCCTCGCCACCGAGAAGGCCGCGATCGGCATGGTCGCCGGCAGCCACGGCTCGACCTTTGGGGGTAACCCGATGGCGGTTGCGGCCGGCAACGCGGTCATGGACGTCATGCTCGAACCGGGCTTTTTCGAGCGCGTCCAGAAGGTCTCGGGGCTGCTGCAGGATCGGCTCGCCACGTTGGTCGGCGCCTATCCCAAGCTGTTCGCCGAACTGCGCGGCTCGGGGCTCCTGCTCGGCATCCGCTGTCATGTGACGGCCGGCGATTTCGTCGCCAAGCTGCGGGCGAACGGGCTCCTCTGCCTGACTGCCGGCGAGAATGTGCTGCGCATCCTGCCGCCGCTGATCGTCGGCGAAGCCGAGATCGAGGAGGGGCTGGCGATCCTCAACCAGGTGGCGCGCGAATGGCCCGAATCGTAAGAGCGGTGGCGCCAAGGGCGAATGTTGGCGCGACGCTGTTCGGCCGGCGGCAGGAAGCCCAGCCGCCCCGCCATTTTCTCGATATCGACCGCTACGCGACCGCGGAGCTGCGCAACATCCTCGATCTCGGCCTTGCCTATAAGAACGGACGGCATGACCGGCCGCTCGAAGGCAAGACGCTGGCGATGATCTTCGAGAAGCCGTCGACCCGCACCCGCGTGTCGTTCGAGGTGGCGATGCGCCAGCTCGGCGGCGATGCGATCATCCTCGGCACGGCCGACAGCCAGCTCGGCCGCGGCGAGACGATCGCCGACACGGCACGCGTGCTGTCGCGCTATGTCGACGCGATCATGATCCGCACCAACCACGCCGAGAAGCTCGACGATCTGGCGCGCCATGCCACCGTGCCGGTGATTAACGGCCTGACCGATTCCTCGCACCCCTGCCAGATCATGGCCGACGTCATGACCTTGCAGGAGAAGAAGGGGCCGGTCGCCGACACGGTCGTGGCGTGGAGCGGCGACGGCAACAACGTCGTGGTCAGCTGGATCCATGCCGCGATCCGTTTCGGTTTCGAGTTGCGGCTGGCCTGCCCCGAGGCGTTGCCGCCGCCCGCTCCGGTCATCGACTGGGCGCGCCGCGAGGGTGGGCGGGTCACCCTGACCACCGAGCCGGAAGCGGCGGTCGCCGGCGCCGACTGCGTCGTGACCGACACCTGGGTGTCGATGGGCGCCGAGGCCAGCGTCAACCGGCACAATCTCCTGGCTCCCTACCGCGTCGATGAGCGGCTGATGGCAATGGCCAAGCCCGACGCCATATTCATGCATTGCCTCCCCGCGAAGCGCGGCGAGGAGGTGACGGCCGGGGTCATCGACGGCCCGCAATCGGTCGTCTGGGACGAGGCGGAAAACCGCCTGCATGTCCAAAAGGGCATCCTGGCTTGGTGCCTGGCGTAAACCTTAAAGCCCCTCTCCCGCACCGCGGGAGAGGGTGGCCGACGCGCTAGCGGCGGCCGGGTGAGGGTGGTTGCCCCCAAAAGACCCTCACCCTCCCACGCCTCCGGCGTGGGCCCCTCCCTCTCCCGCACTGCGGGAGGGGGGCTAATAGAGCGGAGTTTGTTCTTGCCTGCTGAAAACGACCCGAGATCCGACGATCTCATCCAGCCCTTTCAAATCGACCCCTTTGCGCTGCGCGGCCGGCTGGTCCGGCTCGGGCCGACGGTTGACCGCATCCTGTCGCAGCACGACTACCCCGAGCCGGTCGCCGCGATTCTCGGCGAGGCGATCACGCTTGCCGTGCTGCTCGCCGGCGCGCTCAAATACGACGGCATCTTCACGCTGCAGACCAAGAGCGACGGCCCGGTGCGCCTCATCGTCGCCGATGTGTCGACCGACGGCGCGGTGCGCGGCTATGCGCAATACGACCGCGAGCGGCTCGACCGGGTGCCCGCACACGATGGATCGAACCCGTCGGTGCCGGAGCTGATCGGCTCGGGCTATATCGCGTTCACCGTCGACCAGGGCGAGCATACCGAGCGCTATCAGGGCATCGTCGAGCTGATCGGGGCGAGCTTGGCCGAATGCGCCCAGCATTACTTCCGGCAATCCGAGCAGATCCAGGCCGGGATAAAATTGTCGGTGGCGCGCTCCGGCGGTAACGGCGCCTGGCGCGCCGGCGGGCTGATGCTGCAGCGGGTGCCGCCCGAGGGCGGCTACACGGTCATCGCCGACGATGTCGAGGATGGCTGGCGGCGCGCGATGGTGCTGATGAGCTCGGCGACCCCGGCCGAGCTGGTCGACCCCGAATTGTCGCTGCACCGGCTCCTCTTCCGCCTGTTCCACGACGAAGGGGTGCGGGTCTATCCGACCCACCCGATCGAGGCGCGCTGCCGCTGCTCGAGCGAGCGGATCGGGCGGATCCTGCGCTCGTTCCCGGCGGACGATATCGAGGAGCTGCGCAAGGACAAGGTCATCTCGGTGACCTGCGAATTCTGCAACACGCGCTACGAATTCGCCGGCGAGGATTTCGCACCGCTCGCCTCGGCATGAGCCAAATCGGGGAGCGTGTGCCGAGCCCGGTCTCGCCCTGCCTCGGCATCTGCCTGATGGATCCGGCGACCCGGATGTGCCGCGGCTGCCTGCGCACGATCGACGAGATCAGGGGCTGGTACGATGCGAGCGCGGCCGATAAGCGCGCGATCCTCGAGCGGCTCGCGGCTCGCCGCGCGGCAAAGTGAGAGCCTGCTACCTGGGATTGGCGCTGCTGCTTGCCGGTTGCGCCGGAGCAGGGGGTTGGAGCAAAACCGGCGCCGATTCCGCGGCGGCCACCCGCGAATACCAGGATTGCCGCGCCATGGCTGAGACCGCGGTCAAGACCGATGCCGATATCGATCAGGATATCCGCGCCACGCGGCACAGCGACTGGCAGCGCTCCGCCGGCGTTCGCGCCGAGACGCAGACGATGCAGGAACACACCAGTAGCCGGGCCACGTCCATCATCGCCGCCTGCATGCACGCCAAGGGCTTCGCCGAGCCGCGCTGAGCATCTTCCCGTCGTCACCCCTGCGAAAGCGGGGGTCCAGGGCAAGCGGCACAGCGGTCGCCCCTGGATTCCCGCTTGCGCGGGAATGACGGATTCAGCCGGTGGCGGCTCACGCGGTAAGCGCCAGCGCGATGAGGGCGACCGCGCCGACCACGATGCGATACCAGGCGAAGACGCCAAAGCCGTGCCGGCTGACGAAATCGACGAGCCGGCGCACGACGAAGAGGGCCGCGATAAAGGCGACGACAAACCCGATCACGATCAACACCGCGCCATCGAACGAGAGGATCGCGCGGTTCTTGTAGAGGTCGTAGACGGTGGCGCCGAGCATCGTCGGGATCGCGAGAAAAAACGAGAACTCGGTCGCCGCCGGACGATCGACGCGCAGCATCAAGCCGCCCATGATCGTCGCCCCGGCACGCGATACCCCGGGGATCATCGCCAGGACCTGGCAGCAGCCGATCGCGAGGGCGGTGGGCAGCGTCATCGCCTCGATTTCGTGGACGCGCGGCCGCGGCCGCACCCGCTCGATCACCAGGATCAGAATGCCGCCGACGATCAGGCTGACCGCCACGACCCAAGGCGAGAACAGGAAATCCTTGATGATCCGGTACAAGAACACCCCGGCGACCGCTGCCGGCAGAAACGCGACGACGATATTGGCGACAAAGCGCTGCGCCGGCGGCTCGGTCAGCAGCCCCGCGGCGGCATGAAACAGGCGCTCGCGATAGACCCAGCACACCGCGAGGATCGCGCCCAATTGGATCACGATGTCGAACAGCTTGCTTTCCGGTCCTTCGAGGCCCAAGAGCCGGTCGGCGAGGATCAGATGGCCGGTCGAGGAGATCGGCAGAAATTCGGTCAAACCCTCGACGATGCCGAGGAGGACGGCGGAGAAATAGTCGTAGAGGGCGGAGTGCATGACCTCGTCGGGGCTGCCGGATGTCGGCAGCGCCTGCCGAACCAGCGCGCGGCGTAGCCGACCGGCGGGCCGCCTGTCAATGGCGCTCCCGTCGTCATGAGCGCCGGTTGACACCGCCGGGGCGGCTCGCTCATGGTGCCGGGGCCGCGTTCCAGCCCATCTCGGACCGAGAAGATGACCCAATCCGATCTCGCCGCCACTGTCGACGCCGCCTGGGAGGCTCGCGAACAGGTCTCGCCGGCGACCAGGGGCGCCTGGCGCGATGCCGTCGAGGCCGCGCTGGATGGGCTCGACGACGGCAGCCTGCGCGTCGCCGAACCGCAGGGCGGCGGCTGGCAGGTCCATCAATGGCTCAAGAAGGCGGTGCTCTTGTCGTTCCGCCTCAACGACATGGTCGAGATCCCGGGCGGCCCGGTCGATCCCGATCGCGGCCCGGCGAAATGGTGGGACAAGGTGCCCTCGAAATTCGCCGGCTGGTCGTCGAACCGCTTTCGCGATGCCGGCTTTCGCGCCGTGCCCGGCGCGATCGTGCGGCGCTCGGCCTATATCGCGCCGAACGTCGTCCTGATGCCGAGCTTCGTCAATGTCGGTGCCCATGTCGGCAGCGGAACGATGGTCGACACCTGGGCGACGGTTGGCTCCTGCGCCCAGATCGGCAAGAACTGCCACCTTTCCGGCGGGGTCGGGATCGGCGGCGTCCTGGAGCCCTTACAGGCCGAGCCGGTGATCATCGAGGATGACTGCTTCATCGGCGCGCGCAGCGAGGTCGTCGAGGGCGTCATCGTCGAGCAGGGCGCGGTCCTGGCGATGGGCACGTTCATCAGCTCGACGACCAAGATCGTCAATCGCGACACCGGCGAAATTCATATGGGCCGCGTGCCGGCCTATTCGGTGGTGGTGCCAGGTTCGCTCCCCGGCCGGGCTTTGCCGGACGGCAGCCCCGGTCCGAGCCTCTACTGCGCGGTCATCGTCAAGAAGGTCGATGCGCAGACCCGCGCCAAGACCGCGATCAACGAACTGCTGCGCCTGTGAGCGAGGCCATGCCCGGTGCGGGAAACTGGGCGATCGACCCGGTCGACCTCGCCGCCGAGCTGATCCGCCGGCCGAGCGTCACGCCGAAGGACGAGGGCGCGCTCGAGATTGTCGCGGGCCGCCTCGAACGCCTCGGTTTCGTCTGTCATCGCCTGGTGTTCGACGATCCGGGTAGCGAGCCGATCGCCAACCTCTACGCCCGCTTTGGGACGGGGCGGCCCAATCTGTGCTTTGCCGGGCATACCGATGTGGTGCCGCCCGGCCCCACTGAGGCGTGGTCGTTCGAGCCGTTCGCGGCAAGCCTCTCCGACGGCGCGCTATGCGGTCGGGGCGCGGTCGACATGAAAGGGGCGATCGCCGCCTTCATCGCGGCCGCCGAGCGGTTTCTTGCTTCGCGCGGCGCCGCCTTTGCCGGATCGATCAGCTTCCTCATCACCGGCGATGAGGAAGGGGTGGCGGTCAACGGCACCAAGAAGGTGCTGACGTGGCTACGGGAACGCGGCGAAATCCTCGATGCCTGCGTCGTCGGCGAGCCGACTTCGGCCGCGGCGCTTGGCGACATGATCAAGATCGGGCGGCGCGGCAGCATGACCGGCCGGCTCACCGTCGAGGGCGTGCCGGGCCACGTCGCCTATCCGCATCTCACCGACAATGCGGCGCACCGCCTGGTCGCGCTGCTGCAGGCCCTGACCCTGAGCCCGCTCGACCCCGGCACCGAGCATTTTCAGCCGTCGAGCCTGCAGGTGACGACGATCGATATCGGCAATCCGGCGACCAATGTCGTCCCCGGTCTCGCCCGCGCCACCTTCAACATCCGCTTCAACGACCGGTGGACGAGCGAGACCCTCAAATCCTGGGTCGCTGACAAATTGGCCGCGGTCGGCGGCAAGGTGAAGCTCGCCTGGGAGGTCAGCGGCGAATCGTTTCTGGTGCCCCCCGGCCCGGTCAGCGAATGCCTCAGCGCCGCGATCGTCGCGGTCACCGGCCGCGCCCCGGAGCTCAGCACCACCGGCGGCACGTCGGACGCGCGCTTTATCCACGCGCACTGCCCGGTCGCCGAATTCGGCCTCGTCGGCCTGACGATGCACAAGACCGACGAACGCGTCGAAATCGCCGACATCGCCCAGCTGACCGCGATCTACGAGGGTTTTCTCGAGCGGTTTTTCGGACAGGCATGAACTCGCGGAGGCTATTCGATAGCCGCGGGATTTGCGCCGTCCGTCCTTCGAGACGGCCGCTTCGCGGCCTCCTCAGGATGAGGTCCTTTGTTAATGCCATCAAAAACTTACCTCATCCTGAGGAGCTCCCGAAGGGAGCGTCTCGAAGGACCCAAGACGCCGATGCAGCCCCGGTTTGGCCACTCAGCTCGGGTTTTCAGCACTCCTTGATCGGGCGAATTCGGTAGATGACATCGGCAGCGTGGACCGAGGTGCAGCTGGCGGTCGGCGGCGCGTTGCGGCTGGCCGTGGGCGACCGCCGGGGGCTGGGGTTCTTCGACGCCTCGATCGAGGGGTTCTGGCGCTCGTTTCGCGCCGGGCTGATCTGCTACCCGTTCTACCTGCTTCTCGTGAGCTTTCGCGTTCCCGATGCGCAATGGGAGATATCCGGCGCCACGCCGATCCTCATCGTCGAAACGATCGCCTATGTGATCTCCTGGGTGGGGTTCCCGCTCTTAATCCTGCCGGTGTCTCGCCATCTCGGCCGCGGCGATCGGTTTCTCGCGTTCATGGTCGTCTACAACTGGTCGCAGATCCCGCAGACGGCGCTGTTCGTCCTGGTCGGGCTGGACAGCGCGAGCGGCCTCCTGCCGCCGTCGGGCGCGCATTTCGCCGGATTGCTCGCGGCCATCGCCGCGCTCGTCTACGAGTGGTACATCGCCCGGGTCGCGCTCGCGGTCACCGGCACCCAGGCGACGCTCGTCATCATCATCGATCTGCTGTTGTCGACGACGCTTGGCCGTATCGCGCAATCGCTCTATTGAGGAGGGTCGTAGCGCACGGCGACGAGGGTCAGCCCGGCGGCCGGTGCGGTCGGCCCGCCGGCGCGGCGGTCGCGCGCGGCGAGCGCGCGTGCGACATCCTCGGGTTGCCAGCGTCCGAGCCCCACAAGCTTCAGCGTCCCCGCCATGTTGCGCACCTGGCGATGGAGGAACGAGCGCGCCTTAGCCGCGATCTGGATCTCGTCGCCCTCCGCCGAGACATCGAGCGCATCGAGGGTCTTCACCGGCGATTTCGCCTGGCACAGCGAATCGCGGAAGGTCGAGAAATCGTGGTGGCCGACCAGGTGGCTGGCGCCCTCCTGCATCGCCGCCAGATCGAGCGGCGCCGTCACATGCCATACCCGGCCGCGGTCGAGCGCGGGCGGCGCCCGGCGGTTGAGGATGCGGTAAAGGTAGTGGCGCGCGGTCGCCGACCGCCTTGCATCGAAATCCGCGGGCGCCGGCTCGACCGCGAGCACGCTGATCGCGTGGGGGCGCAGATGGTAGTTGACCGCGCCGCGGATCACCTCGGGCGCGGATTCGCGCAGAAGATCGACATGCGCGATTTGGGCCAGCGCATGGACGCCGGCATCAGTGCGCCCGGCGCCGAATACCGTCACGCTCGCGCCGCAGAAATCGCGGATCGCGGTTTCGAGCGTCTCCTGCACCGAGAGCCCCTTCGCCTGGCGTTGCCAGCCGACAAGGCCGGCGCCGCAATACTCGATCGTCAGCTTGTAGCGGGGCACGGCAGGAGGGTCCCGGGCATCAAGGCAAACCCGCGCAGAAACGCCGCCGTGTCGAGCGCGCCGCGGCCGGGCCGCTGCAACCGCAACGGTCGCAGCACCCCGACGCTGCAGGCGACCGACAGATTCTCGTCGAGCACCGTGCCCGGAGGCGCCGCGACAGATTGCGGGTCGGCATCGGCCAGCAGCACGCGGATGCGCTCGCCGCGTCCGTAGAAATAGGCGCCGGGCCACGGATCGAAGGCGCGTACCTGCCGTTCGAGCTGGGTCGCGGGGAGGCGCCAATCGAGCCGCGCCTCCTCGCGGCGCAGCTTTGCCGCATAGGTAGTCCCGGCGCTCGGCTGAGGCCGCGCGATCAGGGTGCCCTGGGCGACGCCGTCGAGGGTGTCGAGGATCAGGCGGGCGCCGAGCGCGGCGAGCCGCTCGCTCAATTCGCCCGAGGTCACTTTGGGCGCGATTGGGATCGCCTCCTGCAGGACGATCGGGCCGGTATCGAGGCCTTCGTCCATCTGCATGATGGTGATGCCGGTCTCGCTGTCGCCGGCAAGGAGCGCGCGCTGGATCGGCGCCGCGCCCCGCCAGCGCGGCAGCAGCGAGGCATGGACATTGAGGCAGCCATGCCGCGGCGCCGAGAGGATCGCCGCCGGCAGAATGAGGCCATAAGCCGCGACGACCGCCGCATCGGCCGGGATCGCTGCGAATTCGGCCTGCGCTTCGGGATCGCGCAGCGTCGTCGGGCAGCGCACTTCGATCCGCCGCTGCTCGGCCAGCGCCCCGACCGGCGAGGAATGCACCCGGTGGCCACGGCCTGCGGGGCGCGGCGGCTGGGTGTAGACCACGCGCACGCGATGGCCGGCATCGATCAGCCCGGTGAGGATCGTCGCGGCAAAATCCGGCGTCCCCATAAAGATCAGGTCGAGCGGGTGGATCATGGCTCAAGCGGTCGCCCCACACACCGCCGGGCTCCCTCCCCCGCAAGCGGGGGAGGGTTGGGGTGGGGGCTATGCTGCATCACCGCCTACGCCGGCGCGAGGGTGCGGCTTCGTTTGGTTTTGGCGAGCTTGCGCAAGATCATGCCGCGCTTGAGGGTGGAGATGTGGTCGACGAAGAGGACTCCGTCGAGGTGGTCGATCTCGTGCTGCAGGCAGGTCGCCAAGAGACCGGTCGCCTCGATCTCGCGGATCTCGTTTTCGTGGTCGAGATAGCGCAGCCGGATGGCATCGGGGCGCTCGACCTCGGCGTAATGCTCGGGCAAGGACAGGCAGCCCTCGTTGGCCACCATCAATTTATCGGAGCGCCACAAGATCTCGGGATTGGCGATGCGCATCGGCTGCGGCGGCTCGCCGTCGCGCGCGCAATCTATGACGAGAACGCGCTGCGCTACCCCGATCTGCGGCGCGGCAAGCCCGATGCCGATCGCGTGGTACATCGTCTCGAGCATGTCGTCCATCAGCCGGCGCACCGTGGCGTCGACGGCCAGGACCGGCCGCGCCTTGATCTTGAGGCGCGGATCGGGGGCGGTGATGATCGGCAACAAAGCCATGCGGCCTAGGTAAGCCGTGGCCGAGCGCCCGTCAATATGACGGGACCGCGGGCGTCCCGCCCGCATGCGGGCCAGAGGCCCGCGGTCCGATTACGCCGCCGCGTCGCGCAGACGCTCCAGATCGTCGAGGGCGTCGAGCGGGGTCATGCACAAGACGTCGTCGAAGCCGACATCCTTGATCCGTTTGAGCCGGTCGCGCGCCGCCGCCTCGCCGCCAGTCAGCGTCACCGTCGCCGACGAGGCGCGCTGCGCGGCTTCCGAAGCGGGATCGAGGGCGACGATGACGTTGGAGAGGATCGCGCGCTTGCCGCCGGCGTCGCGATAGATCTTCATGCCGGAAGCGAGCTCTTCCGGCTGCGAATAAAGCCCCGATGCGATCCAGCCGGCGCATTGTTCGGCGGCATAGACGATCCAGCGCTTGTTGCGCCAGGCGCCGAGCAACACCGAGGGCCCGCCCTCGGTGCCCGGCCACGGCGTCAGCGCACCGCCCGGCACGGGTTCGCCACGCCACGCCCGGCCCATTGTCTCGAGCCCGCTCATCAGCATCTTGAAGCGCTCGTTGTAGTCGAGGCCGACGATGTCGAAATCGGCCTGCGTCGAACCGCTGCCGACGCCGAGCTGTAAGCGGTCGCCGGTCAGCGCATAGAGCGAGCCGATGCGGTGCGCCAACTCGACCGGGTGACGCACCGGCACCTGCAACACGCAGGTGCCGATTTCGATGCGGCTAGTCACCGCGGCGACGACGCTCATCTCGACGATCGGGTCGAGCGTCGGCCGACCGCGGCCGAACGAATCGGTCAGCCACAGCCCGGCAAACCCCCTGGCCTCGACCTGCCGCGCGAGCCCCGAGAGGTAATCGAGCGTCCGGCCGGCATAGTCGGGATCCGGCCGCAGGAAATTGACGACATGCACCCGCATCGCACTGTCTCCCTATAGCGCAAGGACCGCGCGAAGCGCAGCAAAGTCAGAAGATACACAATGAGGCAGTGAGGCACAGAGATGACGGCGCGTCGGGCACCTCACCGCCTCACCGTCTCATTGTGAAAAGTGATCCTGCCTCATTCGGCGGCGAGGAAGCGTTCGGCGAGGCGGGCGAAGAAGCTGACCCCGACCGGGATCGCGCTGTCGTTGAAATCATACCGCGCGTTGTGCAACAGGCAGCCGCCCTCGCCCGGGCCGTTGCCGAGCCACAGCATCGCCCCCGGCCGCGCCAGCAGCATGTAGGAGAAATCCTCGCCGCCGAGCGACGGCGCGACGTTGCGCTCGACATGCTCGGCGCCGCAGATCTCGGCCGCGACATCGGCGGCAAAGGTGGCTTCGTCGGCGTGGTTGATCGTCGGCGGATAGCCGCGGCGGTAGTTGAGCTCGGCCGCCGCGCCGTTGAGCGCGGCGACGCCCTTTGCCACCTCGCCGATGCGGCGTTCGATCAGATCCTGCACCCGGGGGTGGAAGCTGCGCACCGTGCCGCCGATATGCAGCTCGTCCGGGATCACGTTATAGGCCGAGCCGCCCTTCATGAAGCCGATGCTGATCACCGCCGAATCGACCGGGTCGATGTTGCGCGACGGGATCGTCTGCAACGCCATGACGATCTGCGCGCCGATCACGAACGGGTCGGTCCCGAGATGCGGATGGGCGGCATGCCCGCCGCGCGCCTTGATGTGAATGTCGAAGCGGTCGGAGGCGGCGAGCATCGGCCCCGCCTTGGTCGCCATCTCGCCGATCGGGATCCCCGGCTTGTTGTGCATCGCAAAGACCGCGTCGCACGGGAATTTCTCGAACAGACCCTCCTCGACCATGACCCGGCCGCCGCCATAGCCTTCCTCGCCCGGCTGGAAGATGAAATGGACGGTGCCCTCGAAATTGCGCGTCGCCGCGAGATAGCGCGCCGCGCCCAAGAGCATCGTCGTATGCCCGTCATGGCCGCAGCCATGCATCAGGCCCTCGTGTTGCGAGCGATGCGCGAACTCGTTCAGCTCCTGCATCGGCAGGCAGTCCATGTCGGCTCTGAGGCCAATCGCGCGCAGCGAGTTGCCGCGCCGGATCGTGCCCACGACGCCGGTCGTGGCGAGGCCGCGATGCACCTCGCAGCCATATTCGGCGAGCTTCTGCGCGACCAGGTCGCCGGTGCGCTCCTCGGTGAAGCCGAGCTCGGGATGGGCGTGGATGTCGCGCCGGATCTCGCTCAACTCGTCGGCAAATGCGAGCACCTCAGGGATGATCGGCATGATGGCTCCAGGAGTGGCAAGCGGCTCGTGTCGGCCGCTGCTGGGATTGGGCCTCTGATTCCTTCACCATAGCGGCTCGCCGGCGCCGAGGCCAACACGCTTGCGCTTGAGACGCCGCCGATTACGCTCGCTTATTCACAACGGTCGAGCCTTCCATGCCATCGCCGCTGGAGTTCGCTGCCGCGACGCTGATCATGGCGGTCGGATCGGCATTTCAGGCGGCGGTCGGGTTCGGCTTGGCGCTCTTGGTGGTGCCGTTCCTCGCGCTGATCGACGCGCGGTTCATTCCGGGTCCGATGCTGTTCGCCGGCATCGCTCTGACGGCAGCGACCGCTTACCGCGACCGCGGAGAGATCGATCGCGCGATACTGGGCTTGTCGTTCGTCGGGCTTGCCATTGGGACCGGCATCGGGGCTATCGCGCTCAAGCGTGTCGCTCGCGCTTATCTGCCGAAGCTGTTCGGGGCGCTGATCCTGCTCGCTGTCTTGGTCAGCGTCGCATCTCCGAGGTTTGCCGCCACCCGGCGGGCTCTTCTCGCCGGGTCCACCGTAGCCGGCATCATGGGGACCATGGTGGGCGTTCACGGTCCGGCCATCGCATTGGTGCTGCAGAACAGGGAACCGGCTCAGGTCCGGGCAACGCTCGGCGCGTTCTTTGCGGTTGGCTACATAATGGCGGTCACCTCGCTGGCGGTGGTTGGTCTCTTTGGCTGGGATGAGCTGGTGCTTGGCACTGCGCTCTTACCCGGCGTCGGCATCGGGTATCTGATCGCCCCGGCGATCTCGAAATTCATCAACACCAGGGTATTGCGGATCGCTATCCTGGCGGTGTCTGCGGTGAGCGCCGTCGCCCTGGTTCTTCGCTAGTTCGCCCTCAAACGAGGCCGAGCCCGCCGAGCGCCGCACCTGCTCCCAGCAGCCACAGCGGGTTGATGCGGCTCGTCAGCAACAGACCGGCGGCGCCGGCAGTGGCGCCGACGCCGATCCAACCGGCATCGACGGCGAGCGCCATCGCAAAGCCGCCGGCGGCGACAAGACCGATGATGACCGGCGTGAGGCCGCGGCGAACGCGGCTCTGCCAGGCGGTGTCGCGGAACCGCTCCCAATAATGGAAGGCCGTGTATGAAAGCGCGCAGGGCGGACCGAAGGTCACAAGGGCGCAGGCGAGTGCGGTCGGCAGCCCGCCGATCTTCCAGCCAAGAAAGCTCATCATCAGGATCATGTTCGGCCCGGGGATCGCCTGGACGATCGCGAAGCAATTGGCGAACTCCTGATCGGTCAGCCAGCCGTTGGTCATGACGACAAAGTTGCGCAAATCCGGCAGCACGCCGGGAACCCCGCCAAAGCTGATCAGCGCCAGGAGCGCGATATGCCCGACCAATGAAACCGGGGCGTCCGCCGCGTTCATCTCGCCGCAACCGGGCGGGCAAAGGCGATCGACAGCGGCACCAGCCCGAGTACGACGATCAGCAGCGGCAATTTCACGATGGCGAGGCCCGCGAAGGCGAGCGCGGCAAAGGCCAAAGCGACCGGCCGGCGACGATAGGGAAGCAGCAGCCGAAGGGCGGTGGCCAGGATCAGACCGGCCGCCGCCGCGGCAACTCCGCGCAGAATGCCCTGCAGCAGGGCATTCTGCGCGTAAGACAAAAATACCGCCCCGAGGGTGAAGCCGACGGTCCACGGCACCAGGATAAACCCCGCGAGCGCCGAGAGCGCCCCCGCCGGGCCACGGAATTTCGCGCCGAGGCAGACCGAAAGGCTGACGACGTTGGGACCGGGCAGGAATTGGCAGAAGCCGAGGATGTCGGCGAATTCGACATCGCCGAGCCATCCGCGCTGGTCGACGATGATGCGGCGGGCCCAGACGATCGGTCCCCCGAAACCGTACATCGAGACCGTCAGAAAAGTCGCGAACAGCGCGGGCAACGTGACGCGCGTAGCGGCTTGCCCGGCCTCCAGCGAATAGGCCACGCCGCTTGCCGGGCGCTCAGGAGAACGCGCGGCCGAACGCCGCCGCGACCACGCGCTGCGCGTTCATCGCGTCGTCGATGATCGGGACCATGCCGAAGAAGCCGTGGATCATCCCGGCATACTCGCGATACTCGACCGCGACGCCGGCGCGGCGCAGGGAATCGGCATAGCGCTCGCCGTCATCGTGCAAGACGTCGCATTCTGCGGTGACAATGATCGCCGGCGCGACGCCGGCAAGATTCGCCGCCTTGATCGGGGAAGCGCGCCAATCCTCGGCGTCGGCCGGGTTGCCCAGATAGTGCCCCCGGAACCAGACCATCGCGGCGCGGGTGAGGAGCCCATAGCCTTCGGCGAATGTGTCGTAGCTGGGGCTGCTCAGCGTGTAATCGGCGACCGGGTAGACCAGGGATTGCAGCCGCAGAAGCGGGCCTCCGGCGTCGCGCGCCATCAGCGCCACGACCGCGGCTAAATTCGCCCCTGCGCTGTCGCCGTGGACCCCGAGCCGGGCCGGGTCGGCGCCGAGGCTCGCGGCGTTGCCGTGGAGCCATTCGAGCGCGGCAAAGCTATCCTCGACCGCCGCCGGGAAGCGATGTTCCGGCCCCATCCGGTAATCGACCGAGGCGACCAGCGCCGCGGCGCCGGCGCACAGGTTGCGGGCGATCAGATCATGCGTGTCGAGGCTGCCGATGACGTGGCCGCCGCCATGGTAATAGGCGATCGCCGGGATCGGCCCGGCGGCGTCTGGCCAGTAAAGCCTGACCCGGATCGGCCCGGCGGGGCCGGGGATCGTGCGCTCCTCGACGCGGGCGACCGGCAGAGACTCGGCCTTGCGGCTCTGCGAGGTCGCCTCCATCTGGGCGCGCGCCTCGGCCGGATTCATCGCCTCGATCGGCCGCAACGCAAGCGCTTGCATCGCCTCCAAGGCTTTCACGATCTGCGGGTGCAAGGTCGGCATGGGATCTCCCGGCAAGATGGACGCGCAATGTATCCGACGTGCCGGTGCCGGTGGCAAGCAATGCAGCAACCGAATTTGCCCGGACTCGGCGCGAAGGCAATCGCAAACTCGCCCGATCGAGATTGCGTCGTCGCTCCGCTCCTCGCAATGACAACCCTCTTGCCGTCATCGCGAGCGAAGCGAAGCAATCTCGCGGAGGCGGGCGCCAATTTGCGTAGGGCGGAAGAGCGCAGCGTATTCCGCCGACCTCCGCCCGGCTCATCCACTAAGGTTGGCGGAAGGCGCTGCGCTTTTCCGCCCTACATAGGCTGGGACAATGAGACGGTGAGCCGGCGAGGTGCCGGCGCGCCAAGATCTCACCGCCTCACTGCCTCATTGTGAACCTTCCGCCTTTGCGGCGCTTCGCGATACGATGCGGGCTCCTCTTGAGGAGATCCGCATGCCCGATCCCGCCAGCCCGTTCCGCCTCGACGGCAAGACAGCGCTGGTCACCGGCGCCGGGCGCGGCATCGGCCGCGCGATCGCGCTGGCGCTTGGCCAAGCCGGGGCCGAATTGCTGCTCAACAGCCGCACTCCGGCCGAGCTCGCTTCGGTCGCGGCGGAAATCGAGGCGCAGGGTGGGCGGGCGCGGCTGCTGCCGTTCGACGTGACCGACAGCGAAGCGGCGCGCGGTGCGGTCGCCGGCCTCCCGCGCCTCGACATCCTCGTCAACAATGCCGGGGTCAACCGGCCGCAGCCCTTCCTCGAGGTCGACGAGGCAACGCTCGACCAGATGATCGCGCTCAACATCAAGGCCGCCTTCACCGTGGCGCAGGCAGCGGCGCGCCACATGGCCCGGGCGGGCAGCGGCGTCATCATCAACATGTCGTCGCAGATGGGCCATGTCGGCTCCGAGCGCGACCGCACCGTCTATGTGATGACCAAGCACGCCGTCGAGGGGCTCACGAAGGCAATGGCGGTCGAGCTGGCGCCCAAGGGCGTGCGCGTCGTCTCGATCGCCCCGACTTTCGTCTTGACGCCGATGACCAAGCCGTTTTTCGACGATCCCGAGACGCGCAAATGGATCCTCGATCGCATCCCCCTCGGCCGCACCGGCACGGTCGAGGAGGTCGCCAACGCCGTCGTCTTCCTCGCCTCACCCGCCGCCAGCCTCGTCACCGGCTCCTCGCTCCTCGTCGACGGCGGCTCGACCGCGTGGTGATGCGAATGCGGCGGCGCGACCTGATAGCCCTGTTGGGCGGTGGGGCGATCGGCTGGCCGTTAGCGGTCCGCGGGCAACAGAGGGGGATGCCGGTGATCGGCTATCTGAGCGGCGGGTCGGCCAGCTTTTACGAGACGATTTTGCCGGCATTCCACGAGGGATTGCGCGAAAGCGGCTATGTCGCCGGGCAGAACGTCACGATCGAATACCGTTGGGCGGAGGGCAACTACGATCGCCTGCCGGGTTGGGCCGCCGAATTCGTCAGTCGCAAGGTCGACCTGATCGCCGCCACCGGCGGCGACCTGGCATCGCGCGCTGCGAAGGCGGCGACGTCGACGATCCCGGTCGTCTTCAGTTCCGGCGGCGATCCGGTCGCCGATGGACGCGTTGCCAGTCTCGCGCGACCGGGCGGCAATCTCACCGGTATCACCTTTCTCACGTCCGAACTCCACCCCAAGAGGTTTCAACTGCTTTCCGAGCTGGTTCCCCAGGCACGGGTCATTGTACTGCTGATGAACCCAAGCCAACCTCAGTCCGAGCGCATGATGCGAGAGGTCGGGGCAGCAGCGAATGCAAACGGGATACAGCTCAAAGCGCTGGAGGTGACCGAGGATGCAGATTTCAGCGCGGCTTTTGCCTCGCTCGAAAAGCGGAGAGCCGGCGCAATCTTTGTTCAGACTGATCCGTTCATCGACGCCCACCGCGACCAGCTGATAATGCTGGCGGCGCACTACGCCATTCCGGCGATCTATGGGTCTCGTGAGTTTGCCGTAGCCGGCGGCCTGATTAGCTATGGGGCGAGCTTCGCCGGCGTTTACCGCCAGGTCGGCGTCTATGCGGGAAAAATCCTCGTCGATGCCAAGCCGGCTGATCTGCCGGTCGTGCAGCCGACGACATTCGAGCTGGTGATCAACCTCAAGACCGCCAAGGCGCTCGGCCTGACCGTGCCGCAATCGATTTTCGCCCGCGCCGACGAGGTTATCGAATGAAACGCAACCTTGTGAAATACGCATTTCTATCTTGACAATCGGCTTCGGTCGCACCAAGTCGGACACAGACCTCGGGCGGTGGTGATAGCGGGAGGAGCAATGCCGGTAGGTCCGCGGTTTGCTCTAGATTCGCTGTATTATCAGCGAAAACAGCAGGCAGGGACGCTCGGGAAAGCGCTTCGCGCCGGCAGGGTCGTCCTGTTCTTAACCTGTTATAACAGGTGAAACAGGTGGGGGCGCAGCCCAGTCTGTCGTAAAGTCGGGCGGACTCTCCCGGTGCTTTTTGCGAGGAACACATGCCGCGTCACATCAAGACCGCCGCGCTGACCGGCAACCAAGACGAGGCCGATGCCAAGGTTCGCGCCACGGTCGAGGCGATCATCGCCGATGTCCGGGCGCGCGGCGATGTGGCCGTGCGCGAATTGTCGGAGCGCTTCGACAAATGGTCGCCGGCGAGCTTTCGCCTGTCGGATGGCGAGATCGGCGCGCTGGTCGCCCAGGTCTCGCCGCAGACGATCGACGACATCAAATTCGCACAAACCCAGATCCGCAATTTCGCCGAGATCCAGCGCGCCGCGCTCAAGGATGTCGAGGTCGAGACGCTGCCCGGGGTGATCCTCGGCCATCGCCACATTCCGGTCGGCTCGGTCGGCTGCTATGTGCCGGGCGGGCGCTACCCGATGGTCGCCTCGGCGCATATGTCGATCGTCACCGCGAAGGTCGCCGGGGTCGGCCATATCGCCGCCTGCACGCCGCCCAACCAGGGCGGCCCGCATCCCGAGACGATCGCCGCGATGCACCTGGGCGGCGCCGACGCGATCTACGTGCTGGGCGGCGTGCAGGCGGTGGCGGCGATGGGGCTCGGCACCGCGAGCTTTGCGCCGGTCGACATGCTGGTCGGCCCGGGCAACGCCTATGTCGCCGAAGCCAAGCGCCAGCTATACGGCGCGGTTGGCATCGACCTCTTCGCCGGGCCGACCGAGATCCTGGTCATCGCCGACGACACGGCCGACGCCGAGATGTGCGCGACCGATTTGTTGGGCCAAGCCGAGCACGGGCCCTCCTCGCCGGCGATCTTGCTGACGACATCGGAAAAGCTCGCGCACGATACGATCCGGGAGGTCGCCCGCCAACTCCATGTGCTGCAGACCGCCGACGTGGCCGGTGTGGCGTGGCGCGATTATGGCGAGGTGATCCTCTGCGCCGACGAGGATGAGATGGTCGCCGAGGCCGACCGCATCGCCGCCGAGCATGTCGAGGTGCTGACGCGAGAGCCGCGCCGCTATCTCGACCGCCTCCGCAATTACGGCGCGCTGTTCCTCGGACCGCAGACCAACGTCGCCTATGGCGACAAGGTAATCGGCACCAACCACACGCTGCCGACCAAGGGCGCGGCCCGTTATACCGGCGGGTTGTGGGTCGGCAAGTTCCTGAAGACCTGCACCTATCAGGAGGTGAGGACCCAAGCGGCGAGCGCGATGGTCGGCGAATATTGCAGCCGGCTCTGCGCGATCGAGCGCTTCTGGGGCCACAAGGAACAGGCCGATCTGCGCGTGAGGCGCTACGGGGGAAAGAACGCGGCGGAATGATTCTTCCCACTGTCATCCCGGCGAAGGCCGGGACCCATCTCGAAGGCGGCGCCGGCCGTCGCCGGTGAGGCAGATTACCTAAAGCGCGATGTGGTAACGGGCGACGTACCAGTCGACGAGGCGGCGGACGCCTTCCTCGACCGTGATGACCGGGCGAAACCCGACGGCGCGCTCGATCCGGCTCACATCGGCCAGCGTCGCGGTGATGTCGCCGAGCTGCATCGGCAGCATCTGCATTTGAGCCTTGCGGCCGAGACAGGTCTCGATCGTCTTGATAAAATCGAGCAGCTCGACCGGGCGGCCATTGCCGACATTGAAAATTCGGTACGGCGCGTCGGTCCCTTGGCCATCGCCTGCCGAGGGCGGCGCGGCCATCACCCGCGCGACCGCCTCCACGACATCGTCGACATAGGTGAAATCGCGCACCATCCGGCCCGAATTGTAGACCGGGATCGGCTCGCCGGCGGCGATCGCTTTGGTGAATTTCAACGGCGCCATGTCGGGCCGTCCCCAGGGACCGTAGACAGTGAAAAAGCGCAAGCCGGTGCACGGCAGGCCGAACAGATAGGCGTAGCTGTGCGCGGTCAGCTCGTTTGCCTTCTTGGTCGCCGCGTAGAGCGTGATCGGATGATCGACATTGTCGTCTTCCGAAAATGGCAGTTTTCGGTTGGCGCCGTATACCGAACTCGATGAGGCGAAGACGAAGTGGCGCACGCGCTGGCCCCGCGCCCCTTCGAGCACATGGGCAAAGCCGACGAGGTTGGCGTCGACATAGGCGAGCGGCCGTTCGAGCGAATAGCGGACGCCGGCCTGCGCGGCGAGGTGCACGATGATGTCGAAGCGCTCGCGCGCGAAAAAATCCTCGATCGATGCGCGATCGGCAATGTCGATCGGCGCAAAGCGGAAACTCGGATGTGCCTTCAGCAGGGCCAGGCGCGCCTCTTTCAGCGCGACGTCGTAGTACGGCGTCAGGTTGTCGATGCCGTATACGCTCTCGCCTTGCTCCAGCAGGCGCGATGCGAGCGCGAAGCCGATGAACCCGGCGGCGCCGGTAACGAGCACGGTCATGATTCAATAGCGACGGCTGTCGCAGCCAATTTCAGCACGCTCATCCTCTGGTCGTCAGTAAGAAGCACGGCGCCGCCATCACCCTATCAACCGAGCGGGCTTGTCCAGGGAAAAATCGTCGCCATCAGGTGGCCGATCGTGCCGGCTCGGGGGTTGCGATTTCGTTATAGAGCGCCTCGAAACGCGACACGACCCGGTCGAGTTCGTAATTCTCGACGATCCGCGCACGCGCCCTGATGCCGAGCGCGCGCCGGTCCTCAGGGCCGAGCGCGATCAATCGTTGCCACCCCGCGGCGAGCGCCTGCGGATCGCGCGGCGCCACGATGATACCGGTATCGCCGAGGATTTCGGCGGCATCGCCGTTGCCGGTCGCGACGCACGGTACGCCGCACGCCATCGCCTCGGCCAGCACGTTCGGGAAGCCCTCGCCGTAGGCCGAGGTCAAGGTCGCGATGTCGAGCGCGGGGTAGACCGCGTTCATATCGGCGCGCTCGCCCAAGAGCCGGAGCCGAGGCGCCAGCCCCCGCGCCTCGATCGCCCGCGCGAGGTCGCGGTTGGCCGGGTCGATCGCGGCGCCGAGCAGCACGAACACAACTTCAGGACGCGCTGCCGCCTGTCGCGCGGCGGCGGCGGCGGCGAAGAAGTTGGCGTGGTCCTTCATCGGGTGATAGCGCGCCGCCATGCCGATGACGATCGCCGAAGGGTCGATGCCGAGCGCGGCGCGCAACCGGAGGCGGGCCGTCTCGTCGGGCCGCAGCAGCGCCGTGTCGTAGCCGTTCGGAACGTATTCCCAGCGGCGCGGATGATAGCCGATGCCCTCATGGAAACGGCGGCCGGCGTGCGAGTTGATGATCACCGTCGAAGGCCGCGCCGAGAAGCGGCTCAGGATTGCCCGTACGGCGCCCGGACCGGCCATGTCCGAGCAGCGGATGTTCCATGCCAGGCGCGGCGCATAGCCGAGCCGATCCACGATCAGGCCGAGCAGGTCGGCATGATAGAGCCAGGTCTGCACGATGTCGGGCCGATAACGGCGCAAGAGGCGGATGAGGCGCAAGACGCCACGCGGATCGATCATTCCGCGGCGGATGCCGAGCGTCTCGACCGCGATGCCCGCGCCGGCGATGACCGGGCCGACCGCGCCCATATCGGTCATGCTGACGACCACCGAACGGAATCGGCTGCGATCGGTGCGCGTGACGAGTCGCGCGAGCATGCCCTCGGCACCGCCGGTTTCGAGCCCGGTTATCAGGTGCAGGATGGTCGGCATTACCGGTGCCGCTGCTCGCGCGCGAATTCGCGGCGCCAGCTCATCCCGGAAGAGAGGGCAAAACTGGACATGTCGCCAAAACCGGTGCTATACGGCCGCCATTCCCGAATATAGAGAAATCGCGTAGAGATATAACATAAGCGGTAGTAGAGGTCGTTCCCGCTGGACTTTGCGGACGTGTCGCGGGCGGGCTCGCGTGGAACTACTTTGAGCATCATGTGATGGTTTCTGTCGCTAGTTCCGATTTGGCGCAAGATCGGGTCAAAGAGTGGCCGCCGATGCCCGGTCGGGCCACCCTCGCCTGGCGCGACCTCGCCGACGGGTGGCACAAGCATTGGATGTGGCGCGCGCTTGCGCTGCAAGACATAAAGCTGCGCTATCGTGGTTCGATGCTTGGGCCGTTCTGGGTGACGATCAGCACCTTGGTGATGGTGGTCGCTATGGGCGCCATCTACTCGCAGTTGTTTCATGTCGATGCCAGAGTCTACGTGCCATACTTGACCCTCGGGCTGATCGCATGGCAGCTGCTGTCGAGCATAATTACCGAAGGTTGCGAGATTTTCCTGCAATCTACAAGCGTTATACAGCAAGTACCGATCCCATTCTCGGTCTATGTCTATCGAGGCGTGTGTCGTAATTTTCTCGTATTAGTCCACAATCTGATCCTGGTCCCGATAGGCTTGATCGTGTTTGCAATACCCGTCAGCTGGCGGGTGGTCGAACTGCTTCCGGCATTGCTGCTTCTTGCCGTCAACGGGGTCTGGATTACTGTCTTCCTCGGCTTGATCAGTACCCGATTTCGCGATATCCCGCCGATCGTCGCCAGTTTTCTCCAGGTCTTGTTTTTCGTGACGCCGGTGATCTGGCCGGTGGAGGCGCTTGGCGATTGGCGCGGCGTCGCCACCTTCAATCCGCTGTTTGCCGCCATCGACGTGGTGCGCGCCCCATTGCTCGGGCTGCCGGCCGCCGAGAGCTCGTGGATCATCCTCGGCGTCGTCACGATCCTTGGTTGCGCCGGCAGTTTCGCCCTCTTTGCCCGGTTCCGCAGCCGCATCGCCTATTGGATCTGAACGGTGCAGGCTTCTCTCTCGCTGCAAGACATCTCGGTCGAGTTTCCGATCTATTCGGGCAATAGCCGTTCGCTCAAGAAGGTCCTGTTCAACACAACGACGCAGGGCAACCTCGCCCGGGATGCCCGCGACCGCATTTCCGTCCTCGCGTTGCGGGACATCAACCTCGATTTGGCGCATGGCGATCGGCTGGCGATCATCGGCGTGAACGGCGCCGGCAAGAGCACGCTGCTCAAGGTGCTTGCCGGCATCTATACCCCGACCGGCGGGCGGATGATGGCGAGCGGGCGCGTGTCGGCGCTATTGACGGCGTCGGTCGGGCTCAACATGGATGCAACCGGGCGCGAGAACATCATCACGCGCGGGATGTACATGGATATCCACCCGAGTGACATGCGCGGCCGGGTCGACGAGATCGCCGATTTCACCGAGCTCGGCTACCATATCGACATGCCGGTGCGCACCTATTCGTCCGGGATGATGGTGCGGCTGTGTTTTGCCGTTGCGACCTCGCTGCGCGCCGAGATCCTGTTGATGGACGAATGGCTTGGGGCGGGTGATGCCGGTTTTCTCGCGAAGGCGCGGCAGCGGATGGAGGATTTCGTGTCCGCCACGAGCATTCTCGTTCTCGCCTCGCATTCGATGCCGCTGCTCCAGGAGTGGTGCAATCGGGCGATCC
>WNFC01001964.1_pt1 | contig 26807 bp, 19 predicted proteins | sample 5400541 | NCBI WGS metagenome assembly WNFC01 (sample SAMN13153342, study PRJNA577476) | soil metagenome | isolation source: 120 cm saprolite under Douglas fir tree site 2 hole 2 replicate 1 | place: USA:California | collected 2015-04-18 | reverse complement strand
GAAACGGCTGCTGGCCCGCTCCATCACCGTCCCCAGCCACCGCGCGTCCGCCTGCGGGGCGCGGTGCAGCCGCAGTTTCCTGGCCTGCATGGGCGCCATCCGCAGGGCGGCCAGCGCGCCCGTGCCCGGTTGCAGCGACGCGAAGTACAGCAGGCGCAGGTCGCCCCGGTACCGCTCATGGCCGGTAATGCCTTCGTAGTCGTTGATGCAGTCACCGCAGGCGTACAGGACCAGCTTGCCCCCGAACACCTCGACCGGGCCAGGGTGGTGCGAGGAATGACCGTGGATCAGATCGACGCCGCCGTCGATCAGCCGGTGCGCGAAGCGGACCTGATCCGGGCCCACGGCATAGCCCCAGTTGGATCCCCAGTGGATGGAGACGACCACGACATCGCCGGGCCCCTTCGCCGCCCGCGCCCGGCCGATGACGTCATCGGCGGTCGCGTCCGACAGATCGGGCAGGAAATCGATGCCGGCCCGGCCGGGGGCAGCGGCCCAGCCTGCCGGGATCCCGCTGGAGCCCGTCCCGCAGGAGAAGATCACCACGCGGCCGCCACCAGGCACCGGGACGGCCACCGGCCGCCGGGCCGCACCAGCGTCATGCCCGGCGCCCACCGCCCGCAGCCCGGCACCGGACACGGCTTCCAGGGTGTCCTCCAGCCCCCGGCGGCCGAAATCGAGCACGTGATTGCTCGCCAGCGCGCAGGCATCGGGCCGGACCGCAGCCACGCACGGAACATTACCCGGACCCATCCGGTAGTGAACTCGCTCAGGTCGGGTAGTGGCCCAAGTCCCGCCCCAAGGGACCTGCTGCCCCGGTCCAACCCAGGACGCCACCTACGGGCACATCGCGGCACCGGGGTTCCCCTCAAACCGTGGAGACTTCCTCATACTGATGGCCTGGCGCTCCGGCCATGCCTCCTGGTATCACTGGCTCGTGGAAACGGGTCCTGTGTCCTTCGAAGTGGTTCCTATAGACAAGCCGGCCGACATGAACGTCATTATCGGCCAGGCGCACTTCATCAAGACTGTCGAAGACCTGCATGAGGCGCTGGCCGGAGTGAGCCCGCATCTGCGGTTCGGCCTGGCGTTCTGTGAGGCCTCGTCCGCGCGGCTCGTGCGCCGGTCTGGCAACGATGACGAGCTGACCGAGCAGGCGGCGGCGAACGCGCTGGCGATCGGCGCCGGACACTCGTTCGTGATCTTGCTCAGAGAAGGCTTCCCCATCAATGTGCTGAACCCGCTCAAGGCCGTGCCCGAGGTCTGCACCATCTTCTGCGCAACCGCCAACCCGGTTGACGTCCTCGTGGCGGTCACCAACCGCGGGCGCGGGATCATCGGCGTGATCGACGGATCGCCGCCGACCGGAATCGAGCAGGATACCGATGTCACCGACAGGCGCAGCTTGCTCCGCGCCATCGGCTACAAGCTCTGATAATCAACGTCGGCCTGGCGGCATGCCGACGCTCTCAGCGACTCCTGATGTTGCGGATGTCCCCTGATGAGGGGTGCCTGCTCTATTCGAGCTTCCCGAAGCCGGTGACCGCGAGCGTAAGGAGTACTGCGGCGAAAAGGCAGGTGATGCCCAGTTCCAGGGCAATCGGCAATGGGTATCCGAACAACTGACGCCGGTGGCGTACCGCGCGGCAGCTGCAGCAGGCATGTCCTGCAGCGCGAAGACGAGGTTCCAGAGCAAATCGACGGCGCAGGTGAGCGGGTTGATGCGGGTGATGACGGCGAGCCAGTCGCGCACAGATCAGACTCATCTGTGCGCGTTCTCCCCGACCCTCCCCGTCACTCAGTGTGATGTCTAGGTCGGCGTGCCTCTTGACCAACCTCAGGACGGTTCGGTGTGACTGGTCCACTTGAGGCCTCCGCTGGCCGCCGCCCGAGGTGTTCGTCGATGCGGCACCCAGCCGCGGAGACGACTACATCATGCCGGACCTGGCGCACGATACGCGGCATGTGCGGGCGACTGCTTCCGGGACGGCGATGCATAAACATACGGCCGACCCATCGCGGCTGGATTATCGCCTGGAGCTGCAAGGCGCACCCGACGGCGTGGAGCTCGCTTGATAACTGCGCGCTGACCCGCCGTTCGGTATGTGAGTGACATGGTCGGCAAGGAATCTCGATGCCGCGCCGTACTGGATATTCTGCGTGCCGGAGAGCCGGTTGCGCGCCAGAGTTCGGTGGCTGCTTCCTGGCGGGTCCGCCAAGCTGGCTGCCCGCGGTCGAGGCTGGGCGCACTTGTTGACGAGCGGCGGTCTGCCTGTGCGCGCAGCGGTTCGCTTCCGGTGCGGTCTTTCGCATCGTGGTCTGGCGGCTTCAGGCGAGAGTGAGCGCGTCATCCGGGGTTAGGCTTGGGGTCAGCGAGAGAATCGCTTCTGCCTTGTGCTTCCGGGGTGAGGGCGATGGAGGGCCTGCGGCTGGCCGTTCACCGGACGATCGTTGTTGTTGATGTTGAAGGGTTCGGGGATCAGCGCCGGACCAATCCGCAGCAGGTGGCAGTTCGTGATGGCCTGTATCGCGTGATGCAGGACGCGTTCGGCCGCGCGGGTATTCCGTGGGATGACTGCCGTCGCGAGGACCGCGGCGACGGGGTGTTCATCTTGGTTCCTGCCGAGGTGCCCAAGGGCCTGCTGACGGAATCGCTGCCGTCCGCGCTGGTGACGGCGCTGCGGGCCCACAACGACGCGCATCTGGGCCCGGAGCGGATCCGGCTGCGGATGGTGCTGCACGCCGGGGAGGTGCATTACGACGAGCACGGAGTGACCGCGGCGGCGGTCAACTTGGCGTTCCGGCTGCTGGAGGCGAGCGCGCTGAAGGCGGCCCTGGCCAGCTCGCCGGGTGTGCTGGCGGTCATCGCCTCATCGTGGTTCTTCGAGGAGGTGGTGCGGCACAGCGGCGCCGCATCCGGGTATCGCCCTATCGAGGTGGCGGTGAAGGAGACCACGACGACCGGCTGGATCTGCCTGCCTGATCAGATGGACCCAGCGGGCAAGGTAATGCTGGACTGGGTGCCGGCTGCTGCCGTGGTGCCGCGCATGCAGGCGACGGTGGCGCTGCGCACGCTGCCGCGCGACACGGCGGCGTTCACCGGGCGCACCCGCGAGCTGGACCGGCTGGCGGCCGCTGTCTCCCAGACGGCGGCGAGCGGGGTGATCGGCATCCACGCGGTGGACGGGATGGCCGGGATCGGCAAGACCACGTTCGCCGTGCACGCCGCCCACCAGCTCGCCGCCCGCTTCCCGGATGGGCAGGTTTTTCTCCGCTTGCATGCGCACACCGCTGGGCAGCGGCCGGTCGATCCGGCCGAGGCGCTTGCTACCTTGCTGCTGACGACCGGGGTCGCGCCACAGCAGATCCCGCCGGGCCTGGAGGCACGGTCGGCGTCGTGGCGCGGCCATCTGGCCGGCAAGAAAGTGCTGGTGGTGCTGGATGACGCTGCTGGGAGCGATCAGGTCCGCCCGCTGCTGCCCGGGTCGGTGGGTTGCCTGGTGCTGGTCACCAGCCGGCGCCGGCTGACCGCGCTGGAGGAGGCTGCGCCGATCAGCCTTGACACCCTGCCGCCCGGCGAAGCCGCGGACCTGTTCGTCCGCCTGGCCGCCCGGCCGGGTCTGCGGCCCGGCCACCACGCGGTCGCCCAGGTGACCGGACTGTGCGGCTACCTGCCGCTGGCGATCCGGCTGGTGGCGGCGCGACTGCGCCACCATCCCACCTGGACGGTCACCGACCTGGCCGCTGAGCTCGACACGGCCCGCGACCGGTTGGCGGCTATGCAGGCCGAAGACGTCTCGGTGGCGGCGGCGTTCGACCTGTCGTACCAGGATCTAACCGCTGGCCAGCAGCGCCTGTTCCGCCGGCTCGGCTTGCACCCCGGCACCGATATCGACGCCTACGCCGCCGCGGCCCTGGACGACACTGGCCTGCAGGCCACCCGGCGGCGTCTGGGCGAACTGTATGACCACAACCTGGTCAGCGAGCCGACCCGCGGCCGGTACCGCCTTCACGACCTGCTCCGCGAGCATGCCCGGGCTCGCGCCGCCGCCGACGACGCTGCGGATCAGCAGGCCGCGATCGGCCGGCTGCTGGACTACTACCTGCACATCGCCGTGACCGCCAGCCAGCACATCGCCTGGCGCACCTCCATAGCCGGCTCTGCGCCGCCGGGCACTACGTCGGCCTGGGTCCCGGAAATGCGCACGGGGGAAGAGGCGATCGCCTGGCTGGAGGCCGAGCGGGCCAACCTCCACGCCTGTGCCGACTACGCCGCAGCCCACGGGCTTCTTGTGCATGCCGTCTGGATTCCCGTTGCAACGAGCGGCTTCTTGCACACCCAGGGCCACTGGAACGAGGCTGCCAGTCTCGGCCAGGCCGCCCTGGCCGCTGCGCGCACGATCGGCGACCGGCAGGGCCAGGCCTGGGCCCTCCACCAGCTGGGCGTTGTTCAGGATCTGACCGGGGACTACCCGGCTGCTGCCGCCAGCTCGACCCGGGCGCTGCAGCTGTTCGGCGACCTAGGCGACCGGCAAGGCCAAGCCTGCGCCCTCCACCAGCTGGGCGTGGTGCAGCGGCGGACCGGGGACTACCCAGCCGCCGCCGCCAGCCTGACCCGGGCGCTACAGCTGTTCCGCGACCTGGGCGACCGGCGCGGCCAGGCCTGGGTCCTCCACGACCTGGGCGGGGTGCAGCAGCGGACCGGGGACCACCCAGCCGCCGCCGCCAGCCTGACCCGGGCGCTACAGCTGTTCCGCGACCTGGGCGACCGGCGCGGCCAGGCCTGGGCTCTCCACGACCTGGGCGGGGTGCAGCGGCGGACCGGGGACCACCCAGCCGCCGCCGCCAGCCTGACTCAGGCGCTGCAGCTATCCCGCGACCTGGGCGACCGGCAGGGCCAAGCCTGCGCCCTGAACGCACTGGGCGGGGTGCAGCGGCGGACCGGCAACTACGCCGCCGCCGCCGCCAGCCTGACCCGGGCGCTGCAGCTGTTCCGCGACCTGGGCGACCGGCACGGCCAGGCCGTGGCATCGATCAGCCTCGGCGAGCTCCTGTTCCTGTCCTCGGAACACCGCCAAGCCCGCGGCTACTTCGCCCAGGCACTTGACATCGCCCGCGACATCAACGCACCTGTCCAGGAAGCACAGGCCCTCGAGGGAATCGGACGAAGCCACATCCGGGAAGGAAACCCTGCCCAAGGCGCCGCACATATACGGCAAGCCCTCGCGATCTACCGGCGCATCGGAGCCCCCGAGTCCCAGGGCCTCGAAACGACCCTCCTGAACTAGCGATGATGACCACCAAAGCCGACGGGACCAGCCCGCACCGATGGCCTCCGGGCAAGCACTACCAGCCGCCCTCGCACGCCCCGTATCCGAAGACGCCTGAAGCCCACGTGCCGAGTCCATATGTCCGTCAAGCCGCACACTGCCTTGCCGCTGACGGCGCGGGCCGGGTCAGGATCTCGCCACCGGCGGCCGAAGGGGCGCTCACAGCGTGCAGCTCAGCCCGACGGCGCTTTCCGAACAAAGTCATGCCGCCGAGTCGGCGGTCGGCATCGGGCCACGTCAATAGATGGCGTCACACTGAGTGATCGGGAAGGCCTGGGGAGAGCGCGCGGAGCCGCCGCTATGCGCGGCGCCCTTGGCGCCGCACAGCCGGACGAGTCGGTCGCAGATCCGGTTGATCTGCGCTGTCGGCTGCGCCACCTTCAAGGCAGTCAGTGCGCGGACGCATCGATGCCGTAGGGGCCAGCGAACGCGATGGACGCGAAGCGGTAGGGGTTCGGTCGCTTGTCAGTCGACCCGGACGAATACAGCAAGCCGTGGCGCTCGGGCGTGGGTCTCCCCCGCGGGTCAGCATGCCTCCAGTGAGCAGGTCGGCTAGGACTTGCAGTGATGCTTGCGCCTGGGCCCCGTTTCTGGTCTAGACGGGTGATTCCAGGGGATACGTGCGCAAGATGAGGCGAGAGTCTCCACGATCAGAGTTGTGGACAATGACATAGAGACTCTCGCAACCGCACTGTACGTCAAGATCGATGACATGCTGAGGGACTGGCCGGACCTTGCCCCGGAACGTCCGCCGGGCGGCGTCGTGCTTACGCTGGGTGACGCAGAGCTGCTGGCGATGGCGGTGATGTCCGCGCTGCTGGGGTTCACTTCTGAACGGCGCTGGCTACGGTACGTGAACGAGAACCTGGCGGGGATGTTCCCGCGCCGGATCGGGCAGTCCGGGTACAACAAGCGGATGCGCAAGGCGTTTGCGCTGTTCATCCGGGTGATCCGGATGCTGGCCATGGACACGTCGCTGTGGAGCGATGACGTCTGGGTCGTCGATTCCACCCCGGTGGAGTGCGGCCGGTCCCGGGAGACTGCCCGGCGCAGCGGCGCCGCCGGGTGGGCGGAGTACGGCTACTGCGCCAGTCACTCACGGTATTTCTGGGGGCTGCGGCTGCACCTGGTGTGCACCCTGACCGGGCTGCCGGTGCTGTTCGCGCTGGCCGGCGCGAAGGCTGACGAGCGCGAGACCCTGCTGGGCATGCTGGAGGCCGGCCGGGACGTAGCGGACGGTCATCCCGGGCAGACGGTCATCGGGGACAAGAACTACTTCGGCCGCCACTTCGAGGCTGACCTTACTGAGCGTGAGCTGGCGCTGCTGCGCCCGGCCCGCAAGGGCGAGGCCGGGCGGGCCGGGCAGAACCTGTTCAAGCCGCTGCGGCAGGTGATCGAATCGGTCAACTGGACCTTCAAGGGGCAGCTTGACCTGGAACGGCACGGCGGACGCACCCCGGAGGGCATCATCGCCCGGGTCCTGGCCCGGATCCTGGCACTGACCGCGGCGATCTGGCACAACGACAAAACCAGCCAGCCAGTCAAGCGATCACTGACCGCCTACGACCACTAACCGTCACCGGGCCTCCAGGAATCACTCATCTAGTATGTGAGCCGCGAGATCGCGTTTCGCAAGTGCGTTTTTCACTTGCGATTGGTCGAGGCGTAACGCATAGTCCGATTGATCACTGCGCATCAGCTCAAGTGTTGGAGTCAAAGTGGCAGGTGAGGGCAACCCAACTCTCCGGCGCCGGGAGTTGGGGTTCCTGCTGCGCCAGCTGCGAGCCGAGCGAGGATTGAGCATCGAGGACGTCGCGGCACGTGCGCTGTTCTCGACGACCAAGCTCAGCCGCCTGGAGACTGGCCGGGTTGGGGCGAGCCCTCGGGACATCCGAGATCTGTGCCTGGTCTACGAGGTAACTGACGAGGCCGAACGTCAACGGCTGCTGACTCTCGCCAGAGAGGGCAAGCAGCGCGCATGGTGGCAGCAGTACGACCTCCCCTACGCGACTTACATCGGTCTGGAAGCCGAGGCAACCTCGATCGATGACTACAGTCCCATTGTCGTACCAGGACTATTGCAGACTGAAAACTACGCTCGTGCGATCCTCGAAGTTGAGGAGCCGCCTCTTGGTTCTGTGACAATCGAGCAGCGCATCGAGGCAAGAATCAGGCGACAGAACCTGCTCGCACAGGATGAAGGCCCGTTCCTTCACTGCATCGTCGATGAAGCAGTTCTGCGTCGTCCCGTCGCTGGGCCAGCCACCATGCGAGCTCAACTAACGCGGATCGTTGAAGTCGCCAGTTTGCCCAGCATTACTTTTCAGGTTATGCCATTCGACGTTGGAGCACATCCGGGATTGGATAGTAACTTTACTATCCTTCAGTTCGCCTCGCCCATGGTGAATGATGTCATCTACGCCGGAGGGGCCATGGGGAACATCTACCTGGAAAGTTCGACCGACGTGGAGAGATACAAACGACTCTTCACCCGACTGCAATCCATAGCGCTCGACCCAGAAGATTCGACCGCTACGGTCGAAAAGATCGCAGCAACGTACGAGGATAGCTTCAACCTTTCAAAACGGTTCTAGCTACGGGGTTGCAGCAGGCCGAGTGTCTAGTCATGCTGCTGACGCAGACTGGCTACGATCCAATGATCGGGTGCAGCGCCAATGGGTATCAGAATCAGACGCCAACGTAGGGGATCGAGAAGCATGCGCAGTCTCGAAGATATTCTGGCAAAAGAACAGGCAGGGGATTTCGACGTGTTTCTCTGCCACAACTCCGAAGACAAACCAGTAATCCGCTGGGTGGCGGAGCAGCTCCGGGAGCGGGGTATTCTGCCGTGGCTCGATGAAGATGAATTGCCTCCTGGCCGATCATGGCAAGAGGAGCTTGAACAGCAGATCGAGCGTATTAAGGCTGCCGCGGTATTCGTCGGTCCGAGTGGCATCGGGCCGTGGCAGAACCGTGAAATGAGGGCGTTCCTCGATGAGTTCGTGAAGAGGGGGTGCCCGGTAATTCCCGTACTTCTGCCCGGAGCGGACACGCCTACACTGCCGGTGTTCCTAAGGGGATTGACCTGGGTAAACCTGCGTTCCAAAGATGCCGCGGGAATCGACCGTCTCATCTGGGGCGTGACTGGCCGAAAGCCGCGTCGAGTGTAGAGGGCGTCGATTGTTTGCAAGTAACGTCGGCTGACGGTCTCTCAAATCGGAGACCACAGCCGGTCGCTAGTCCTGGTCCCCATAGTAGTAGGCAGCTGCGATCTCAGCTTTTTCATCAGCCATGACGCGTACCCCCGTGTCGGCCGCGTCGAGCATGGCGGCCACCCCGGACATTGCCTCGTGGAAGCTGGGCAGGTAGATCCGGCCCAAGGTTTGCATGGTCTCGGTACCGCTATTGAGCAGTGGATAGCGGAAATGCTCCGATGTCGGGTCGAAGCTGTCCAGCTGGAGAATAATTCGCCCGGCCTCGTCCAGCGAACGATTGTCGTCATCTGGTTCCGGCCAGGCACGCTCCAGACGCTCACGGACGATGCGCCAGAGGACGTCAAGCCGATGGGTGCGCGGAATCTCAACGGTATCGCCGAGGTATTTGCAGGACAGCAGGATCAGGCTCTTCAGCTGCAGCTCCACGAAGTGGCGCCAGCACATAAGGTAGGGATAGACCAGTATGTCCTGATCCCGGCCCGTCGTCACCACGCGTTCGAAGATGACGTCGGCGACCTTCCAGTAGCCACCAACGTAGCCGACCCACCGGTCTCGCGGCCAGTCCATGCAGGCCACCAGCCACCATTCCGGACCTTGGCCAAGCAGATCGGCGCCCGGCCCGGGCCACGCCGTCTGGGCGTCGGCCGAATCGTCAGGCTCGTCGAATGCCGTCATAGCGCCTGCTTAGCATGGACCGCGGCGAACGCAAAACTGGTTTCCGCGGCGACCGTATTCCCGAAATCGGCACGAATTCCAGCGAATTTCTGCCCTGATTTGCCCAGGTTTGTCATAGTAATCCCAGCCACCCAGCTGGCTCCCTGGTACAGACGCAAAACCCCCGTTATGCCTAGTGCGCGGTCGTGCGCAGCACCCGAGGGGACGACGAATGGTTGGCTGGGTAGCACTTATCACCGCACTGACGGCCAGCGTCAGTGTGATCATCCGCTTGGCGTTGCAGTACCGGGTGGCCAACTGGTCGTTGATGGCCGACAAACGTGGGCGGCGGCACGCCATCGAGCTGCTGGAGGTGCTGCAGAACGATCGCCTCGCAGCGATCGGCCGCTTCTGCGCAGCCATCTGCTGGCCCCGCCGATTGCCCGGTGAATCTCGACGCGGGCGAACCAGAAAGATCCCGTGACTGACCAGGAGCGGGTATCAGAGGCCCAGATGCGCCGCCAGGTCGGTCAGGCTCTTGAAAATCGGGGTGCCGAATTCGTCATCGAGGTGCGCACGGCGGGTGGCGACGTCCCACACGTCGGCGTCGGTGACCACGGCGTCGGTGTACGGAATGGCCACCGACAGGGCCGCAATGTCCCGCAGGTGGTTGATCTTCCAGGTGGTCGCGGTCTGCTTCACATAGTGGTACTTGAGCGACGTCGCCACCCGCTGGGTCGGCAGATGCTCGAGGAAGTCGGTCAGCTCCCCGCTGGTGTGCATCGGGCTGCCGTTGACGAACCCACCGCTCTTCAGCGCCTGCGTGAAGTTGTCGAAGATGTCGCGGCACAGCTGCCGGGCCGCGACGCCATCCATGGGCCGGGTGGCAATCTCCTTGGCGCTGTGCAGGGTGTCGACCATGACCTGGATCTCCGCCAGCTCGCCGGCGGCATCGGTCCGCGTGGCGACGGGCTCGAAGCCGGGAATCCGGTGGCGCAGGGACCGCGGCGTAGCCAGCAGCCAGTACTCGAACTGGGCGTTCACCTCGAGCTCGAGATCGGCAATGGTCTTGCCCATCTGGGCCTCGATCCGCTCGCGCTCGGCGTCGGTGAAGCCGGTCGCCTTCACCCGGCCCGGCATGCCGAAGGCGAAGCCGACGCCGCGCCCGAGCTTGGGAACCTTGATCGGGAACGCCGGTCGGCCGAACCTCCGGTTGAGCTCGCGGGCCAGCTCCTCATCGACGATCTTCTGTGCTGGCGCGATCGTGGCCAACCGCGAGAGCTTGAGCATCACCCCGGCGGCTGGCTGGCGCAGATGGTCACGCGGGTTCTCGGTCAACTCGGTGTACGTTACCGACGACAGCGGGACGACCAGGCGCCCGGCGTCGACTTCGGCCAGCAGCTTGCGCAGGATGGCAGCGTGCTCCGGCTTGTCCGGCTTGCCGTCATCGGCCCGGGCGAGCGCGTACCAGTGGTTAATGTCGATGTAGACCGAACGCGGCTGCTGGTCGTTCACGCACACGATGGTAAGGGCATCGCCGACCACCCGGTCACGGGATTGCGCGTTACCGGCGTTTTGGTGGTCTAGGCGCCGCCCCGACACCGTAGGCCATCGACGCTCGCGGTCGCTGCTGCAGCCACCGCCGGATGCCTGCCGCGAGCGTTTGTCAAGAAGCGATGCCCGATCGAGTCCTGCCGGTCCGAAACAGGCGAGCTGAGCGACGCAGCCAGAGACCGCGGGACCGCTACCTGTTGCGCGGGTGCCGCTTCACCTCAGGGGACCCAACAGTGTTGGTGCCAGACCTTGGGCTCGATACGTTTCCACATGGTGGCATACTCCTGTTTGGCCCGCGGATCGGTCTCAGTATGCGTGGCGATACGTCTGGCGAGGAATGCCACCAGATCGGCCGCCTGAACGAGGCGGCTTGAGTGACTGGGTGCGAAGTGCAGCGTGTCGATCACCCGCGTGATCTGTCGCTGCCGGTAGCCCCAGGTGGCCGAGCGCTGATACTGCCAGAGGTCTCTACGGTAGCTGTCCTGTTCGGCAACTTCGTCCGCGATGAGCAGGGCGTTCTGGCCGACACGCTCGGCGTACTCATCGACTCGCTCGATCAGGTGCGTGAGGACGACTGAGTGCGGATGATCATGCCCGTCGGGATAGCGCTTGTCCAGCCGGATTTTATCCACGCTGCGAATGATGATCGTGACGTCGTGATCTGCGACGGCCTGCAGAGCGTTGTTGTAGACCTCGATGCGCGCGGCAATGTCCGGTTTCAGCCGCTTCCAAGCCTTGGTGGCATTGACGATCTCGTGGCCATGCAGCTCCGCACTCGAAGCAATCCGCCCGTGCTCATAGCTCGCTTCCTCGACTACCCCGTCGAGAGCCGCAGTCAAGCTCCTCGCCTCGGTGTCCGGAACAAGGACCCCGGCGACGAAGTAGCGCTTGGGTGAGTCGGACTCATCAAGGTATGCCAGCAGCACAGCCCAAGGTTAGACCTGGCCTGGCGCATCCCGCCCGTCACGGTGCCCGGAGGGTCCCTCGTGCCAACCGAGCGGGATTGGCGAGTGGAACCTGCCGTGCTCGAGTGAGCGCTGACACCAGCGGAGGGAGATGGGCAGGCCTATATGTGGAATGAGGCGTAAGGTCTGGCGATAGACGATCGACGCTCTCTCAGCCGCTATCAATGTCGGTCTCGATTGAACCCTTTGGCGCGCGAGTTGCTTGACTGGCCGGTGTACTGTCGTCGCCCATAACGACTATCGGCGCATGGAGTGCGCAGCCTCGCCTATGTTCAGCCAAAAGGCCTTGACTACTTCTACAACACGGCGGATGTCATTCTCACCAGGCCGAGCTCCACTTCGAACTAAAGGTACGCCGCCAGCCAGGGCTCCGGCGTGTTCCGGAGTTACCCGGGTTTGCGCGACATGTGACTGATAGGGTGACATCGCACTGTTGATGGAGGCGGGCACGCCGCCTGATCATGTAGGTCTTCGAGGTCTACGTGAACGAGGTGTGGCATGCCCGCGGTGTCATTGTCGCGCGTGGGTGCGCGCGTGGTCGAATCCGGTCCCGATGGCCAGGTGCTGGCCGCAGAACCTGGCCGCGGCTGGGCGGCGCTGCCTGACCCGCGCTCCCGGCAAGGGCGGGTCTACCCGCTGGCCTGCCTGATCACGGTCGCGCTGTGCGCGTTCACCGCGGCCGGGAACTACCGGCTCACCGCGGTCGGGCAGTGGATCAGGCGGGCCAGGCAGGCGGACCTGGCCCGGTTGCACGCGCCGTGGGATCCGATGGCAGGCCGGTACCGGGGGCCGGATGAGAAGACGATCCGGGTCGTGCTGGACCGCCTGGACCCGCGCGCCCTGGCCCGGGCACTGCTCGGCGGCCGCCCGGGCAGGCGTCAGGGCGGCGGCGCGCCGGCGGCCAGCGTGCGCGGCTACCGTGCCCGGCAGGGCGCCGGACAGGCTAAGGCGCTGGCCCGCGGCCGGTTAAGAGCGGTGGCCGTGGACGGCAAGACGTCCCGCGGGGCCCGCCGCGCTGATGGCACCCGGGTCCATCTGCTCGGCGCCGCCGAGCACGGCGGGCGGCTGCTGGACCACGTCGAGGTCGATGTCAAGCACAACGAGACCAGCCACTTCACCGAGCTCCTCGGGCCGCTGGACCTGGCCGGCGCCGTGGTGACCTTCGATGCCCCTCCATACGGTGCGGGCGAACCTGGACTGGCTGGTCAGCCAAAAGAACGCGCAGTACATCGCCGTGGTCAAGCGGAACCAGCCGCTGCTGCACGCTCAGGTCAGCGCCCTGCCGTGGCGGCATGTGCCGACCGGCAGCGTCACCCGCGACAGGGGGCACGGCCGCGCCGAGACCCGCACTCTCAAGGCCGCCCACGTCAGCGGACTAGATCTTCCCGGCGCCTGCCAGGCCATCAAGATCACCCGCTGGCGGAAAGACACCGCCGCCAGCCGGGCCTCCCGGCAGACCGTCTACGCCGTCACCAGCCTGGACAGCGCCCAGGCCGCCGCCGGCGACCTGGCCCGCCTGGTCCGCGAGCAGTGGTCCATCGAGGCGCACCACCCACGGACGCGACGTCACCTTCGGCGAAGACAACTCGACCAGCCGGACCGGCAGCGGGCCCGTCAACCTGGCCACCCTCCGCGCCGCCGTCACCGCGGCCATCAAAGACGCCGGCTACCTGCACATCCCCGAAGGCCGGCGCGACCACACCACCCCCGCCGAAGCGCTCCGCCGCCACGGCCTCGATTAAGACAGATGCGGACATTCACGGAACACGCCGGAGCCCTGCGCCGCCAGCCCGTGAGGTTCTTGAAAATCGGGGTACCGGATTCGTCGTCGAGGTGGGGACGCTGGGTAGCGACATCCCACAAATCGGCGTCGGTTACCACGGCGTCGGTGTGCGGAATGGCGACCGACAGCGCCTCGATGTCGCGCAGGTGATTAGTCCTCCAATGGTCGAGGCCTGCTTCACGTAGAAGTCTTGAGCGACGTCGCCACTCGCTGGGTGGTCAGGTGCTGGATTTACGGCGCCCACATGAATGAACCGCTCAGCCACTACGACGTCACCGTGACGATCGGGTGCGATGGCGGCTACATCCCTGGCCTGGCCGCGTTCACGCCGGCAGCCGACAGGCGGCATGGAGTAGGTCCGCGAGCATCCTCAACGTGCACCTGAGCGACACGATCATCAGCGTGGTCACGGTCACCGCCACCCGGAGCAAGCAATGCAAAGTCGCATGCTAGGTCCAGTCGCGCGGCCCGCAGCGCGGCGTCAGCGCGTGCGTCGGCGCCCTTGCAGGCGCCTGTTGGTCGCGACGTCGACCGTTCGAAAACCTAGTCGTACCAATGGTGATTCAGTGGGAGAATACGAGCCATGGCACGGCGACGGGGCGGAAGAGAACCGAACCCATACGAGAGGTGGGCGCGTGAGCGCCTAGAACCCATCCTGGGAACATTGAGGGAGATCGACCCCGGAGGCGGGCCGCGCCCGCTGCACGACTTCGAGGCGGACCTGCCCGGAGACGGGATCGCCGCCATCGAAGTCACAGGCCAGGTCGAAGCGAAGCGTCTTGAGCAGGCGTCTTCTGCCCAGCGTCGCTTCGATTCGTTTACGCTTCCTTGTTCGAGCTTCGTGTGGCAGATTGGGCTGGACCCCCGCGCACGCGTCAACGCCATCCGGCCCGAAGACTTGCGCCGCGTGCTGCAGGACATGGAGGCGAAGGGATTGCATAGAGCCCACAACCTGGGCGACTACCGCGATCCGTTCGTCGAGCGGCTCACGGCACTCGGCATCGAGTCCATCTACGCGTTCACAGCGAAGCCCGGGCGGGAGGGTACTGTGCAGGTCGGTCCCGGCACTTACAGTGGCCGAGGCTGGAACGGAGCCGCAATCGATGAATGGCTGAGCAGCTTCCTGGCCTCCCCTGAGGGCGCAAACAAGCTAGGAAAACTAGGCGCCAGCGATGCCGCTGAACGGCACCTCGTGATCGTGCTCGATTTGTTCAGCCAGGTGGGCATGGGTATCTCGATGAGTCTGTCGGACCAGCAGGAAAAGGGGGCAGCCGAGGACGCGATCCCTTCGTTTGCTCCCCCGGACCCGCTGACCAACGTGTGGTTGATCCCCGTCGTGGCGGCGTGGGAATGGCTCGCCTGGACACGCAACGGCGGGTGGGCAGTCTTGGCGGGCAATCCGGTGCCGATGATGGGCACCTGGGGTACGAACGCCGGGCTGACTCACCCAGCGCCTTGAGGTCGGCCGGAATTAGTTACTGTATCGGACAATCTGGGTGCACAGGCTCACCTATGTCTACTGTTTCGGTAGACATTCCTAATCGGCGATCTGGCATCAGGTGTATTGGTCCCCGCTGGTCACGTTCCGTCGTCTATTACATGCTGATCATGTCGTGAGGTCACGGAACTGGCCGTGGCCCGAATAAGTGACCAGCCATGTGCGCTCATCCGCACATGGCTGTCCGCAGACCGTGAACGCGCCAGAGCGATCATTCAGCCACGACGGTGTCCTGTTCGTTGCCAGGAGCTTGCGATGGTGGCTGATTCTTGTTAGCGCGAAGCGATTGCCGAGTGATTCGGCGCAGACGGCGGCGGATCTGACGTCGCTCGCGGCGTCCCGGTACGAGCACCCGGACGTGGGTAGAGTCCGGGCCCCGCGGTTCTGCGAGGTCCGCAGCCTGGCGGCCAGGCCCGAGAACTGTCAGCGTATTGATCGTCGTCCCCGCCCGGAACCGGGACCAGTCAGGTTCATCAGGGCCGGGCGGTGACTGGCTGCCGGGTTGGGATCACCGAGTGCCAGTATTCCTGAACGGTGCCAAGGCGGGCCTTCTCCCGGGATCGAGAACCAGAACTCCCCGGTGCCGATCTCGTTGCTGCTGATCACGTAGTGCTGGTAGTTGCCTGGGTTGCCGAACCAGTAAGCCTCCGCGTACTCATGATTATGAGCGCCGATCCGGAGACTGCGCCCGGACGCGGACAGGCCTTCCCGCACATCGGAGAACCGGCTGTGCCCGAGCCTGACCGTTAGGTGACCCCACGTCAGGTCCCGGACTGAGAACCTGAACCGCGGATCGGTAACGGTGACCGAGAACCGGACGACTGCATCGTTACCGTCGGCGAGAACCTGAACCCACGCGTGCTTCTCCCGGTACACCAGTTCCCGGAACGACTGCCCATCGCACGGCGCTGCGTCGCGGGCATGGGCCTGCCCCGTGGCGGCCTGAGGGCTGACAGCTGTCACGCCGGCACCGGCGACGACCAGCACGATTTCCCGCAGCGTTCTCCTTTGGGATCGCGCCACTCCGGCGGACGGCTGACGAGGAAGAACGACAGTGCGGGAGAACGCTGGAGTGCCCAACCGCTCTTCCACATAGCGGAGTGTCACCCCCACCGCGAGCTCGTTGAGCCGCCTGGCCAGGTCGCGTCTGCTGCCAACCGTGCGGCTATAGATCTTTACGGCAGCCTGGTACACGCCGAAAATGCCGCCGGCCACGATCACTATGGATGCAGCAACCCCGAGATCATTCAGCAGGGAGTCGACGACCGTCTTCACGCCCGTCACCCTAGCGAGGGCCAGTGACATTCTGAGGGCTGAGAGACCATGGCACCGCCCCGTTCTATGTCAAGATCTCGCTGCGCGACGCGCACGAAGCCGCTTCCCATGCCGGCCCGCGGACAACGACGCGGTACGAATGGGGTCGCGGCCGCCTGGACCGGCACGCGCCCTACCTCGTCATCGCCTACCTCGCCGGTGCCGCCCGGTAAGGCAGGCCAGCCGGAAACCTCGCCTGGCAGTGAGAACCGCCGAGCGGAGTTGCCCGCGACCGACAATCCGGTCACGTTCTGCGATCTCAGCGCGAACGCGAAACCGCCGATCGGCGCGGCCGGCTGGGCTTGAAGGGGTCGCCCATGATGGGCGCAGATCTGAGTGATCTGCGCGCATTGCCGACACGGCCGCCCGATGCCCGGTCGTCCCGAGACGCCACGCTCCGCCTTTTGGCCGGTCGTCGCCATGGGCATATGCTCCACCGCTGCCGCCTTAAGAGGGGCCATTGGTGGAAGGACCTCCTCGTAATCTCAGGGCGCGAGCGGCAGGGACGGCTCGCGCAGCACGATTTCGAGCGGGCGATGGGGTTCGTCCCGCTCGGTGATTACGGTGATGCGGAGGCGCTCGCGCCACGCGTGATCGGCCAGTGATGCCATGTCCTTCTCGTGGCTCACGAAGCGCCGTTCGCCGTCTTCGGTGTCTAGCAGGAAGCCGCAGAAGTCGCCGAACTGGTCGGACACCAGACCGGTGATCTTGCCGGTGAAGTGCCTGCGCTGCTCGCCGCGTCGCTGGTCGTCGTCGGGCTCTAGGTGCCGCTTGCGCCCATCGCCGGTTGGTGACGGGCCGATTAGGTCGGGGTTGCCTCCAAGACCGCTGACCCGTCCGGCGATCTGGTCGATGTAGCGCTCGAACACCGGATACCACTGGCTGGGTTGCGGAATGCCTTGCTGGATCCAGCGCAGGATTGACAGCAGTTGTTCTTCGGGGTCGAGCAGCGCCTCTTTCGTACTAACTGGCACCGTGACCTGGAACGTGCCCACTACGCGCCGCCATTGGAATTCTCCGGGCCCGGCTGCGGCGGTCTTGGGGTCGAAGATGATCGGCGCCTCCGCAGAGGCGGTAGTGACCTGGCGGACGGTGATCGTGAACTGCTGGCCTTTGCGGATCGTGTCAGGTAGCCGGACCGACAGCAGGCCCGCGAGGTTGCCGCTGGTAGACGGCGGGAGCGGCATCATGCTGAAGCCGCCAGTGGTGAAGGCGAGGGTGTGGGCGTCGGCGCGTTGCAGATCGTGCGCCGCGTACAGGGGGCCCGCTATTGCCAGCACGGTGTCAGCGTCCACCCCCGGTAGGTAGATCCTGGCCTCCTGATCGGGCGGCATGTCGGCCCAGTCGATCATCAGTTCAACCGGCCGCTCTCCCTGCCCGGCGCTGGCTGGGGTGGGGTTGATCTCGAACGTCTCCACCGCGCGGCGTGATGAGGCGATGCCCGGGTTCGCCTGGTTGCTAAACGCCAGGTTACGTTGCGCGATCTTGTCCGACCGCGACGGGGTGGCGCCCACAGCGATGGGGACTGGGTCGAAGGCGATTTCGGCGATGAGGCACTGGTGCGGGTTGCGGACGAACGACCGGCCCACCGCCTGCAGGGTGCTGGCAGCGAACGGGCCGTCGACGTTGCTGGGGGGGACGGTGACCGGCAGCCGTGGCGTGGCGTCGTTGATGTCGAGCAGGCAGCCGAAAAATGTGTCCAGCTCCGGCCCGCCGGTCGCGGGCAGGTCTCGCCTGTTCAGCGCGTCCGTCTGGGTGGTCAGGCTCACCTGCGACGCATCGACGCGTGGCGCGGCAAAGCAGGGCAGCGAGGTGTAGTCACTGCCACTGCCGCCCCGGATGCCGAGCAACGGAATCTTGTGGCCGCCTGTTGCGCCGTCCGAGAAGCTCCGGTAAGTCGTGGACGGCTGGAAATCGGTCGCGGTGGTCTGGGCGTTGAACAGCCGGAAGAACACACGTACCGCCGCCGCGGGCAAGTGTTCGCCGCGGAAGCGCACCCGGGCGAGCGCGAAGTTGAATACACGATGGCCTGCTCTGTTCGCCGGTGCCAGTGTCAGGGTTTCGGTCTGCTCATCGATCTTGATGCCGTCGAAGGAATTACCGCCGGACTTCCCCTGCCCGGCGTCGAGATTGGCGAGAACCCTGCTCAGGAAATCGTGGGGGTCATTGTTCATCTGCACGCCGAAAAGGCTGCGTCCGGAAGCGATCTGGAAAACGCGCATGTCGGTGCTCAGGTACCATTCCTCCCCGTGCAGGATGTAGGGGTCGGGTTGCTTGAGCAGCGTGATCTGCGCGCTGGCTGAGACCCTGCCCCGTGTCGCCGTCAAAGTCAGCGTCTCCGACTGCCCGGCGAATCCGAACGCCTTGTCGTCGGGAAAGCCGACGTCGTAGGCGTAGCGGAAGGTCTGCACTTCATTCGTCCGCAGCGGCCCGGCCCAGTCCACCCCGCTGGGCTTGATCGTCATGCCGGCCGGGGCCGGGACACTCGGCGCGCCGCCGACAGAATGCGGACCGGTGACACCGAGATCGCCCGCGGTGAAGCCGTCCACGAACACCCAGAAGGCCTTCCTAATCACAGCTCCGCCCGGCTGGGGCCGCAGCGCGTCGATGTCATCCTGGCCGTAGGTGTCGCGGTCGATGACAAACCGGAACGCCGGCGGGGTGATCGGGGCGCCCCAGATCTCTGACAAGCCCTTGGTACGCCGGTCGGTCCAGCAGGCGAAAAAGGACCCCGCGTGACCGGTCAGCCCGATGTAATCCCCGTACTGGAAGGACCCGGGTACAGGGGGCTCGTGCGACTGGGCAGAAGTGACCTTTGCCGGTGTGCTCCAGGTCGCCCCGTCATCGACCGAACTCTGCATCCAGACATCAGTCCTGACCCGGCCCGGATCGGCGACCGTGTCATAGTAGATGACCACCATCACACCGCTCGTCTCATCGACAGCCAGCCGCGGGTGAAACTGGTCGTTCAGCGATGCCCGATCGTGGATTAGGATCGGCTTCTCCCACTTGGCGCCACCGTTGGTCGAGCGTGCGAACCAGATACGGGTTTTGGCGGGAGACGCGACATCGCTGCCCGGCTCCTGGGTACCACCCACGAGATCCGCCCAGACGGCGTAGACGAGACTTTGCGTAGCGGTACGGTAGGCGCCGCCGCAGATGTTGACAAAGGCGCCACGGTCCGAGCAGGCAGGTACGTGGATACTCCCGACGCTGGTGGTCTTCCCAACCGGGGCAGGTGTACTGAACTTGACGCCGCCATCCACGGACTTAGCGGCCCATAGCGTCCCTTCGCCGGGCGCTGAACCTTCGCCGCTCCCCCAGAAAGCGAAGACATCACCAGCGGTGTTCGTCTTGATATCGCCGCCCATACCCGGCCCATACCCCGGCCAATAACCTCGGGGCCACTTAGCTGCTGCGGAGCCTTCCATGCGCCAGCGGGCCCTTCACGTCGGGCGAAGGACAGCACATCAGGAAACACGGTCTCGTTGGCCCATAGAGCGTAGAGGTTGTCTCTGAATGGTGATCCTTGGCTGTGGTCGACCCAGAGGGCCGGCTTGTCGACGGCCGTCTGATCGCCCGACACGATCGAGTCAAATGTCCAATTAGCGCCAGAGTCGACGGACCTGAATGAGCGGATGCGTTGCTGATCCGCATCTAGCGACGTGCCCATGGCCAGAGCCCACGCTGTCCCGTCCGACGTCCAGTCGACGCAGGGATCGCTATTCGTCTCGTCCGTATTCCCGCCCGCGATGGGCGGCAGGCTTGTCTGATGCCAGGTTGCGCCGCCGTCCGCGGAGTAAAACTGCGCCTGCAAACCGGCGAGCCCATGGGAAATCGAGTTAGATGCGGCGATTATCTGGTTCAAATTGTTGTAATTGAAACGGATGTCAGTCTCGGCACGGATGTCATCCTGGGCACCGGACAACCGGAGATCAGAAGTCATGCTTACCGCCTCTGTAGGGCGCTCGGCCATTGGCACTGTTGGTGGGCGGGATCGCTCGCTGTCAAGCTGTCCGCGGGCGACTGCCAGCTATAGTTGGCGCCTGTGTCGGATGCCAGACGGCGAAACAAGAACAACGAGAGCGCGCCCAGTGCCATCGTGACAAGGACGAGAAGCGCCACGACGAAGATCTCGAGTGAGCCGCTCTGCTGATCTGGATCCCACATGGTAAGACGTTCGATCCGGTCAGGCCACACGATGGTAAGCAGCCCTAATGCGCCAGCGAGAACAGCAGCGACCGCGGACCACCAGGCTTGTCTGAGCACCATGTTTTGATGCATCGGAAACCACCCTCATGTGGGGTCCCAGCACAAGGGTACGCCAAGGATACGCCGGGGCCAATAGGTATTCAAGGAGTCATAGTTACGGCGGCTAAGCCCCGATCGGCCGTGCGAATAGGAGTTTCCTGGGGGACAATTCGAAATGTTCCCGCTGAGCTGGGACGATGGGAGTTGTCAATGCTTCCGCATCCCCGATAGTGATGTGTGTACGCGGCCTGTATCGACGGAGACTGGGACTCTTTGGAACGATGCATCGACCACGTCTCAGCCGGCTTCACAGGGAACACCAGTCACCCGACTCCCACGAACACAGCCTTACCGGCGAGTTCGGTTGGTTCTATGTTGTGGGTCCCCCGCCGGACGCGAATCCGCGACCTGGCCGGAGGCATCGTAGACAAATGCGATGCTGATGCAGGAGAAGGCAGCGCGGGAGATATGGTGCCAGAACCGTCCATTCTTTGCCGGTCGGCTGCGGCGAACTCGTCACTGACATGCAGCGCCTATTCGGCGGTCTGGAGCGCTTCTCCAGTAGTCGGCGAGGCTCCGCTTCCTGGCGGGTGACAGCGGGTTGCGACATAGTGTGACCGGCTGCCGCGGCTTACGCTGGGTTTCCGCTCAATCACTGGGACCCGCAGCTGGCCCAGCCTCCCGGGTCTCAGCCCGGCCCGGAGGTACCCGATGACCACTGCTGCCACATCCACTACCCTCGTCACAATCCAGCCAGCATTTACCGACCCCGAACGGCTCGCGCTCGCCGGGTTCCTGGCCGGGTACCGCGGGCTGACCCGCGAGGCCTACACACTCGACCTGCGCCAGTTCACCACCTGGTGCCACACCCGGTCCCTGGTCCTGTTCGCCGTCCGCCGCGCCGACATCGAGTGCTTCGCCAGGGATCTGGAAGCCCGGGGCCGCGCCCGGGCCACCGTCACCCGCCGGCTGAGCACCATCGCCGGGTTCTACCGGTACGCCGTCGAAGAAGAACTCCTGGACCACTCTCCGGCCGCGCACGTCCGGCGCCCCCGCCTGGACTATGAGCCCCATGCCACCGCCCTGGACCGCAACGAGCTGGGCGCCCTGCTGGTCGCCGCCGTGCTCGGCCCGCCGCCCGAGCACGCGCTGATCTCGCTCCTCGCGCTGAACGGGCTGGGGGTCTCGGAGGCCACCGGCGCCGACATCGAGCACCTGGGCCTGGAGCGCGGGCACCGGACCCTGACCATCACCCGAAAGGGCGGCAAGGTCGTCACCATCCCGCTCGCGCCCCGCACCGCCCGGGCGATCGACCTGGCCACCGGCGAACGCTGCGACGGTCTGACCGCAGGCGGCTTGACCGGCACGGCGCCGGGCGGATCGTCCGCAAGGTCGCGCGCCGCGCCGGGATCACCAAACCTGTCGGACCGCACACGCTCAGACATGCGTTCATCACCGCCGCGCTCGACGCCGGCGTCCCACTGCGCGACGTTCAGGAAGCCGCCTCACATGCTGACCCGCGGACCACGATGAGATACGACCGGGCCCGCGGCAGCCTGGACCGGCACGCCACCTACATCGTCGCCGCCTATCTCGCCGGCGCCGCCCGGTAACCCACACCGGCTGGCAGTAAGTCCGCTTGACGGCTACAGCCGCCAAGCGGACACGCCAGCGCGAATCGGTGACGCACCGCGACCGCCATGGTGAACGCGAACCGGCGTTCTGGGCGCGATGGAGCCCGGTGGCAGAGGGTGCCGTGAGCAGGCCGCGGACGGGTGGTGTGTTCGCGGCGCTCCGGCTGGTGGGTCCGGGTACGCGGCTAGCCTCTGATCTGCTTGAGGAGCTTGCGGCTTGCGAGCTGTTCGTCGTCGGCGAGGATGGCGGCGCGGATGAGTATGCGCTGCAGGATCTCGTCGTCGTCGAGAGCGGGCAGGCTCGGGATGCCGGCTGGGTAATCCGCAGGCGGGGCGGGCCTGGTGTCGAAGGACAGCCATTTGCCGGCTGGTTCGGTCTGGACGTTGGCCGTGGCCAGGTCGATCCGGTAGCTGGCCAGCGACCCGGTGACGATAAGCTCGCGGTCGGTGAGCCGGTAGCGCTGGCTGGCCGGGCCCGCGCAGAACGGGGCGAGGATCTCGCGGCGGTGGGTGCGCAGCTGGTCCAGGCCGCCGCGGGCGATGCGTTCCCAGTACTGGTCGATGGCGGGCTGCCCGCGGTGTTCCTCGAGCCAGGCCGGGTCGTTGGCCACGGTCGTGACGCTGACGACCAGGTCCAGATCGCGCATCGCCTCGGAGAACACCTCGGCGGGCACGTCAGCCAGCGGGACCGGCGTCATGACGGCATCACCCAGCGGGGAGAACCAGGCCTGTTCTGTGATGCACAGGTCCACGGCGACCTCGCAGCTCAGGTCGTCGAGCCGGGCGATGGCCCAGGACGCCTGCAGGCCCGCGGCGGGGTAATCGCGGCGCGCGGCTGCGGTGTCACCGCCGTCCCACGCGCCGGACAGGAATCCGCCAGCCCAGCAGCGACGGCGCGCCAGCCCGTAGGCCTGGGCGAACCGCAGGATGTGCCCGCGGTGCCGCTCGGTGTACAAGCCGGTGTCGCGCTCGGCGGCGGTGAGCCGGTAGGTCTCGCGCCATAGCTGGCGCACCGGCTGGCGGATCTCCAGGCTTTCGCCCAGCCGCCGGAGAGCGGCCAGGTCCCCGGCGTCCAGGGTCACCGGGTGGACAAACTGGACGAGACAGCCAGGGGGAACCGGCACCGTGCCCGCCGGAGTCCGGACGCCGCCGGTCGCGGGATCGGGGAACCCGCAGACCGCCGGGCTGCCGTCGGCCGGGATGAACGTCCAGGCCAGCCGGGCGGCGAGCCAGCCGGCCAGCGGATGACGGAGGTAGCAGTCGGCGAAGTCGTCGGCGTGCCACTGCCGTCGTCCGGCGAACAGCGCCTCCAGCCGTCCCCGTACCGTCCGGACGGTCGCCTTGATCTCGGCCATGGCCTGCGACACCGGCGGCGGGGCGGCGTCTCCGCCGGGCGGGCCGGAAGCGACTGCGCCGTCACGGTCATCGAGCCGGATTGTCCACCGGCCGGCCTCGGTGTCGATGCTGACCTGGCCATCCGCGGCGATCCCGTGATCGGGGATCAGCCGGTCCAGCAGGCTGGCCGAGGATGTGCCCCGCCGTGATGCGGCCTCCTCCAGGGCCTTGGCCAGGTTCTTCAGCACGCTCCCGTTGGACGTGGCCTGGCCGGTCCGCGCCAGTGCGAGCAGCGAGGCGTCCGAGCCCGAGGCGACCAGGGCACGGAAGCACGCGTAGGGGACCTTCTCCCCTTGCACGGCCGTATTCCCGAACACGTGCCCGCTGCACAACCGCAGGCAGCGCGCCGCTACGGCGCCGAGCACCTGCGGCAGCCACGGCGGGTCCAGCAGCCCGGCCGCCCACACGATACCTTTGATCAGCTGCTCGTTGAACCCGACCAGGAGCATCCGCGGGCCGCTGTCGGTCAGGTAGCTGACCGGTTCCGCGCTGAGCACCGCTTCCAGCAGGCGGCGCAGCAGCGCGCCGGGCCCGGCCACGCCGTCCAGCCGCTGCCGGCCGGTCCTGTCCCACCTGGGCCCCGGCCGCGCCGGCCGCGCCGTGGCGCAGTGTTCCAGCAGCGCCGCCGCTCCCGGCGGCCAGTCCTCGACGACGCCCAGCCAGCCGAGCACCGCCAAGCCCCATCCGTCATCCCGGCTGACCGGACCCTCCAGCGCCGGAAGCGCCGGCGGGCGCCCGGCCAGCTCCAGCGCCCTGTCCCGCAGCCGCGCCACCCCCGAGCCCAGACCCAGCTCCCGCCGTTCGGCAGGCGATGCGCGCAGGACCCCGTCCGCGTCATACCAGTGGTGCACCATGACGTTCCAGTCCAGGACCTGATCGGCCACGGTGTCCGCGAGCGCTTCCGCGCCCGGGGCGCCGTCGGCCAGCAGCGCCTCAACCTGCCGACATTCGGCGCCGCTCAACGGATGTGCTGACGAACCGCCCGAGACGGGAAAGACGGCCCAGGGGAACCGGCAACACCTCTGAAGGGGCCGCCAGGCCAGCGAAATGCCCCAGCGCCGAAACGCGCGAAACTCGCGTCGTACGGCTTCACGGCCCGGGCGAAACACAGCACCGGAACGGCGAATATGCGCGCCATGCAAGACACCTGCCCATGATGATTCGGCAACGCCGATTCGGCGTTCGGCGCGTCCCGGATAAGAACGGTGAGGTGGGTCCAACTATCTTCCCCGCCGTCAGCAACATGCAGCTCAGCGCATAATTATGCGATTTCGCAAGGTCCGCTATTCGGCATGCAGATTCGGGCGTTGACGGGCCGTTGGATTGTGCGAGTCGCCAGACCCGGAGCATCAGTTCGGCGTGACGCGATCCGGCCGTCTGCGCGATCAGGTTGCAGGGCAGGCGGATCTTACGTACCACTTCCCGGCTGGCCGTCACCATCGGTGATATGAGCCCGCGGTGGCCATGCGCTGATTGGTACCGCTGAGCCGGGCGTACCGGCGGTGACATGAGCGTGGCGGAGATGCCGCACGGACGCACATGCAGCAATGGTGCTGCAAGATGCTCCCGCCAGTGATGCGTAACATCCAGGCGCTGGAGTCATAGATCTGGTGCGCTGAGCTGTCCGTGCCCGCATCGTCAGCGGGTAGGGCCGCGTGGCCTGGATGGTGGCGTCCGTCGCACTGGCGGCGGTCCGCCCGGAGCCGGATCGGGTTGTCCTGGTGTTTCTGGCCGGGCTGGCTGGGGGAAGGACTGCCCGGCGAGCTGGGCGGCGGTGCTGGTGTGCTGGGCCGGGCGCGGCTGTGCGGGCGGTCCTGGGTGTGCGGCGGCGTGCAGCTGTTCGGCGGCGGCGTGGGCTGCGGCGGCCTGGGCGGCGTGCTGCTGGGTGTCGCGGAGTTCGGCGACGGCTTCGGCGAGCGCGGCCAGCCGGGTGATGAGGATGATCGGGGCCATGGTGCGGTCGCTGGTCAGGCAGGCGAACGCGGACAGCAGCCGGGCGGCCTGGCGGAGCTGGTTCCCGGCCGGGGATGGTGGCGGGATGCGGCCGTAGGGTGGGCGGGCAGCGCGGTCGTAGGCGTCGGCTGCCTGGCGCAGGATGCGGCTGCCGAGCACGGCGGCGGCCACGTGCAGGGTGCCGGAGGTGGCCCAGGCGGCATCGGCGGCGGCAGCCGGGTCGGTCCAGGCCAGGGTGTGGATCTGCGCGGCGGCGTCGGTTGCGGCGCGGGTGGCATGGTCCCAGACCGCGTTGCGTTCCCCGGCAGTTAGGGTCAGATGCGGCTGGCCAGGTGCGGCCCGGTCCGGGGTCCACCGCTGCGCCAGCTTGGGCCAGCTCAGGTCTGCCGCGAGTTTCCCGCCGCCGTACCAGACCGGTCCGCCGTCCTTGGTGGTGTCGCCGGGCAGGGCGACCGAGTACCCGGTGACCTGACCCGGGCTCGTGACGCTGAACCGCTTACGCACCAGCACCCCAGCCTGGTCCAGGCGGGCGAAGAACTCCTGCTCGCTGCCCGCTGCCGCCGCAGCGGTGCTGACCTGCCGCCGCAGCGTGATCCTCGGGGCCTCCTCCAGGCCACGGCGGGCGGCCTTCTCGTTCTCGGCGCGGGTCGGCCGGCGGGCTGCGGTGCGGTCGGCGGGGGCGGTGGAGCGCAGCCCGTAGCGCTGCTCGGCGGCCAGGCAGGCGGCGCGGACCTTGACCCGTTCCCAGGACATGCTGGGCTTGCCGCCGTCCTGGCGGGCCAGCATCGCGACCACGTGGATGTGGTCATCGCCGTGCCGGACGGCGACCCAGCGGACGGCCTCGTCTTCCTGACCGTAGGGTGACAGGCCGGTGCGGTGCATGACGTCGTGCGCGATGGCGGCCCATTCGTCGTCGCTGAGCATCCGGTCTTCCGGCGCGGCCCGCATCGAGCAGTGCCACACCGGCTGCGCGTAGGCGCGTTTCCCGAGTGCGGCCTGTGGTTGCAGCAGCAGTCCCGCGAGCTTGGTGAAGTCCCGCGTGCCATCGGGTCGCAGCGGGGGTTCGAGGCTGGCGGGGTGACGCCAGCCGGTCACTATGTGGGGATCTGTATGTTCCTCATGGCGGAGCCTGTCAAACTGAATGAGACATCAGGCGGCTGGATTTATCCCACGGCTCTCCTGGGTCTCGATGGTGGTGCGGGGCTTGTTGATCCAGACCCTGGCGGGCAGGGCCGGGGCTAGCGGGCGCCGTCCGCGGAAC